>Ga0208644_1000654_pt1 | contig 30657 bp, 17 predicted proteins | sample VirMetDEL_Nov_18_FD_184517 | JGI IMG/M metagenome (GOLD analysis project Ga0208644, IMG submission 184517) | Aqueous microbial communities from the Delaware River and Bay under freshwater to marine salinity gradient to study organic matter... | ecosystem: Environmental > Aquatic > Marine >...
AAGAGAAGGCAGCCCAAGAAGCCGCTGAGAAGGCCCAGGCAGAAGCGCAAGCCAAAGCTCAGCAAGAAGCTGAAGTTCAAACAGCTATTAAAGTTGGTGTCGAGTCAGGCGCTGATCGTTTGATGGCTGATGTTGAAGCCAAGCTGGCTGAAAAAGATGCCAATATGGCAGAGGTTATCGCTCAATATAAGCGCGACCTCGAAGAGAAGAGTGAAGAGCTCGAGAAGATGCGTGAGTCTAAGCGTGTATTCGCTGACCGTGCTTCTTCAGCAGATCTCGAAAAGCACTCAAAAGAGTTGATGTATGCCCATATGCTGGGTGTATTCACTCAAAAGGGTTGGGATACCAAGTATGGTCGTGAAACTCTTGAGAAGGCTGGTATGGACTACCCCAACTCAGGTAACCCCGGCACTCAGCCTAATATCGCTACTAGCGTACAGACTGCTCTTGAAAAAGAAGTTCAATTCCAGTATCGTCTGGCACAAGCTTTCCGTGAGCTGAACATGAACTCTCAGTCTATGATTCTTCCTCTGCAGAGTGACACCTCAAAGGCTGTCTTCTCTCAAGGTGGTGAGAATGCTCGTTTCACCGGTTCTACGACTGGTGTAACTAATGATGGTGTAAATGGTACCGGTACTGCGGGTACGTTTGACGTAGGTCAAATCGTACTTACCGCTCATCGTATGATTTCTACTACGTTCCTCGACAATCACATTGATGAAGAGATTCTTGTAAATCTTCTTCCCATGATGACCGAGAATGTTGCCCGTGCTCACGCTCGTGCAGTAGATGAAATGATTCTGAACGGTAACACTACTCCTCTCATTAGAGGTCTTGCAAACTTTGCTACTGCAGTAACTCTTAGCGCTACTAATGCTGTTGCTGCTGCTACAGGTTCTTTGACTGCTGCTGCTCTTCTGGAAGCACGTTCCGGTATGGGTAAGTTTGGTCTGTCGCCTTCTGACGTCACGTATGTCGTTTCACAAGAGCGTTACTATGACCTGATTGCAGACGCAGGTTTTGCAGACATCACGGATGTCGGTTCTGATGTAGCAACCAAGCTGGTTGGTGCTATCGGTTCAGTATATGGCTCGCCCGTACTGATTTCCGACAACTTTGCTACTACTAATGCTGTTGGTGATGACATTGCTTATGCAGTTAACACTGCTAACTTTGTTATTCCGCGTCTCCGCGGCGTTAATGTTGAGCAGGATTACGAAGTGCGCGAACAGCGTCGCTTGGTAGTTGCTAGCCAGTCACTCGGTTTTGACCGTATGTTTGGCGGTACTACTAACAACCCTGCTTGTATGGCTATCAAACTCTCCTAATATCAGGGTTTGGAACGTGGGGAGGTTCGCCTCCCCAAGTTTTTACTTATATACTTATGGCTAAAGATTTAATTACATTACAAGAATACAAGGATATGGAAAGAATTTCCAATCCGAAAGATGACTATAATCTTCAGCGACTAATTTCTTCAGTGAGTGTATTAGTAAAAACTTATTGTGCAACAAGTTTCTTAGACTTTTATAATGTTAATAAAGTAGAGACTTTTCACCACAAATGGGGTACAGATATAATACAGCTAACAGAAACTCCTTTAGTTTCTGTTAGTTCCGTACAAGAAAGAGATAATTTATCTTCCGCCTACACTACACTAACAGTAGACGAAGATTATTACTTAGACATGGATACCGATAGTATTTTTCGTGTATCTTCTACTGGGGGAGAAAAACACTGGGCTCGAGGACCTGGAGCTGTTCAAGTGACATATCGAGCAGGGTATCCCTCTACTCCTCTTGATTTAAAACTTGCAGTAATTGATCTTGTTACATATTATGCAAGAGACGAATATAAAGAAAGACGAACGCTTGCTGGAGCTACACTGCAAAATCCACAAGCTTCTCGTCAAGATAGTAGCGTAGCTTTTCCCGATCATATCAAACGTGTACTAGATTTATATAAAAACTTTTAATGAGTAGTAGTGAGTTAAAAAAAGCAACGAGATATGTAATTGATCGTGCAACTCAAAGAAAGAAAACTATCAAAAAAACTAAAGACTCTCAAGCACGCTCAGATGCAGAAAAAGATCCTGGTCAGTTCTTTGTAATTAACAAAGAAAATGAAGCCGCAAAGATTTTAAAAATTACAGGTATCCGACTAAATAAAACTGAGCGAAACGATCTATTTAAATTATGCACTACTTACTTAGCTATAAAAGAAGCAGGGGTAAGACTAGACCCAGACGAAAAAGCTTTTTTAATGTCAAAAAAGTCGTTATTTAAGAAAAAGTCAGGAGATGCAGTATTTTTAGTAAGAAACTTTGAAGCGGTAAAAACTCAAAAGTTTAAAAATAGAAATAAAGAAGATTTAGCAAAAATTCAAGCAAACTATTTAAATAGTTTAGAAAGAAATAATAAAGCAGTAAGTGCGGCAGAAATTTCAAAAGGTTCACAAGTAGGGCACGGAGAACGAGGTATTGCAGCTTCGCAGTTCGGACTAGAAAGAGCTCTTGGAGAAGCCTCTGATAAGTTTGATTTATCTGATGCAGAAGTAACGCAACTCAAAACAATTATACTTCAACAAAGAAAAAAATATAGAATAAAAGTCGATACTGGCCATCAGCAATTAATTAGTGCGGATGGAAAATTTAGTAAAAAGTTTGTGTTTGTATTAAGCTCTCAATATTACGAAAAGAATAAATCAGAAGCAGAATTAGAAAGACTCGCCTTTGAAGGTGCAATAGAAGATTTCGAAGTACTTGAGCAAGAGACCAGTACTCCTGCAAGAGAAGCCTTAGAACAAGTAATGCTCGAAGCTATAGCACCTTCGAAAAAATCTAAGAACACCAAAGTAGTGGGCAAAAGAAAAAAGAAGGTAAAAGAAAAAAGTAAAAGCACTAACAAAGTTAAAAAAGAAACAGAAGTTACTACTGCTTATACAGCGCAACGAGGAGTAGCTCTCAGAAAAGGTAGCGTTAGAAAGACCCGAGCTAAGAGAGCCGATACTTCTATAGTGCACTTAATTGGTTTGTTCAATCAAGAAATAAACAAAACTGTAGTTAAAAATATGGGAGATCCTAGATTAAACAATAGAACAGGAAGATTTGCAGAGAGCGTAAAAGTTACAGATATTACAAAAACTGCACAAGGCTTTCCTAGTATTGGATACACATATCAACGAGATCCATACGAAACTTTTGAAACTGGAAACAAACTAGGAAGTACAGATAGAGATCCCCGCAGATTAATTGATATGTCTATAAGAGAGATAGCAATTAAAATGAATATAGGAAGGTTCTACACAAGGAGAGTATAAGTGTCCAACCACGCTAGACGATATAGCACTCGACGAATGGCAATAGTAAATGCTTTAGTAGATAAATTAAAGGGCATAGATGGAAATGGGGGCTTCCATACTAATATTTTTAATAATGTACACCCTCGGTTAAAGTTTTGGGATGAAGTAACAGAATTTCCTGCTATTCATTTAAATGCCGGAAGCGAAACCAGAGAGTACCAAGGAGCAGGTTACAGAGACAGATTTCTTAGTGTAACCGTTCGCTGCTACGTAAATGAAGAAGATGCTGTAGAAGCATTAGAAAAATTATTAGAAGACGTAGAAACAGTAATTGAAGATAACAGTAGGTTGGATTATTTAGACAATACTCAACCTACGGGCCAATTACAATCAACTCACCAAATCTCTATTATCAGTATAGACACTGATGAAGGAGTACTAGAGCCCCTAGGAGTAGGAGAAATGCTACTAGAGGTTCGATATTAGAAAATACTGACACGAATCAAAGGATTCACGTTCAAGTCTTTTCAAGTCTCATAGGAGAAACACTATGGCGCATGCGGCAAATTTGCAATTGAGTAGAAATACTCACGTATTCCTAGAGAAAACACAGGCGGCTTATTCAGCTCAAACTGCTGATTATTTGTGGCAAATTCCTGTTCTCGATGGATATTCTTTTTCTCAAGCTGTTGCAACTTCAGAGGTAACTTTGAATGAAATGGCAAGAGATAGTGATTTAAGAACTCGTAGGGCTAGAGCAATGTTTAATGATGCTCTTGAGCCTGCTGAATGGTCTTTTACATCTTATGTTCGTCCAGCTAATAATGGACAGTCTGTTGATGAAGCTCTTTGGGCTAATATGTTAGGCAATGTATATTATGATGGAGCGGATTGGCAAAATGTTACTACCGGTTCTCCCGTTACTCGTACCCCTGCTTCACAACAAATTTCTTTTGATTGTGAAAGTTCTAATTTTGTAGAATTAGGTATCTTTAACCTATATTTTGTACTTGGTGCTTGTGGGGATACCGACCCTGCTGCATATTCTCAAGCAAATGGACAAACTATTTATAAGCTACATGACTGTGTTGTAAATAGTGCTACAATCGACTTTGATATTGATGGTATTGCTCAAATTACTTGGAGTGGTTTTGGTACAAAAATTGAGCAGCTTATTACTAAATCATTGGCGGGAGCACAAGCTATTGGTTTGACTGGAGCGACTCCAGGCGGCGGTTTGACTTCTACAAGAAACTTTATCAAGAATCGTTTAACTACTCTTCGCATTGTTCCAGGAGATATCCTCAATGTGGATCGAGACCAAGACTCTGATGGCACGGATGAATTTGAACCCGAATACTACGTAACTCTTACAGGTGGAAGTATTACTTTTGAAAATAATATCTCCTTTTTAACTCCAGAAGAACTGTGTCGAGTTAATCTTCCTTTGGGGCATGTTACTGGAACACGAAATATTTCTGGCTCCTTTACTTGCTATCTAGATGATTCACAACATCAGTCAGGCGGAGCAACAGGAGCAACTAGCTCTAAAATGTTTGCGGATCTTGTTTCTGATAACGCGCGCGGCGTTGTAACAAATGATTTCCAGCTATTGTTTAGTGTAGGCGGCTCTGCGGGAGTACCGAAAGCAGACTTTTCCTTCCCAACTGCTCACCTTGAAATTCCGGCACTTAATATCGAAGATGTTATTTCTCTGGAAACCAGCTTCCATGCGCTTCCGACTTCTTTAGACGGCGCGGATGAGGCAGTAATTACATACATAGGACCTTCTGTATTGTAACCTATTCTATAGGGGCTTCGGCCCCTTTTACCTTCTAAAAATATTTCTTGACTTTTAAATATTTTTATACTATACTTATATTTCAAAAAACAGAAAATTTCTTTTCACGAGGCTATAAATAAATGAGTGATACTCCCATTTCTCTTTCGAGTCTTATGACTCCAAGTAAAACCGTAACGTTAGACTTTCCGGGCTATTCTGGATTTAGTGTAGATGTTACTTATTTAGCACGAGAGGAGCTTTTAAAGCTTCGTAAAAAGTGTTTAACTACAAAATTCAATAGAAAAACTCGTCAACCTGAAGAAGAGTTGAACGAAGATATGTTTTTAATTGAGTATGTAAGGGCAGTAATTAAAGGCTGGAAAGGTCTGAAATTTCGATACCTAGAAGAGCTTCTTTTGGTAGATGTAACAGAACTTGATCCTGATGATGAACTTCCCTATACCCAAGATAACGCAGAGCTTTTAATGAAAAACTCTGGAGATTTTGATACGTGGATTACTGAGGTTGTTGGTGACCTCGAAAATTTTACTGGGAACAAGTAGCGGAAATAAAAAAGCTACTTAAAAAATATGTAAATCAACAGGAATCAGATTTAGACATTGAACGTTACTTGGCTATTTGTGACCAACTAGGTCAAGAGCCTGATCCTGCTAAAATGCCGCTCGAACCTTCTGCTTTTCCAGAGGAAGTTCAAGTGGCATTTTTTATATTTTCATTATTTTCAGACCACTGGGAAGGAATGAGTGGTACATATTTAGGAAAAAACTGGGATAATTTACCTTATTATTTAGAGCTTTATGAAGTTCAAAATAAAAAAGAAGTAATTTACTTCATGAAAATTTTTGAAAACATAGTTGTCGAAAACCGTCATAGTGCGGCAGAAAGAAAAAGAAAACAAAAAGAGACGGCAGCTAAAAATTCAAGCGGCAAGCAGTTTGCTCATAAGATCGGTTAATGGCTAGAAAAATACAAATTGATATTGAAGTCAATGGCAAAATGCAAAAAGCCACTGTCTCCGCAAAAAAACTTAGAACTGCACTAGATGGTATTGACGACCGATTAAATAATACCGCAAAAGGCGCTCATAATGCAGATCGACGGTTAAAAGGAGCTGCTCAAGCTTCCGCAAATGGAACTAAAAACTTTTCTAAAATGGCACAAGGCATCTCAGGAGGTCTTGTTCCTGCCTATGCAACTCTTGCTGCCCAAGTATTTGCTGTTAGTGCAGTCTTTCAATTTTTACGTAGTGCAAGTGATACAGCAAACCTAATTGCAGGTCAACAAGCCTTGGCCGCTACAACTGGTATAGCTTATAAAAGTATCACAAATAGTATCAAAGAAGCGACGGATGGACAGCTCTCGTTTGCAGAATCTGCAAAAGCTGCTGCTATTGGTACAGCTTCTGGACTAAATCCTACTCAACTTGCTGAACTAGGAAGAGCTGCTAAAAATGCTTCTATTGTACTAGGACGAGACCTAACAGATTCTTTTAATCGTCTGATTCGAGGTGTTACAAAAGCAGAACCAGAACTATTGGATGAATTAGGTATTATTCTTCGATTAGAAACTGCAACAGAAAGGTATAAAAACCAGTTAGGAATTGCCGGTCGAGAATTAACAGCATTCGAAAGAACTCAAGCGGTAGCAAACGAAGTACTTGGCCAAGCAGAACAAAAATTCGCAGCAGTAGAAGCGATTATGGATCCTTCTGCTGCTTCATTAAATAGATTTTTAGTTAGTTTTGAAGAACTAATTAATACAATTAAAACAGGAGTTATTGGGGCTTTACGTCCTGTATTTGATTTTCTTTCAGAAAATACAGCATCACTTACTGCAGCTTTAACTTTATTTGCCCTACCAATTGTACGATCAATATTACCTGCTTTCGGAGATTGGGAAAAAGAGTCTCGTGAAAAAATAAACAGAATAAATAGAACTCTTACTGTTTACGAAAAGAAAATTGAAAAAGCTAAAAGAAAAACTCAAGAATTTGCGGCAAGTTCTGCGGAAAGAAAGGCAGGAGCAATAACTACTGCTGAAAATATTTTAGGGAAAGATACCCCAGCAAGTAAAATGGGGCGATCAGGAGCAGACTTTTTACTAGGGCGTTCTGATAGCGCTGCAGCACAAAAAAATGCAAAGAAAATTTTAGACAATGCTGAAGCTCAAATTAAAAAATACGGGGAAGTTACTACCGGTTACTTAAAAGGTAAAAATGCAGAGCAAGTAGCAGATTTACGTAATTCTTATGCTACAAGAATGGGTATTTTGAAAGGGCACGAAGCCCGCCACAAAGGAGTAACTACTCGTATGGGAGCTCACTGGAAGCTTTATGCTCTTCAGGGTCGAGCTGCTATGGCACAAATAGGACTAGGATTACAAGGATTAGCGGCAAAAGCTGCAGCAGCAGGAGCAATGATAAATGCAGCATTTGGTTGGATAGGCTTGATAGTACTTGCAGGTCAAGCCTTGTATGCTGCATATCAATACTTTTTTCCGGTTGCAGAAGCAGTAACAAAGGCAAAACAAGCAATGGATGACTTTACTCAGTCAACCAAAGATATAAATGAAGAGCTAGGAAAAACTGCAGAAGTTTTAGGAAGAGGCGATCTTTTAAATATTTCAGATAGTGTTGTTGCAATGGGCAATGCCCTCACAAGTGCAAACTTAGCTGAAAGAGTAGCAGAATTTGGAAAATTAGACGAATCAATTGATCCTGATAAGTATGCAGAGGCTAAGTCTGCCCTTGTAGAAACTTTCCGAACAGTAGGGCAATTTAATCCTGAAGTTCGTGCACTAGGAGACGCTTTTGAAAGAAATGGATACTTAACAGAAGCCCAAAGCGATCGACTGTCTCAGCTTACAGGTCAAGCTGCAGATACTGCAAGCGCAATACAAGGTCTTGCAGGCGCAATGGAAACTCTTGATCAAATTCTTCTTGAAGTTGGCGCAAAAGTACGCGCAGGTCCTTTTGCTCGTTTGGGTGCTGCGGCCAGATCCGCGGCAGACTTGAGTAATACTGCTCTTGCTGGCATGGAAGAAGAATATGCAGGCCGACGTTCAGGTTTAGCAACTAACGTTGCAATGGCAGAAACAAATGTAAAAGTCAGAGGCTCGGATGAAGATGTCGAAGCGCTGAAAAAAGTCAGAAAAGAGCTAGAAGCAGTTGATGCTGAAATGGAAGCAGCAAGAACTCAAAATGAGTACTTAAATAATTTAGCAAAAGAATACGAAGGAATATCTGGTACTCTACTCGAAAATGAAAGAACTAGAGGAGAGCTAGGAAAGTCTTTTGCAGAAGCTCAAACTCTTGGAAGAACTGAAGCCGAAAAAATAGCAAACTTAGAAGCAGAAAGATTCAAGGCAGGTCAAGCCATTTTAAGTGCAACAGATAAAGTAACGGTTGCAAAAGCAAATCAAAATGCTCTTACTGAAAGATCTTCTCAGCAGGATAAGGATGCCGCAGCAGCAGCAGTTCAAGCCGCAGAAGATGAAATGAGTATGCTACGTACTACTCTAGGACTAGAGGAGCAAAGAAGGCAGATACGAATCGACGAGCTAGAAAGAGCAAAAGAAATAAGACTTCAAAGAGAAAGCATGAAGCCCCTTGAGCTGCAGCAGCAAGTTACTGCTCAAATGGAAAAGCAGAATCAGCTAATTGCAGAGCAGCAAAGAGCTACAGAGCAAGTTCTCAATGCTCGACTAGAACGCGTACTAATGAGCACTCGTAGTGAAGGAGGCTATCAAAACGAAGAACAAGCACTGCAAGCAAGAATCAAGCTAGAAGAGCACATGGTTAAAGTGAGACAAGCTGCAATTATGCGCGAGTATCGAATGAAACTCATTCAAATTGACATGGAAAATAAAATGCTCAAGGCAAGAAACAAACTTGCAAGACTCGAGCTTTTAGCAGCAAGAGAAAAAACCAATCCTGGAGCAGGATTAACGGAACAAGAAGAAAGTTTATTTAAAACAATTGATGCAATGGCAGATAAAACAAGAGATATTGCTATGACCACTGCTGAAATGTCAAAAAATGCCGCATTAGAAACGGTAGATCTTACACTAGAAAAAATGCAACAAAAGTTACAAGATCTAAGCTTCGAAGGTCAAATGGCCGCAGCTTTTGAAGGAGGTGTTAGAACTGGAATTGGAAATGCTTTTCAAACTTTAAAAGAGGGTGGAAGTTTAAAAGATGTAGTAATGGGCTTTATTGATGGTATTGCAGACGCAGCACTAGCAGCGATTGAAAAACGTATTACAGATTCTATTATGGAAGCTTTATTCGGACCCGAAGAAGGGCCTGCGGAAAAAATGGAAAAAGTTCTTCAAAATGAGCCCTTATCTGGAAATGTAGGAACAGTTATCGAAGATAAAGGAAAGAAATTTACCGAGGACTTAGAAAGTGCTTTAAGTTCAGAATTAGAGCATAGAGTAAAAGTAGAGTGTTGTGCCTCTGCCGAAAGTGAAAGTGAAAGTGAAAGTAGTGACCCTATTACAAATATAGTGAAAAGCATAACAAAAAAAGACGGAGACGATCCTGTAGGTGACGATCCTGTAGATCCAGCAGGCAAAGCAGAAGAAACTGTAGGAATCCTTGGGGACCTTGGAAATTCCTTTATGAAACTTCTTGATAATCTAGGATCTTTTGGAGACGTATTGAAAGATTTAGGCTCTTGGATTATGAATCTATTTGGAGGAAGTGGCGGTGGAGGTTTTGGCGATATAATAAATATGGTAATGGGTTTCTTTGGCTTTGGTGGAGGTGCTCGCTATGGAGGTATCATGAGCGCTCGTTACGGAGCGGTCGCCCAAGCAAATTACGCCGCCGGGGGCATAGCTAGAGGTAGAGACAGTGGTTATCCTGCTATACTACATGGAACAGAAGCTGTGGTTCCTCTTCCGCATGGCAATAAAATACCCGTAGAGTTAAAGGGAGCAGGGGGAACTCAAAACAATGTTGGAGTAACCGTAAATATTAATAATAAAGATGAATCAGAAACCTCATCAGATAGCGACAGTGCAGAAGGCGAACAGCTTGGTAGAGCAATTGCTGCGGCTGTCCAGAAAGAGCTTATAACTCAAAAAAGAGCCGGCGGAATGTTAAGTCCGTATGGAGTACAATAAATGGCAACAACAGTATCAGCAACGACGCCTTCTAATCCGAGCCAAGGAGATTTATGGTTTGATTCTGTAAATCTTAGACTGTTTGTGTATTATGACGATGGAAGTAGTGCACAGTGGGTAATAACTGGGCCAACAGGATTAACAGGTGCTCAAGGCCCTGCAGGAGCAGCAGGTGTAAATGGAACAAGCGGTCCGCAAGGTCCGCAAGGCACCACAGGCCCACAAGGTCCCACAGGTAATACAGGGCCACAAGGCCCTCAAGGGATCCAAGGCGATGATGGTCCGGCTGGTCCTGCCGGACCAGCGGGTCCAGTAGGCCCACAAGGACCCATTGGCGTTCCCGGATCAGACGGAGCAACTGGTCCCGCAGGTCCTCAAGGACCTATTGGCTTAACTGGATCTACAGGACCTCAAGGGCCTCAAGGTCCTCAAGGAGCAACAGGACCCGCAGGCCCTCAAGGTGATACAGGAGCTACAGGAGCTACAGGAGCTATTGGCCCACAAGGCCCCGCAGGAGTAGACGGAAATCAAGGCCCAGCGGGCCCGATAGGGGCTACTGGTCCTCAAGGTCCCACAGGTCCTCAAGGTCCTCAAGGTCCTCAAGGAATTCAAGGAGATGAGGGTATTGAAGGCCCTCAAGGTCCTGCTGGTCCAATAGGGCCTGCTGGACCTCAAGGTGCGACAGGGCCTCAAGGACTACAAGGACTTACTGGCCAAACTGGGACAAAGGGGGATACAGGTGCAATAGGGCCTCAAGGCCCTCAAGGAGATCAAGGAGATCAAGGTCCTACTGGTCCTCCAGGTCCTCAAGGTGCTACAGGGCTCACAGGTCCTACAGGTCCCATTGGTCCTGCTGGAGCCACAGGTGCTACAGGTCCTCAAGGTGCCACAGGGCTCACAGGTCCTCAAGGACCCGCAGGCAATGATGGAGCTGACGGAGCTACAGGCCCTCAAGGCCCTCAAGGACCTGCCGGACCCGCTGGGGCTACAGGACCTCAAGGCCCTCAGGGCCCTCAAGGGATTCAAGGCGATGATGGGGCTATAGGACCTGCCGGACCTGCCGGACCTCAAGGTCTCACAGGTCCCGCTGGTAATGATGGAGTAGATGGAGTAGATGGAGCTCAAGGTGCCCAAGGCCCTATAGGCCCTCAAGGTCCTCAAGGTCCTCAAGGTGCTCAAGGTCCTACTGGTACTCAAGGCCCAATAGGACCTGCCGGAGTAGACGGAAATCAAGGTGCAGCAGGTCCTCAGGGCCCTGTTGGAGCTAGTGGTGCTGGTTTTACATCTGGATCATATAACGCATCTACAGGAATTGTAACATTTACTTCAAATGATGGATTAGGATTTATTACAGGCGATCTTCGAGGCGATGGAAATAGAGGTATTTCTTCTGCTCTTATAGACGGAAACGATGATCTTATTCTTACTTTAAATGATGGTACAAGTCTAAATGCTGGTAATTCTACTGGACCTACAGGTCCACAAGGTCCTACTGGTCCTACTGGTCCTACTGGTCCTACTGGCCCTCAAGGCCCAACAGGCCCTCAAGGTGCCGGAATAACTATGAAAGGAGCCGTTGCAGCAGCAGTAGATCTTCCTGCAACTAACAACGCTCAAGGAGATGCGTATCTTGTACAAAGTAACGATAGCTTACATATTTGGAACGGAACTCAATGGGTAGATGGAGGCTCTATTCAAGGTCCTACAGGTCTTACTGGGCCTACAGGAGCAACAGGACCTACCGGACCGCAAGGAGCTACAGGTCCTACTGGCTTGGGATTTACAGGAGGAACTTACACTGCGTCCACAGGAATTGTAACATTTACTTCAAATGATGGGCTAGGATTTACTACTGGAGATTTACGAGGAGATGGAAATAGAGGTATTTCTTCGGCAACTATTGATGGAAATGATGATTTAATACTTACACTTGCCGATAACTCAACTATAAATGCAGGAAACGCTACAGGTCCAACAGGTGCAACAGGTCCTCAAGGTCCAATTGGTCCTACAGGCGCTACGGGTGCTACAGGTTTAACAGGCGCTACAGGTCCACAAGGTCCACAAGGCGCTACAGGACCAACAGGTGCGGCAGGAGTAGACGGAACAGGATTTACAGGAGGCTCCTATGATAATAGTACAGGTGTAGTAACTTTTACATCTGACGATGGACTCGGATTTTCTACTACTGATTTAAGAGGGGCGGATGGAGCCGATGGCCTAGATGGTCAAGCAATTTTAAATTTTGATGTTGCCCCAAATAGTACAAATACTGCGTTTACTTTTTCAGGCGGAGTGTTTGTTGCAGATACAGATAACCCCACTTTGCACTTACAAAAAGGACTTGAATATCACTTTAATTTATTTGATGAAGACCTTCCTTTAGCAAATACACATTGGTTTGCTTCAGGCTCTCAATTTAGTGACTATACTCAATTGTTTGGGCAGGCTACCGGAATAAGTGATGGAAGTGCAACACTATTAAATCCAATATCAGGAAGTGCTCAATTTACTACATATAATGGTAATCCTGCTATAAATGTTACAACTACTTTTTCTCAAGGACAACAAAGCGGAGCACATACTCGCCGAGGATATGCATACTCAAATGAATTTACAGTGCCTGCAGGAACAGTATTAAGTTTTAATGTACAATCTTCAGGACACAATTCTAATTATGAGTCAGTAAATGCAATAAGTCTTATAGATTATACAAATTCAGCATATACAATTTTATTTAATAGATTAAGTTCTAGCTCTGCACTTAATACCTCAGGGGATAAAACTTTTACAATTGCTCTTGCGGGTACTTACCGTATAATGATGGCAAGTGGAGGAAAACGAGCGGCTGGAGGTTTTTCTTCTACTAATCAAACTTTTTCAATCACTCTGTCCGATCTCGCACTGTCTAATGGGCAGCCTATCTGGTTCCAAACATCTTCTGGTGCATATAATGCAGCAAATGTACTTGGAACTGCAGATGGCGTAACAAATAATGGTGCAGAAAGGGATAGTCTTGTATTTAAAGTTCCTATGAATGCGCCTGATGTTCTTTATTATGTAGCTGAGAACACTCCTGCAATGACCGGTACAATTTATACTAGCGATGCGGCAGCAAGTGGCAGCAGTTCTAGCTCATCAATTCTGTTTACAAAATTCTATATATCTGCAAGTCAACCAAGCTCTACTATTACAAATAGTGCATATCTAGGTCAAAATGTAGGAACTTGGTATGAAGCAACTTTTGCTAATGCTGCAAATACGGCAGGATTATCTCCAGATAGTGCAACTCGAGATCCAACACTGACAGGTATAACTTTTAGTGGAGATAGGTTCTCCGGTTTTGAACAAGACGCAACCTATGAAATATCAGTACAGCCAGAAGTATACGAAAGAAATAGCACAGCAGGGCAAAGGTACCACGGTTGGGAAGCAAGCACAGGCGCATTTAGTTCTGCAGGATGGTTAAGTCCAGGCACTGGATCATTTAACATTGATGGTATCACTGTATCAGATAGTATAATTGTAACATTTGAAGATGCTACACCAGCAAATAACTGGGTCAGGTATATTTTAGATTCGGATCAAAGTCAAAACTATTGGATTGGTCAAGCAATATTGACCATAAAGAAAATAGGGTAGAGGAGACTTAAATGGCAGTCAATTTTCCAGATAGCCCTAGTAATGGTGATACTTTTACTTCAAATGGAGTAACTTATGTTTATGACGCTAATATTAATGCTTGGACTGTCGTACCTGGAAGTTCTCTTATTTCTGCAGGTTACGGAGACAAGTTTATTCTTGTAATTCCTATAGACGGAATTAGTAGTGGTACTCCAAGTACAGAAACTACAATTACATTTGATAGAGGGTTTTCTCGAAATGTTAAACATAGAGTTTTACGTGCAAACTTTGGAGATGGCTACGATCAAACAATATTAGATGGAGTAAACCCGAAAGAGGATAAATTTACGGCGAATTTTAAAAATAGAAGAGAAGCTGAGATAAACTTATTAGCAGATTATTTAGATAAAACCGCTGCAGGAAAAATACTTATAAAGGTACCAAACTCAGACGGTATCGAAAATATTTATGTAAGATGTGAAAGTTATACTATAGCATATAACTATGACCAATATCACGATTTATCAGCGCAACTTAAGAGAGTATATGTACCATCATGAGCACCTTTGATTATTACTTTGGAATAGACGATCATACAGGAAGTGGAAGCGGATATATTCCGCCTATAGCAGACCGTTCGGGAAGCTACACTGTAATTATGAAAGTCGGAGATACTGTAAATATTCGTACAGAATATGTAGGATCCGACGCAAATGCACAAGAAATACGGTATATTGCAGATCCTAATAGTAGTAGTACTCAAAATGATCCTGACGCAACAGGCACGCCCGGGCTAGATACTACATGGTCTCTTACAGCAAGTGACAGTACTGATCACTATGCAAGATGGTATTGGTTTACTAATGCTAATCCAGGCACTACTTTAACTTACCCAGCACAATTATCTATTAGATTATTAATTTTACCAAGTACTTTTGGTTTCACAGGAGTACCAAGTTTTATAGGCCCTGGAGGTTCAGAAGAAGTACGTATAAGTGTACCTTCCACTTTAGAGCCTTATTTGGACGGTTCTTTCGATAGCTCTGCAGACGGGGTACCGGCAGATACAGGAACCGGAAACCCTGAAACATTTTTCTGGAAAATTTCAACAGATCCGGGCGGTGCTAATACTGTAGGGTCCGGATTTGTAGACAAATACGGAGAGCTTTCAGGCCCTCAAGATGGAGATATACTAAATATTCAGCCAGAAGAAGATTGTCCTTTTGGCACTTACTATTTATGTCTTTATCACTATAAAACCACTCATCAATATACTACGAGCGGGGCCACGGCGTCCACAACTGGAGGTAGCGATACTCTAATACAAGCTATTTCTTTTTCTGTTCAAGATGACCCTCAGATAGCAGTTAAATCAGTACAAAAGCAATCTATAGAAGATTCTCTTGTTCATTTATTTGAATTAACATTGCCCAGCGGAAATATTATTTATTTACATAATGGTGTAGATTTTGAAACTGGAACTATTGGAGAAAATATTTATTTTCCAGATGTAAACGGAAGTACTCAAAATCAATACATTGCATTTCCAATTAATATAAAAGATATAGAAACTACAGGATCTGGAGCGCAAAATCGACCAACTTTACAGATGGCAAACATACCTGTTGTAGTAAATAATAGACAGTTTAGTTCCGTTTTTAGTGGTGAAAATTATGATGCTGTTGCAGGAGACGAAAATGAAACTACTTTAGATCAAGTCTTTAGAGACGAAGGTCTTTTCGATGCAACAGACTTACTAACTTGCAGACTTGTATATAGAAGAACTCTGTTAAAGCATACTTATCGAGAGGGAGATGCTGCAACTTTACCCACAGAATACCCAAAAGCTTTTTACTATTTAGAGCGTGTTGCTTCCGAAGATAATGTATTTGTAAACTATGAATTAATCTCTCCTGCGGATACTGAAGGTGCTTTTTTGCCTGCCAGAACAGTTGTAGGAAAATACTGCTCTTGGGAATTCCAAGGAGCTTTATCGGGCAGGGGTGGATGCACTGTGCCTAAAAATTCTTTTGGCGTTTGGTGGGACGAAGATGATAACATAATCACTACAGATGCGCAAAATGATACAAATATATTGGAATGGACTAATACAAATTATTATTCTATAGGAGCTTTAGTAAGAAAAGAGCACGGATCCCTAGGGGGTTGGAGATACTATAAGTGTCTATTACCAAATACTAAAAGAGTCCCTGAAACTAATCCTGGATACTGGGTAAGAATAGATACTTGTGGTAAAAGACTATCTTCTTGTAGACGTAGATTTCAAGGTAGAAGAGATGTAATTATATCGAACAATCTTGGATTCGGCGATTCTGTGCCAGACAATGACCAGTATTTAAACTCAGCTAAAGTTTTGCCTTTCGGAGGCTTTCCAGGTGCGAAGAAATTTAAGTAATACTATTAAAGATCATTTTACAAAAAATGAACCAAAAGAAGCCTGCGGAGTTTTAGTTAATAGTAATAGTAAAGTAAAATTTATTGGATGTAAAAATATTTCTCCTAACTTGCAAGACTTTGCCTTTTGTCCCGACGAATATATAAAAATATTACTAAATAATGAGATATTAGGAATTGTTCATAATCATGTGCAGGAGAAAAACACACCTTCAGAGTATGATATAGATAATTGCAATGCTCTTGCAAAACCTTATTATATTTATAGTTATCCGGATATGAAATTAAATATCCTACTACCAAAAATGGAGTTAAAAGAGGTAAACAAATGAGAAGAGTTATTTTAGAAGGAGAGCTTGGAGAAAAATTCGGCAAGGAGCGCATGCTGAATGTTAAATCTTTTCGAGATATAATAAAATGTTTTCAAGCAAACTTTGACAACTTTAACGATTATTTACTAGACTGTGATAAAAAACAAATAATGTTTATTTGTAGAGTAAATGGAGTAGCAGTTGATGAAAATGAGTTAATAATGAATTATCCAAATGGAGATTTTGTTATAACTCCTGTTCCGGCGGGTGCTCTTTCTTTAGGTGGGCTTTTTAAAGCAATTGTAGGAATTGTTTTAGTAGTTGTGGGAATTATAACTTTGAATCCAAAAATGATTATTCAAGGTATTGGCTTGTTTATTTCGGGAGTACAAGATATGCTTGCACAAGACCCTTCCGTAGATGAACGAACAACTAGTCCAGATTATCTCTATGGAGGAACAGAGCAACTAGTTAGAGAAAGAGACCCTATTCCTCTTTGTTATGGAAGAATGCGAATTCCAGCAAGACCTATAAGTTTCGAAACTCGACAAGAACTTACAAGTATATATTCTCACTATGGAAACCAATACAATACAGATGGAGATAATACTCGTCGTGGCGGTAGCTATGGAAGTCGTGTTGGCGGAAACTACATAACTAGGTAATAAATTATGGCGAAAGTAAACAATCTTACTCCAAACTCTCCCGGACTACAAGGTATTGGTACTTTTGCTGGAGGAGAGGCACAACATATTTCAGTTACAGATGCCCTTTGTGAAGGCCCTATTTGGGGTCTTGTAGAAGGCGCTGCCTCTGTCTATTTCGACAATTCTCCGGTAGAACATTCTAGACTAGTAACTTATCAACCTGATATAGCAGGTGCAGGAATAACCTTTGACGGTACTACAAATGTAGGTGTAGTTGATGACGGTGTAACTCTTCCGGAAGATACGGGCACTGGTACCCGTATGATTATTGTAGAAGATTATGAACAACTTAATGTACTTATTGGAGGTATTACCGAACTCGCAGACGAAGGTTATAGTTTTTCTTTAAGCGGTACAAATTTATCTGCAACAGATCATAATACTACGTACAATCCCCCTACACTAGAAAGATACGCTACTCTTATTATTACTTTAGGCAACCCTTTTGGCCAGAATTTTAAAGTATTAAGTATGGCGGGAGATCATGCTGTAAATTCAAGTACAACTTCTACTTTTATTACTAGAGAAAATCCTTTTTTAATGGGGTCCAAAGAAGAGCTCGATGAGGCTATTGCAGCAGGAACAGTAGTATCTGGAACTGTATATTTAACCGAAAAATATCAAATAGAAGAAGTAGATCCTGTAAATAATACTGTAACTATAACAGGAATACCCCCTGCTGGTTTTTCACTTTTTAGTTTTACGGGAGTTAGTAATTTTAATTCTCTTCCTGGAGTTACAGGGGGCACTACTACTTTTGATCCTAATCAGCCCGTAGGAAAAATAGATAATTTATATGTACAACAAGTAGTAGGTTCTATAGATCAGCCTCCTCTTGCTCAAGTTGGTAACGTTGGAGGTTCTATTGCACTTGCTGGAACTGCGCCCTCATCTGCAGAATTAAAGCAAATAGCTGTCGGTAACTTAGAAGGGTTGCCTGTTATTGATGCATTTCCTGCTAATGATCCAGACTTCGATGTAAGCCAGGTTCCAATTGCGCTTAACGCTGTTGCTTTTGGCTTAGATACTCTTGCTAGAATTAAAAATTCTGATACTATATCTTTCGATATAGTTTATAATACTGGATTCAATGTATATGGAGGTAATGATGATATTACATACCATGATTGCTATGCTTTTTATGGCTGTAAAATTACTTTCAAAGAAGATACAGGTAATGGTCTTGTAGATAAACATACTGTAAATGTTTGGCCAAATTATATTGTACATAAAGGGCGTAGAACAGGTCCGTTAGTATTTAGTCATATTATTAATATAAAACAATATAGAGAAGCTTACGGAACTTTTGATGATTTTACAGTAAAAGTTTGGAGACTTACAAGACAGAAAGGACTGCCTGTTGGACCAAACGGCGGGAATGGCGGTAAAAGTGACAAAAATAAGTGGACTATGCAGGCCAGCTCTACAATTGCTAATCTAGGTGCTACAATAGAAGATAACTTATCTTATCCTTATACTGCCATCATAAGCACTGCTTTTAATTCTAGACAGTTTAAGGAAACTCCAAAAAGAAGTTACGATATTCGTGGAAAAAAAGTAAGAATTCCTACAACATACACACCACGTGAGTATTCAAGCACCGGCCTTGCTCAGTATAGTGATTTCTGGGATGGTAGCTTTACTAATGATGTATACACTGATAATCCAGCATGGATATTTTATGATCTGGTAACTGACAGAAGATATGGGGCCGGAAAGTGGATTGAAGAGGGTGATGTAGACATCTATAATTTGTATAGAATTTCAAAATATTGTGACGAACTTGTTCCCGGTAGTGGCGTACAAACAGCTAATAAATGGCAAGCTTTAGAATTTTATGAAATAAAAGATACAGGTACTTTTACTGCCGCTGAGTGGAATACTATGACGGCTACTACGAATGGTACTCCTGCTGTAGGGGACATTATTCGTATAGTTAAACCTCCAACTGAAGTTAACCTTTCACTAAATTCTGCAAGAGCAATAAGATATGAGCCAAGATTTAGGATGAATCTCTATCTAAGTAGAGCCGAAGCAGTCTATAAAGTACTAAAAGATATGGCGAGCCACTTTACGTCCATTTTGTATTTCATGGATGCACAAGTTACTCTGCTTCAAGATTCGCCACAAGAGCCTGTATATACATTCAATAAAAGTAATGTAATAAATGGTAAATTTACATATGAAAGTAGCCCTTCGAAAACTCGAGCAAACCAAATAATTGTTCAATGGAATGATCCTAAGTCTAATTATGAAATAGTACCTTTAGTATTAGAAGATCCTTCTAATATTGTAAAAGTTGGAAAAACAATTACAAAAGAAGTTGTTGCTTTCGGGTGTACTCATGAAAGTCAAGCTTTGCGATATGCTCGATGGAAGCTATGGACGGGACTAAATCAAACACGCTCAGTTAATTTTGAAACTGCTCTTCAAGGTATATACATTAAACCTGGCGATATTATAAATATACAAGATGCAGATCGCTATGGTGTAATGAAAAGTGGACGTATTGGAGCAAATCTTGCAACTACAGATACTGTTATTCCCTTAGATAGATATGTAGAGTTTCAAGCAGGGCATACTTATAAAATTAGTCTAATGCATGCTCTTCCCGGCGCTATTTATGTGGGCTATGAAGATACGGTAACAATAGTAGGAAGTAGTACTTACAAGAAAGGGGAATACATTCCCGAAGCTTATGTTAAATCAGGCGCAACCTATACTCTACAAGATCTAGATACAGAAGCAAAAGCAAGTAATGCTTTTATAGATGCGGCGGGCACTAAACCTCTTTCTGTAGTATGGAAGAAATATACTCATGTAGACGAGTACGATATTGTAAATCCAGGTACAGGACCATATAATAGTGTTACTTTAAATGCAACTCTTAATCATGAAGTTTTAGCAGGAAGTCCTTGGACTTTAAGACAAGAGTCTTTTGGTATAAATGTTTTAGGCTCTAAAAAACTTTATAAAGTATTGAGCGTAAAAGAAAATGCTGCAAATCTTTTTGGAATTACTGCAGTAGAACACTACAATGAAAAGTTTACTGCCGTAGACACAGATTATGATCTAGGAGTTATTCCTCCTAGTATTTATGAAGAGCAAGAGCCTGAAGTAATTCCTCCTCCTCGAAATATTACAGTTTTGGCAGAAGGAACTCGAATTCCTGATGACGGAGACTACTCTAAGTTTAGTGTTACTTGGGATCCTCCTATAAAAGTAGACCCTAACACTCAAGAAGTCACTCCCGGGGCTGACTTTGTTGCAGGCTATGAAGTTGTAGCAGGACCAAATCTATTTCCTTCAGGAGTATACTCTACTACAACTTCTGAAACAAATATATCTTTTGTAGATGTTGCCTATGGAAACTATGTTGTAAGAGTAAGAACTGTCTCGCCCAACAAAAACTACTCGGAATGGGTAGGAGTTAATATTGACTATAATGATAGGCAGATAGGCACTCAAGATATAGAAAGAATTCATGGTATTCCCAAATGGGCCTACTCAAATGTTACCGGAGGAATAAAAAATAGTAGTACAACTTATCAAAGTACGGATGAGTTTTACAACTTTAATGGAGTCTACCACGGAGTATATAATAGAGAATTAAATACTTTTACTCAGCAACAACCAGATGCAGATGAATTTATGATACGACAGTACGCAGGTCCTCGTAGGCATCGTTGGATTTACATCTGGGCAGGAGAAGTTATAGAAGAATTGTGGCTTGAACCAAATGGTATTCCTCCTACTTTTGAAAGGGCTGGACAAACATATGAATTAGGAAGTTTACAGTTAGCTAACCAAACCGGTGGCAGTGTTATGGGGTACTACAATTACTATGCTATCAAAGGCGAGTCTACTATTGGTATTGAAGGATCTGAAGTTTGGACATTTGATTCTTTTCCGGCAGAACTTTCTAGCTATGGCAATCCTGGTGAATCTGTTACTATTACCGAAGCTTCTGGAAATGGAGTTGTAGATTTAAGTGGAATACCAGATGGGGATGAAAGAGAGTTATATATAGTTTTTGACGAAAGTGTCCCAAAGATATTTTTGGGTCAATTTGATAGAGATAGTCATGCAGGTGTTGGACCGGGAATATGGAGAGATATTGGAGATGGAAGCGGTGGAATGGATTTAGCGTATGAGTTAATTACTGGAACCGCGACTCTAACAGCACAAACTCAAAAACTAATAGGAACGGGCACTTTATTTACTACTGAGGTCGTAGTGGGTGATAAAATTTCATTAAGCAATGCAACTTCTGCAGCAAATATTTCTTCAAATGGAGTAAGTAATGCAGCAAAAGTTCTAAATGTTATTTCAGATACTGAGCTAGAACTTGATCGATCTTTCCCTGAAGAAATAAATCTTACTCGAATTTATAGAAATATTTATAGACCAGATTATCAAAAAGACGCAGTAATTGCTAGTATAGATAGGACTTAATATGACTACTCCTACAAATCCAATTATAACACAGATTTGGCTTAATACCAGTCCTTACAATGGTAACGCAAGTGTTGGGGGCGGCGGAGCCGGTGGCGGAAGTTCCAGCTCAGATACAAATGCGTTTTATACGGTTGAAAATGCACTAAATCAAGGGGTAGCACTTTATACTGAAAGCGCAGGAATAACAATTCTTGGAGCTGGTAGAATACGTGGAGGAAAAACTGACTACGATGTTGGCCAAGGTTTCTGGTTCGGAAATGACGATGGGTACCATAAAGTAGCTATTGGTGACCCTGCTGGAGATACTTTTAACTGGGACGGTCTAGAAATTAACTCTAAGATGAATAACTTAGAGCTTCGTGGCTGGCTTCGTGGTCCGGCAGAATTTGTTATTGACCCTGCTGTACATGATGATAATACTGGACAAGTAATAATAAAAGGTAATTTAGATGTAGCTGGAGGAACAATCTCTGGCCCAGATACTATTACTATTGATCCTGCAACTGTAGGTGACAACTCAGGATTAGTAGTAATTGCAGGAAACTTACAAGTAGACGGAACAACAACTACAATTAACAGTACGGAAATGACTGTTGATGATATTAATATTGTTATCGGAGACGGAGCACCAAATGCAGCAGCCGCAAACGGAGGAGGAATTACTCTTGATGGTGCAAATGCTACCATTATTTATACTGCTTCAGATGATAAATGGAATCTGAATAAGAGTCTAAAAGTAGATGGAGATATTGAAGCAACAGGGCAACTAAAAGGACAAACATTAGATATAGGGGATCCTGCTCCTAAAATGACTGTTGCTGCAAATGGAAATATCGACACAGACGGAACTTTAAATGTTGACGGAGCCACTACTTTAAATAGCACTTTGGATGTAGACGGTGCCACAAGTTTAAATGATACTTTAGATGTATATGGAGTAGCTCATTTTCACTCTCATGTTACTGTAGACGGAGGTACTACACTTAACGGAAATATAATTCTTGGGGATCAAACCGCAGATACTATCTACATAAATGCAGAAATAGCAGGACACTTAATACCGGATGTAGATAATACAGGCGATATTGGCTCGAGTGCAAAAGAGTGGAGAAATCTATATATAGACGGCACTGGCTATATAGATAGCATTGTTGGCGACGATCTAAATATTGGAAACGGTAACTTTACTGTAGATTCAGCTGGCAACGTTACTGCAGCCTCTATTGATATTGGAACTAATTTCAATGTTGATGCAGACGGAAATATTACTGCAAACTCTATTGATACAGGTGAAGGCGGTATTGACGAAAACGGTAATATAACAGGAGTTAGTCTAGACTTAGGAGCTACTCAAGGTTATATACTAAAACAAGTTAATGCAACAGGCCCCTTGAGCGAAGTAGACCATGTAATATCAGAATTAAATGATGTATCTAATACAGCTCCTACAAACGATCAAATACTTCAGTATAAGTCAGCAAGTGGAGAGTATGAGCCGGTAACATTCATACCTGTAATGGCTACTACGGACTTAACAGATGTATCAAATACTACAGCCACTGATGATCAAATATTACAATATAATTCTTCAACTAGTAAATACGAGCCTGTAGATCTAGACATTTCTCTTTTAATTGATGTAAATATTACAGACCCTGCTGACGGTCACATTCTTGTTTATCAAGAACCAGAAGATGAATGGCAGAATAAAACTAAAACAGGTGCAGGATTTGCAGCAATTGCAGAATCTGGGTCTTGGGCGGATCTAAGTAATACTCCTACTACTCTTGCAGGCTATAACATAGGATTACTTAGCGGTACTGATATAAAAACAGTAAATAATAATTCTTTAGTAGGGGCAGGAAATGTCACTATTGACGCAGCAAGTTTAGCAATAGCTTTAAACGATCTTACTGACGTAGGAACAAGTAGCTCAAATATACTTCAAGACGGGGAAGTCTTGATGTGGGATACGGGCGTAGGAACGGGGCAATGGACAAATCAATTCGTAGACTTTAGTGATTTAGGAAGTACTCCTACTACTTTGGCAGGGTATGGTATTACAGATGCTTATACAAAAACTGAGGTTAATAATCTTATTCCTACTGCTTATACAGATGCAGATGTAGATAGTCATCTAAATACAAGTAGTGCTTTTATTGCATCCTTCTTAATGTGGAATGGCTCAGACTATAGTTGGCAAAGCCCATCATCATATGCTCCCGGAGCATTGGGAAATTTAAGCGATGTTTCTAGTACTGTAACTTCTGGTGCTAGTGATGAGGATCTTTTAGTATATAATAATACAAATGGTGAATGGGAAAGTATTCCATTTGGTAATTTTTCAATAGGAGATTTAAGTGATGTCAGCTCAACTACTCCAAATAGTGGGGACTTTCTTACCTATAGTACCACTGCTAATGCTTGGGTTCCTAGCGCATTTGTACTATCAAACTTTAATTTAGATAATCTTGGGGATGTTACTAATACAAGCCCTTCTACAGGTCAAGTACTTCGTTATAACGGCACAAATTATGTAAACTCTCAACTGTCCTATAATGATTTAAGTAACCTTCCTACTATACCAGCTGCATACACAGATTCTGACGTTGATAGTCACTTAAAAATAAACTCAGCGGCAACAAATCAAGTTCTTAGTTGGACCGGAACAGATTATGGGTGGGTAGATGCTGATCAAGTAGCGGGCGCAGTAGAACAGCTAAATGATTTAACAGATGTTTCAATAACAACTCTTTCTGATGGTCTATTCTTACGCTATAGTAGTACAAATACTCAGTGGGAAACAGGAACGGTAGCGTTTAGTGATATTCAATCCAAGCCTACGACCTTAGCAGGGTATGGTATTACAGATGCTTTTTCGGGCTCTTGGAACGACTTAGCAGATAAGCCTAGTTTTGCAGAAGATTTAGGAGATTTAGGAGACGTTACTACAACAGGAGTTACTGACGGTAAAATTTTAAAATATGATGGGAATGCAACTCCTCCTGTTTGGAAGCCAGATGGTTTAACTATTGGAGAGCTCGATAACGTAAACTCTGATGTAGATGCTCCTACAGGAACAGTACTAAGTTTAGGGGGTAGCCCAGAAGTTTTAGCCTATGATAGCGGCGCAAGTGAATGGGTTTCAACTCCTTTAGAGTTAGATGACCTTTATGGGATTAGCGCACCAGCAGCAAACAGTCTAACCGCGGGCTACGCTTTAGTTACAAACTCTACTACCCACCCTGAAACTTATTCTTGGTCTGAAATAGGCGAGTATGAAGAAGGCACTTGGACAATTCAAGTCGCAGATGCAGGTACTGGAGGAAATAGTGCAAGTGCTAACTATACTACTGGTGAATATACAAAAATAGGAAGACAAGTTACAATTAGCTGTCCTGTTCAGCAAATAAATACTTCAGGGCTTACAAGTACTAACGATATTTTTATAAGAAATCTACCGTTTAGTATTTCTAATGCTAGGGTTCATACTCCAACTGCAGCGGTAAATGCTACTGTTTTAACACGACAGCTAGAGGGTCTTTATGCCTTAGGAATACCGGGAACTTCTTATATTCAAGTATATGCAAATGCATTCTCTTCTAGTGGCAGTAATTATTATGATACTAGCGTAAAAGTATCAGATATTGCAAGTGGAAATACAAATTTAAGATTTACAATGGTTTATTTTAGTGATGACTAAGGAGGAAAAATGTCTTTAACAAAAGAAATAACTACAGATAGAATACAAATTATTCATAATACGGATATGGAGGGGTCTCCTATAACACTTGTATCAGTTCGTCAGCAAATAAAAATTTTAGAAGACGGCAGTCTTATATCATCAAAATATAATAGATACATGATTACTGAAGGACAAGACTATTCTGCCGAGGATATACAAGTACGTAGTGTATGCGACATTGCATTTTCTTAACTACTAATACCCTTACAAAAAATATATCTTGACAAGGCAGGTATGCTTTGTTATAATCATACCATAGAATATTTAAAAAAAGCCTTCTTAAATAAGAAGTTAGCGCCCTTCCAATGAATAGATTAGTGACACTTGTTAAAAACGATACAGGACCTGATTTAACTGTAGTTATTGTCAGAAATGAAAATAATGACAGATTTGTCACTGATGCTGCAAACGTATTTTTAAATATTCGAAGAAAAGATACGTCTACTGCAATTGTGAGTATACCTGCAGATGAGTATAAATCAACGGATACTCAAGGTCAATATGTTTTTAATTTAAAATCCTTTCTTACTCATTCAGATGTAAATGATGACTTCTATGAAGCAGAAGTAGAATTCATTGTACCTTCAGGCATTGATGAAAATAATAATCAGCTAACTGATGTTTATACAACATTTGAGCAAATTACTATACAGGTGCGGGATGATTACACATGAGTGGAAAGTTTCGATTTATATCTTTAACTGACTCTTCTTTACTAATAGAAGATACTTCAGATACGGCAATAGAAATAGATAGTGCTTTTGGGTTAAATTTATCTTTTTTAGATATAAGAATTACTCATGAGCAGCTTATGCGTTTCTTTCTTTTGGATAATGTTTTCCAAGAAGATTTCTTTAGCAGGATTGCTCATTATCACAGAAAGTTTTTTGAAGAAATTCCAGCAGAAGATGCAGTAAAACTCGCTGTAGCTTTGGCTACAGAATTAGAAGAATTATTCTTAGAAGATAGCGATTTTGAATACTTTCATTTAATGCGTCGTCTTCCTCAAGATAATGTTTTATTCACTGAATCAGTTATAGCTCCTCGCATTAAAACAGAAAATGAACTATTATTTACTGCAGAGCGCGTAAGTAAAAGACTGCCTGATTTATTAGCAAGGCACGCTACACAGGATGAAAAATCTGATTTTGATTTTATTGTAGAGTTTTTTGATGAGAAACTTGACCTACTTTTATTACAAAACAGATTGCCAAAAGAAATCACAGAACTTGTAGAAGTTTTTAATATTTACAGGTTCCAAAGTCCTAGAGAAAAAGTTTTTACAGATGAAGTAGTTACTCGTGCGCGAGGAATAGTAGCAAAGCATGAAACTCAACTTGTAGATCCTTTTGGGGACGGCTCTGTGCCTCAAAAACCTGGACTAGAACACATTGTAGAATTTTTAGACGAAAGAATAAAAATTGCCCGCATAAAAGGTTCGATACAAGAAGGATCTAAAGCAATTGAAACCTTTTTAATTGCTAGAAAAGTAGATCCTACTGACACGACTTTTACTGCTGTACAAGAGCTTTTAAAAGTTGATAAAAATATAAATATGGATAGTGCAATACCTTCTAGGGATATTGCTTATGTACAAACAAAAAGAGATACTGTAAATAGACTTTTAAACTATGTAAAGTTTACTCATATTGTAAAAACAGTCAAAGAAATTACTGAATTAAATGATAATGTTTTAAATAGTGCTATCGCACGTATTTCCAGAGATCAAGTATATAACGAAGACAACTCTAAATGGTTATGGAAGCACAGTGCAAAACACGATACAAATACTAGTGGTAAAACAGGATTTGATTTTGTAGTCGAAGCAAATGCTACAAGAGACCCCGCTACTCCAGGAAACAACTTCGTTTCTTTTTTTAGCAATAAAAACTTTTCAGATGATATTGGAGAGCTAAATGAAACATTATTAAATGTATCAAACTCTTCTTTCCTTTCAGATAAGTTTTATAGCAAAGAAGATTCTGCTTGGAAGTGGAGTCACATTGCAAAACACGATACAAATACTAGTGGTAAAACAGGTTTTGATTTTGTAGTAGAAGCAAATGCTACAAGAGACCCCGCTACTCCAGGAAACAACTTCGTTTCGTTTTTTAGCGTTAAAGGCTTTCATGACGATATAGGGGAAGCAAAAGATTTTTTTCTAAATATTTCTAAGTCTAAAATATTACGAGATTTAATAAATACGGAAGCAAAGCCTTCAAAGTTTTTTAAAAATTATCATTCTATACTTACAGTTTTACCTAGTGGAAAAGTCACCGAAGGTAGACTTGGGCATACGGATGACGATGTATATGAAGAAGATGATACAGTTTTAAAGCCCGGTCTTGGTAAAAAAGAAAAAGTATCTTCCCAAGATCAATCTTTAGTAGCTCTTAGTACCCCTTCTATTAGAGAATTGGTAGATTTTGAAGATTTAAAAAGTCATGTCTTAGAAATTAATAAAACAGTTCCAGTTGAATTTGTAACAGATTTTCAATATTCCGGCGGCGAAGCAAGAGCACCTGGCACGCCTAAAATTAAGCATCGGCCGTCTGAAAATTCTCCTATTGTAGATCCTTATTATGTTAAAAAGTGGCAGGAAACTTATAGACATCTTGTAGATCCTACTACAGGCAATAAAAAATACCCAACATTTTCAAGCCTTGCAGTACCTTCCTTTTTAATTGATGGTATTAATACTTTTACACTTCCTCATCCTCAAGACTCTAGAATCATATTTCAACCCGATAGTAAGCACAGAGAAGACTATGCACTTGTAGATGATGGACATGGATCTTTATCAGGAGATTTTTCGGCTCTTGTAGGAGCAGAATATAAAGTACTAAAACCAGTTTGGGGAGGAGGTAGCATAGGTTGGTGGACTACTACTAGAAATTATTACCCTACAAGAACCGCAGAAGGTCGTAGAATTCTTTTTCGTAGGGATATGACGGCAGAAGATATTAACCGAGCCCAAGTACTTACATATAGCTATAATTCCGAAGGACAAATTACAGGCTCGTACTATGTTCCTTTAACTATTCAAACAACAGGAAAAAGTATTTTTGAAAAACTTCGAGACCTTGGCAGGCTCGGAGGTACTTTTTTCAGAAGTCTAGGAGTAGAGTATTTATTTAGTTCTAGCCTTGCTGTAGAAACAGTCTCTAATATAGCGGGCACGATACCTACCGTAGCTACTGACAGAATTAGTGCTACTTTTTATCCGTTCGGGCAAAACCCTCTGGGAGAGCCAGAAGATGTAAAATTACGAAAGTCTTTAGGAACGCGAAAAGATTTTGTACAAATCGGGGGTATAGATTTAAACGGAGATAGTTTAGAAAGTATTGGTAAGTTTTTTAAAAATTATCATACTGTTTCTGTCTATAGAAAAGAGTTCGCGGATTCTGTAGAAGGAAAAGTAGGGGGCGTAGAAAGCAATAATGCAACTCCTAGATCAAGATTTCATGTCGGAAGTTTTGCCCCTCGTGCCGTATATTTTGAAAGACTATTTTTAAGAAGTCGAAGATATGCTGCAAGCGGAGATTCTGATGTTATACTTAATTCAAATGTTCAGCCCCCAAACGAAGATGCATGGACAGACGAAAAAACATCTAAAAATATTTCAAACTCAATAAAAAATAATCTGTATTACTTTGGTAAAATTAGACAAGGAATAGACGGATTTCCTAATGAAGAAGCCCATTCTAGGGATAAAGTAATTGCAGCAGCAAAAAATAAAATACAAGAATCCAGAGCTTTTATACGACAAGAGCTATTTGGAATAAAAGAGTTTGTAGAAATACGAGAAGAAGATCCTGATCTATTACAAATAATTAGTAAGTTTTATCCTAATTCTCAAAATTTAATTAATTTAAATACGGAAGCTCCTTATAATAGAGGTACTATACGAAGATGGAATGATAAACTATACGTTTCTTATTCTAGACTGACAACTAGAGAAATAGGCCAAACATATAATTATACGGGGTTTAATACTTGGGAAGTTACTAATCGTATTTATTCGTGGCAACGTAGCGGATATGGCCCTACAATACAAAATACTGGTACAAAGTATGATAGAGAATATACGTATAATAAGGGGTATGCTTGGAATGGGTATTCTATTTCTCCTACCTTTGACGATACCCCATACTATGTTCATGTACCGAATGGAGGCGCAAATGCGTATGGATTTTTTTGGCACTCGGCACAAAATCAGTGGATTTTTATAGATGGTATAGGTACTTCTGGGGGACAACTACGAATAGGATCGAGCGGTATTGTTGGGATAGATGAAGCTAATTTTCTTTTTGAACCTCTTATAGCTTCTGATCCTGAAAGACCTACAGGCGCCCATACAATTCCTGATATAGAAAATGGCGGATTAATTAATTTTACTATATATTACCCTCCTTATACTACTCCGTCAGGAGTTGTAACTGAGTATTTATGGCAAAATCTAGGAGAGATAAACCAAATTATTGCAGGAAATGTACAATATCCTTATGTAAATCCTGAAACTGGTTTTACAGTAAATGTTAGTAATCCTGCAGGTAAATTGCTTTTTGCTAATAATGGCCATGTTTATATTGCATTATATAATGTATCAGGCTTAGGGCCTTATTCAACAACTGCAAGTCTTAATAGTCAAAATTATGGAACTCCTCCCGGGGGTATTTGGCGTATAGTAAGTTACAGAACTTTCGAAGATTTACAGCCCGCCCCAGGAGAAGTAATATCTCCTGTAGGAGTTCAAGCAAAAAATACTTTAACAGATAATTCATTCTATAAAAGAATAATGAATTATCGAAGAACACATACGGAAACGGTCGAGGTTGCTGACCCTGGATCGGCTTATATACCCGTGTACTGCGCTTCATACTTTTTGGAGCCTTATGTCAGCGAAGCAGGCAAAAATGCCAATTTTTAAGGAGATTTAAAATGCAAAAAGACAGTGCTCAAATTAAAGGTATTGTCAATCTCGTGCTTCGAGATAAGGAGGGCCGGGTAAAGCAGCACAAAACTATTCGTAACCTTGTGACTGATTATGGTCTGGCACATATTGTGGGTCGAATGATTGACCCTCGTCAAGACATTACAGGAAAGCATCAAATTCCTCGTATGATGAGCCACATGGCAATTGGTACAGGTGATTATGCAAATGCT
>Ga0208644_1000656_pt1 | contig 30536 bp, 48 predicted proteins | sample VirMetDEL_Nov_18_FD_184517 | JGI IMG/M metagenome (GOLD analysis project Ga0208644, IMG submission 184517) | Aqueous microbial communities from the Delaware River and Bay under freshwater to marine salinity gradient to study organic matter... | ecosystem: Environmental > Aquatic > Marine >...
GCAGCCGTCTATATACTTGAGCCTTCCTTCGGCTTCAATAGGACCTCCAATCATGTGCTGTGCCATAAATTTTGTCTGTGGATATACACCTCTTTCATGAAATACCTCTATGACTATGCACTTTCCGTTGACCTTTGCAAACTTCCACTTTCCTGTGATTGTTGCGTATTGATGCTGATGAACATGACATAGCCATCTTAACCCAAGCCTATCTAATAGAGTAAAACCTTCATAGCAATAAATGTAATATGAGGCACTTTCTCTTGGCGTGTGCATTCCTTGCCCGTCTATTACATTATAATACCTTAGAGGGTATTCTTTGTGGCTTCCTTGGTCAAATATCAACCCTGCCTCTGCTCTATCAAATGATATGAAACTGCTATTCTCTCTCATGGCTTGTATTGTTTCACTACGATCATAAGTGCTTCGGCTAATGTTACGTCATGTTCTTTGCGTACTCTTGCAAGCGTTTCTACAAGAAACTGCTTATCTTCCTCTAGCATGACTATTTCATAGCGCACATATCCATCGTCTGTTATCTTTGGTTTCTCAATACTAGGCAAATCATCTAGAGGCTCTGTTTCATCTTCCATATCTAGGAAACTTGTAGGCGTTCCAAAGTTGTAAGGCTCAAAGCCCCACGCTACTAGATCCTCTTGCTTCCAATTATCTGCTAGCATGTCCCAATCCCATTCACCATAATTTTGATTATCCTTTATTATGAGTTGGTCTTTTTGCTCTTGGCTCAGGTCTTTAGCTACGATTACAGGCACTTTCTTTAGACCTGCCTCCATACATGCTCGGTATCTCATGTTCCCTGCTAAGATCACATTCTCATCATCGACAATGATTGGTCTGTATTCTAGCATTTCAGGGAATTCCTTGACGCTGTTGACTAGCTTCTTAAAGGCATGCTCCTTGATCAAACGTGGATTTTCTTCGTTTGGGACAAGTGTTTTAATGTCTACTTTTTTCATTTCGTTTTTTCATTTGGCGCATATGCACCTGTTTTAGATATGATTTATGCTCTACAACATCACCTAGTTGATCGTGGTGGTGACGGCATAGTGCCATTAAGTTTTCTATGACGTCTGCATTTGGATTACCTCCCATGCCTCTACGTTCTATGTGGTGTATGTCTACAGCCTTGCTTCCGCATATCTCGCAGGGTATGAAATCGGAGATGTCGTAATGCATCTCCGTTAGGTATATCCGCGTGTGTTGCTTCATTCTTTAGGTCTTGCTTCTAGTTGTTGTAAGTCCTCTAGAAATTCCTGTATTTCTAATAAGATTGTCACATGCTCTTCTAAGTCAGGAATAATGTCTATACACCAACCTATCTTGCAGTACAAGATTTCAGTAAGTTTCCAATCAGGTTCAAAGTTTTCACTAAAGTTGTGATTAGGCAGGTGCTTATCACATAGTTCTTGAAATGTCATAATACGTCCCCTTCTATCTTGTTCTTAAAGTGTGATATTAACCTTTCCATTTGGTATTCATAGTACCTCGTGAAATCATTAAAACTTTGTGGATCTGTTTCATAGACTCTGTACAAGACGTTCCGCAACCTTTGGCTAGGTGTCTTGCCGTTGTATTCTGTAGCGTCTGCTTGTATCTTATCTAGCAGGTCTTTCTCGGCACTATTAAATAGTTCCTCTTTGATCATGACATAGGCTGCTGATTGATGCAGGCTAAACAACTTTCCTGCTTCTGCAGGTGTCAATTCTTGTGTTCCTAGAGTTATCTTTAAAGTCCTGTCGGCTCTTGTTCCAATTCCCTCAACTATTACGGGTAAAAATATAGGCTCATTCATTTGCTTTGATCTACTAAGTATGCTTTGTAAAGTTCGTCTATTTCATGCACTAATCTAGCCCACTCACTAGGCGCACAGGTGCAAGGCATTTCAGGTTTTTTCTTAAACACCTCTGCGTGAAATTCACTAACCTCTTTTCTTTGTTTGTGAGTCAAGCGCATAGGATCAACATTTATGGTTTCCCATCTTAAGGCTTGATCTCTAGTCATGCACTCTATATTCTTGTATCTAAACCTCTCGTTTAGCCAATTCTTACGGCTCTCACAGCCACAATCAACTCCTAAGGCTTCCGATACCACCTCTACCGCTTTCTTAATTCCTGTGGCTTCTGTTACCTTTTCAATCGTATCTCCTAGTCCTTGACTTTTTGGACGGCTTACACGCTTTCTTTTCCGTTTTGCCGTAGATTTTTTCGACTTGTCCTCCATGTTTTTCTCGAATTATTTGTTTAACATTCTGTATAGTGTTGTTGATGCTTGTTCTAGATATACCTGTCTTGTCTGCAAGTTGGCGGATACTTTTACCGCTTCGTATATAAAACAAGAATAGTTCACGATCATACCAATGAAGTTCTTGAAGCGTGTCATATATGCTTTGCAGTAAGTGGTGAAATTCATGTTCGTCTGTATTGCTTTCTTGCTCTTCCTTATCATGCAGGTTCACTACAAGTGTCTGCTCTTTTTGCTTGCGTCTTAGGGACGTGTGGGCATTGTTTATCATTGCAAAGATATAAATGCTGTTTACATCACCTTCATTATTTGTTATGCTGCAAAGGTCACCTTCATTAGACGCTTTCAAACACAATTTGTAGTACATGTCTTGCACAATATCTTGAGCCTCGTCTTGGCTTGCTCCACAATAAACGGCTATCTTGATCCATTCGTTATGTCTAGAATATATGTACTCAACAGATACACACATTTGGGTTTAGTGTTTTTCAAAAATACTAAAATTTATCTAATTGACAAATGATATCCAAGCGTTCTGTGAACGACTTATCACTATTTAGTATCTCTTGAATCACTTTGTTAGGGTGGTGTATGACATTCTTGTATCTATTTTGCGCGTCTATGCACTCTGTACACAACCTGTAACACATAGGATGTGGACATCTTTCTTCTATCGGTTTCTCCATAGCCAATAATTTGGACATTCATAAAGATCAGCAGTTGCAATCACCATCATAAGATCCTGTCTACCTTGTCTTTGATATAACCTATACAGCAGGTCTTTGTAGGGTGGCATCTTAGACGCTGTTATGGTAGACTTGTTCTTTTGACTCTTGTATTTATTCCTAACAAAGTTTAGCAGCCACCTCTTAGGGACTATGTGGTAGAACATACCCATGTCAAATGCAATCATGTCTGCTTCGCTAGATTCACTACACCAACCTGCATTCCCTTGTACGTTCTTAACCTCTATGATAGCATATCCCATTTCATGTGACCTCTTAAAGCCTTTCACGTCTACCTTTATGTTGCCCCCAATAATGAAATCAACGTGCTTAAATTGCTGCTCTTGGCTTGCAGGAATGCAATCTATACCCATAAAGGTACACATGCTTATAAAAGTTGCTTCACCTTCCATTCCTGTCTTAAGACTATGCGCTATATGATCCGCGCTGCTCAATGACCTTGCTTTATTTGTTATCATCTATCCATGCTTTTGTCATGATCGCAAATTGGTCTATGCTGCGTACTATCACATAGCAATATCCCATTGCTTTGACTGCTTGTTCAAATTGTTTTTGTTTTGGCGTCTGCCTTCCTTTAGGCGTTTTCATTTCAATACACAACCCATGATATCCATGAGCAGGCATCATGAGTATCAAATCGGACACACCTGCGACTACACCTTCTAGTTTCATGTTCCTTGCTGTAGTGGCTGTCCTATACCCTCCATTGGGTACATGAAATAACAGCATCTTGTATCTAGGGTATTGCAGGCGGAAGTATTTTACACACGCCTTCTGCAATTTGCTTTCCTCGTTTCTCATTAGAACCTCAACCAACGCATTCTACGCTCGTATTTTCTTATCAACCAACCTAAGTGACATATGTGTTTAGACGTTGCGTCTGTCCAACCCACAGCACTAGCAGATATGGTGATGTTAATGATCTCCCATCGTATGTCTAGTAGATACTTTCTAACATACCTTTTGTGTCTTTGCTTTCTTAGATATTTTTTCATCATAAACTTATTGTAGGGTTAGCGTAAACATAGATCAAAGCCAATACACTTAAAGCGAACATTACTATCGTAAAGGCTAAAAGGTAGAATAAAATCTTTGTGGTTCTTTCTTGCTCACTCATTTCTCTTTGGTTTTAAAGTGTTGGACGTTCACCTTTTGCTATTCTCAATCTAAAATGTATTGAAACTCTAGCAGCCTTTCTCAAGTCTTTGGGTTCATTGTACTGCTGTGATATTTTTTTAAAAGGGTTGGTTTCGTCTTTATGCAGGTTCTCAAAGTAGCGTTTATGATAGCCTTTCAACCATTCAACCTCGTCCTGTATTTGTTCATCGGTGTATCTTAAAGACACCTTGTCCGCTAACCAATCATGCAGCACCTCTAACTGCTTGATCATTATCTTAGTTTCAGTTTCATGTATGCTTTTATAAAAGTCATTCCATGCGTACTTGTAGCTTTTCACCCACATAGCTTCCTCTTCTTTTGCGCTCCTTTTAGGTTCATAACGCTTGTAGTCATTGTGCTTTTCTTTGGTGGTCAACCGCTTCTGCGTCCTGTATAAGTTGATCACCTCTCCTAAAAACTTTATATTCAACCTGCGCGGCTTCACTATCCTGCTTTCGATTGTGATCCATAGGTCTATGCCCTCGCTTACTTCATCGAGCGTTGCTCTAAACTTGTCATGCATATATTCTACAAGCATGTTAATGTCTGTGGGTGCATCTATGTCTGCAAGTATGCAGGCTTTCTTTAGCACCTCTACGATCTGTTGTTTTGTAGCGTTCTCTAACTTAGTTCCCATCCTGTATTGCTCTTTTGTTCCTCATAAGGTAGTAATTCCTCGTATCTTTTTTGGTTCAAGTAGGTAGCAAGGTGTGGTAAAAACTTCATTTTACCTGCTGTGTCATGATTTTCTAGGTACTTGGGTATGTGTTCTATAACCTTCTTGCGATCATTTGCGCCAAGACGTTTCCATGATCTAAGTGCAGGTTGCTTTCCTACCTTCTTACCATACATATTCCAAACCTTGTCAAATTCGTGGGGGTCTTTAGTGTCTACGTTAGTAGATACTAAAAGGGGTTTTTCTTCTTTGTTATTACTCTTTGTTATTATACCCCTTAATTCTGTGGGCTGTACCCCACAATTCTGTGGGGTGGTATCCACAAACTTGTGTATCTGCAAATAACGCTGTCTAAGGACGTTATTTACCCTCATGTGTCTATATACATACCCTTTACCCTCAAGTGCCTGTAAATGCCTTCTAATCGTTTCCTCGCTGCTGTTCATGATGTTTGCCAAATAGCCATTGCTAGGATAGCATTCTCCATTCTCATCACATAAATTCGATATCACAGCGTACAATATCTTTTGCGTGTCTGTCAAATTACGATCATAAAGGACATCTGCTGTAAGTACCGCGTACCAATTTCTCTTCATGTCTTGCTTGTTTCCTATAAATATAGTACATTTACCGCTTCTAGAATATCTTTACCCGTTTCGGGTTTCATGATCTCTAGTATTGCTTGTAAATGGAAAGGGGGTTATTTGCCCCCTTTCTTTATTTCCTTAAAACGTATTGTAGGTGAATTACTCTTATATCCTGCAGGTGCTACAATCTCTCCTGTATCCTCGTCTACTAGGATCTGCCCTTTCATATGCATCTTGTAGGCTTGCTTGTGCTTCTCCTTTAGGTCTTTGAGTTGTTGTTCTAGTGCAACCACCTCCCTAATACTAGAATAGTCATAGCGTCCACTACCCTCTTGGTGTGTTATTTCATACCCGTCCTGTATATGTATGCCATAAGGTACACCTTCACACGCTTCTATAGCAGCAGTAGTGACGTGCATCTTAATACCCTTCTCAACGGCTTCTATGGTACGCCTAACCTCCCTGAGTGCAATCGCTGCACTCAAGGGGTTTACTTTAAATTCTAAGACTGCATGCCCTACCTCAGTAATAGCGTCCAACGCACTCTGTTTTTTGCTTATGATCTCGATATTGCTCATACTCTAGAAAGGTAAATCGTCTGTACTTCCGTCGGGCAGGTTAGCAGTTGGCTTATGAGGCACAACGTCCACCTTCTCATCATACACCCACTTGATCATTTCGTCTGCACACGAGAACAAGTCTTTGCGATCAATAAGTTTTGCAGTAGCCAATTCTGTAGCTGACTTCAATACCGCTAGCTTGGCTATACGTCTATCCTTTTCAGGATCTGCTTTGCTCTTGTAGCCGCCTCCACTATAACCTCCTACAGGCTGTGCAGGTTTGATAGTGTAAAACGTGTTTCCATTGTACTCTCTAGAGGCTATTGTGTATTCTGCCTCCTGCCCTGTCACAAACTTGTTTTGATCTTGTGACTTAGAGCTGTATTCTCCTGCGTCCCCGTTCTCAAACGAGATCTCAAATTTGTACATCGTTCCATACTTGCTTTCCCAAGTACCATTTCCCTGTGCGCTTGTTACTACGCTCTTCTTAGTTTCTGCCATTTTCTTTCGGCTTTTAATTTATAATTGAACTTTTGCAGTATTTCTGCCTTCTTTTCTTCGCTGAGTTTGCCATTGTTGAAAGCGTGCCTCCATGTGGCTATGGTGAAATAGTTTCCACCAATTTGGTCAGCTAGTGTTTGGTTATCCTGCCTGAATAACCTATCCAACGCATCGTCTGTGATCATGTATCTAGTTTATTAAAATAGTGTTTTATCATTTCTATGGCTTCCGCTTTGGTAGCGTATAAGAGATCACCATACATTAGCTGCTCAAGGTCTATAGTAGTACACCACAAAGACCATTTCAACACACCACGCGCATTTGGGTTTTCTAGAGTATCACTAATATCTACGAGCGTTATGTTATGACCTTTTATGGTCAACCAATAGTTGCCTTTTTGTAGTCTTTTGATTTTCATATTAAAACTGCATAAAGTCAATAAGGCGTTCACTCATAATCTTGCCGTTTCTCCAAATCTCTGTACTTGGGCATTCACCTGTTGAAACTGCAAAGTCTACCAATTCTTGTAGGCTGTTGCTTTCAAATTCTACATTCCTAATAATAATCATGTATTCCATGTCGTATTGCTTTTAAATTCTTTGCTAAGATACATGTTATTTTTTATCTACCAAAAAAACATGACAAAAAAAATGACCTAGCGATCACTTTTCTTTATGCCACCAAAGTAGAAACTAAATATCATAAGTGCCACACCTTCCACTATTCCTATGAGGTGCGTGAATATGGTTTCATTGTGTTGAGGCACTTCTCGGAATACTATAGTAGTGACCAAGAATAAAAACGCCAACAGCCCTACCATTCCCGTTATAGAAAACAGCCAATCCTTTGCTCCTGCCTCTACCATGCCAACCTGCCTCCTGCGTGCGGAATCCCTGTCTGCTGTCTCCTTTGCGTACATTTCGAGTAAGTGGTCACGCATGGCTTGTTTTTCTGCAGGATCTATTGCCTCATCACGATCAATGAGGTTTTTTACTATACCCAAGACACCCTTATCAGGCAAGAGGTCACCTGCATTGTCTAGCAGTTGAGGTGCTTTAGACTTTAGGTATGATAGTAACTTGTTGTTTTTCATGTTTTATGTCTTATGATCCACAGCCTTCACATTCTTCGGGGTTGTCTATGTTGCATGTAGGTTGAGGCTTGTGTGTTAATTGGTTAATGAAGCTATCTAAGCTATCATTATCATGTGTTATGTTCATTTATTCTTCTTTATTCATTAAATACCAACGCTGCGCTGTATAACCTATTGAGGCTATCAACAGCACTATCTTTAACATAGCCTCTAAATTAGACATTGAGATCAACATCGTAGCAGTATTTATCATATAAACTTTTAAGTCTGTGGAATTCATTTCAGTATGTGTTTAAACTTGTCCTGCACATCAAATGACGGGCAGGCTTTGTTAGAAAATTCATTGTGTCCATGAAGCGTTGCATCAGGATAGCGCGTCATAAGATCTTTTAACAAGTTGGTCATAGCACCCATTTGTCTACCTCTTAACGTATCCTTAGGCTTTCTGCTGCTGTCTAAGCCTCCTGTATAGCATATACCTATACTTGACCTGTTTTGTCCCTTAGAATGCGCTCCTGTGACGCTCTCAAGCCTTCCTACACCAATAGAGCCGTCTAGTTCTACGACATAGTGATATCCTATGTCATTCCAACCTCGCTTCAAATGCCATTCGCGTATGGTTTCCGTCTTGATATTTGCGCCCTCTATAGTCGCGCTGCAATGCACTATGATCTTGTCTATCTTTCTCATGTCCAAATAGTAGGTGTTATGATTGAATTGTCTTTATGAAAATCAGTTTTCTTAGTAGCAAGATCTACATGAAAGTCTGCTACAACACATCCAAGTGGTTTAGGAGGTGCGCCTCTTTCAACGTGCCAACCCATGTAGCCGTCCTCATATTCGTCTTTGTATGTACCTGTTCGAAAGTGGTGAACGTGTCTATGATCAGGTCTATTCATAGTGTTTAGATACTTCTTAGACCACAGCATAGTGTATAATTCGTGAACGTGTCCCATAGTTATGATGTCTGCACCTTCAATATCTGCCATTTGTCTTTGATGCTGTATAGTCCCTTTGGTCACAGGACCACCGCCTCCTGAACCATGATAGTAGTAGACCTTTGTGGTGGCATTCCTTTTGCTTCCCATGTATGGTCTTTGACGAATTGTGATCCAACCGCCGTATCCACCTGTTTGGATATTGGTCTTGTAGGTCATGTTCATAAGATCTACAAAGCGTTGCAATGGATCTGTTTCTACATTCTTTATGATAGCCGTTTCATGATTACCATAGCCAATAAGTAGCAGGATATCACGATAAGGCGCAAACCACTCCACAGCGTCTTGAATTACAGCATCTAGATAGTTGGCTTTGTTATGTTCAGGACGTATGTTCTTTTTGCTGCGTCTTGGATCATACTTGCCCTGCATAAGACAAAAGGTGTCACCATTAAGAATCACACCACGATTTTCTGCAAGACAGCGGTCTAGGTGCTTTTTAAGAAGCACGCGGTCACAATGCGGATTGTCCCAATGTAGATCACTCATAAAGGCAAACTTTGCTTCTTTACCTTTACACTCTATGATGTGACTATTTCTATGAGCCTGTTTTACGATCATGACGCGGCTCTAGTTCTACCTACTCCTTGAGCCTGTAGTGATCCGTCACAACACTCTCTACGATATTTGTTGTCTGCACATAGACAGCCTCTTTTGCTGTTTCTAGGACTTGTTCTGCTTGGTGTTTTGTCTTGACTATTCATTTTCTTCAGGATCAGTGGATTCCCATAGGCGTAGGCCAAACGATATAAGCCTCCCAAGATTGTAGAGGCGTTATAGACCAAGAAACATCTACCGCATATTTTGTAGATACTACGGCTTCTTTTATGGTGTTGCCTTCCTCATCTATTACGGGAGGTTCAATAGTTAGGTAGCCTAACTTAACCACCGATTGCGTGAGGTTTCCTTCCTCATCTCTTAAAAGGTCAATAGCTTTATTAGCTTCTGCCTCATCTACAAACTCGTATTTTCTTGTTAGCTTCATATCTTATGAGGTTAGTGTGATACATTCGGCATCGGATAGGGTTTCTTGGAATACCAAAACTTGGCTCACCTTGCCTTTAAATGTATTTGTGGTTGTTCCTATTTCCGAAAATGAAACTCTATCAAGCGTATCGGCTAGGAATATAGCACCGCTTGTGTCGGTTGCTACTTTCGCTCCGTTGATGAACAAATCAAAAGCGTTTTCCGCATATCGTAAAGCCACTTTCGTTTGTGTAGTGATGTCCGTTACTGAACCATTTAAATCAAAAACTTTTGTTCCTCCAACAAATGCAAATACTCTTACTTGATTAGTAGCACCTATGCTTTGAAGTATTGCAATCCTATTGTTATAGGTTCCATCAGTCATTGAAAAATAAGAGTATTCTGAAGGAAGGGTATTTGCTAATGCTTTAAAGTCTAAAAACATCGTTCCTTCCGTTGAATTGATTGATGAAGTTAAACCCGTTTTAGTAGCAAAATCCGCATCCCTCGTAGCCGTACCGCCACTATGGTTAGGTATGTAGCTTGTTGGGTAAGAGCCTTCTTCAAATTGTGCGCCATAAGCGTAAATTCCCTTTGAGCCATTGCCCTCGCCATTATTATCCAACCTAAATATTCTTGCGGTTGTTCCTGTTGCTATGGCAGTTCCTACCACATAAACTCTATACCACCCATTACCATAATCTTCAATACCTTCATTTGTATTATCTGCCCCTGCTATTAAAGTTCCATTAGTAAGGTCTGCAATTACATAAGTATCTCCCATTCTTGAATCAGAAAAATCTAACTGAATTTTATCAAACTCTCCTTTTTTAGCGAAAACTGAAAAAGTATATTTGTTCCCAATAACAACATTGGTGGTTGCTTGTGTTCTTACATTGCAATCTATTGTTTCATTATCTTGTATAAATTTTGAACCATTTAATAAACCTTCGGGACTTATTATTGCGTTGTCAATAACGCTTGTGCTATTTCTTGACCAATCACTACCATTGAAATATTCCGATTGCTCTACCAAATTAGTCCTACTCGGTTCAAGTAAAAGACTCGGACAACTTGCCCCACCGCTATAGTCAAATCTTGGGGAGTACTCTAATAGTCCCGCTAATCCCTTAGTCGCTCCCGATTCAATGTATTCAGTAGCTACTAAACCTGCCTCAAGTTGGAAATTCATCAAATAGACATTATCTCCTGAAGCACACGCTTGAGAACCCATACCATCTACAATCTGCACTCTTACCCTTGTGGTAGTTTGGTTAGCTGTTAAAGTAATTCTATACCAATCATTTCCTACACTTTCTACAGCATCATCTATGTAACTATTACCACTGCTTGTAGAACCATCACCTAAATTATACCATCTTTGAGTATATGGACTATCTAAATACAATACTCTCAAGTATTGTTGAGTTCCTGCTTTAGCGTAAAAAGAAAATGTTTGAGTCCCTGTCAAAGAAATGATTTGGTAAATTTTAGCACCTGTTGCTGTTGCCTGAAGTAACCAAGCGTCATTCGTGCCATCATACCCTGCTTGACTACCCGTAATAGTTGCTGAAGCAACATAAAAGGGATTTGTGTCTAATTCATTAGACCTTAACAAGAGATTCTCTCTACCCTTCTCTATAAGTCCGTTGCTATCTACCCTTGTAGCCGATAGGTTGCCTCCTCTACTGAATGTAAAGTCTCCACTACCATCCGTAGGCTTTATACTATAAGCCTTCCCATCTTTCCCTGCACCACCACTCGGCAAGAATACTAAACTTGCATCATCGTAAAAACTCATATCTTAAGGGTTTTGTATTAAGAATTCAACATCAGTAGTAAGACAAGCAGTATTCTCTACACTACCACCATCAGCCTCTACACGAGTTTTAAAAGCACTAACAAGTTGAGGTGCAATGCTTCCTAAATTAGCATAGACAATACCCCAACTAATGTTATTATCTCTTCCTACACCCCACCAAGTGGTATCATATATTTTTCCGTAACTCATTTTTCTTTTGCTTTTTTAGGAACGTGATCAATTTCTTGACGTTTACCTCTTTTGGCTTATACGTTTTTATAGTACCCATCCTGTAGAATATCTAGTTCTTTGATTAGGGTACATATCATCATTGGTGTTTGTGTAGTATTCAGGATACTTGCTAGGTGCTTCAAAGTTTAAGAAGTCTAACAACCTCCTACGATAGTGATCCCCTATATCTTTTTGCCTTTGCACTAAGGCGTCTATTTCGTTTTTTGAGGGTGTTGTGCTGTTCTCGCTTTGGTGTCTAAAGATGCCACCATTTGCGATCTCGTAACCATGAAACAAATAGAAGTCAGCAGCAGCTAAATGACACAATACAGGTTGGACATAAGTCACTAGTAATGTATTGTAGTCTGCAGTTAGATTGTCGTTCTGCACCCCGTCTATAAGTTTCTCAAATAGCTTTGTTCCAAGTATGTCTTGGATATGTATATCCTGTGCGCTCTTAATAAAAGGCGTGATCTTATCTGTATCCACATTCCCGTTTATAGGGGTTAGTTTCAATATGTCTTGACGTCTAACTAATAGTACCTGTGCCATCTTAATTCAATTTTCCTCGTGAGGGTGTGTCTATTGGCTTCGTTGAAACTTGTGCAGGATTGGTTGGTATTGGCGCACCCTTTCCTTTTGCTTCACTTACACTTGATACACGTTCATTTTCTAGATCTTTAGTTGTACTCTTAGGCAAAAATTGACCACCCTCTCCACGCTTGCGGAAGTAGACCTTTCTTGTCCAATAATGATGGCAGTATGCACCGCCTTTCCAAAGCCATATAGAGTACGTTGACTTACCTCTAGGTGCAAATTGTCCGTTTACACCCTGTGATCCCATTTTAAGGATATCCTCTTTGCGATATACCACCCCGTCCTTGCTCGCAGCAACCATTCTTGAACAAAAATCACGCGAGTTTGCGCTATCTCGTTTTGGAGCGTAACCATAACGAACCTTGAATAGACCTCTGTCTTGATCACTTTTGGCTTGCGGTGTGGAATATGATCTATAGAAATTATATCGCTGCTCATCTTCATCGTAATCTGTGACAGGCACTTCTTCAATTAAGTCCCATTCGTTCTCATCCACCACTTCACCTACACTAGACAGGTGTTCTAGCCATAAATTCATGTGATCGCTGCTCAATTCGACACGTCCTTCGTCTGTATCTACATGACCTGTGCAACATGATTGGCTAGATAAAGCCACTCCCGTCTCTTTCTCGCGCGTTTCTTCGTCTACTTGGTTATTTGCTAGGTCTGTAAATTCGAGTGGCTGTAACGTCTTGAAATAAAGATCTAACGAGAAGCCATTGACAGCTAAGATATTGTCTACAGCCTCTATGATTATTCTTTGGAACGGACGGATCACCACATTGTCAAACAGCGTAGAAGCCGTTTTAAGTTCCTCTGCGTTGTTCCCTAGACCTGTTTGGTCTTTGATACCTAAAAGCATGGGAGAAGTGATCCTATGAGCCACCATGACCTTTTTCATGCACTCACTAGACAGGAATTCATATTGGTTAGATGCTTCACTCAACTGCACAGGCTCTATAGATGCGCTGCTGTCCTTGCTGTCATTAAAAGCAAGGATAAAGCGTCCTGAATTGCTAGATCCTGTAAACTTGCGTGTTATGTCGCGTTCTATTTCGTCTTGTTCCTCTTCAGGTGGTACTCCGTTGTGAAAGTTAATCAACATTGAAGGGGCAAGTCCGTTCTTGATATTATTCAAATGGTAGTTGGCTACCTCCTGCTCTAGTTCTGCATATTGTAGACCTCCTTGATAGTCAACAGGGCTGAAATAATAGTTGCCTGTAGAATAAGGTTTAATGCAGTAGATGCTTTCATTAGCCTGTTCATCGTAACCAAATGCAGGTATGCGAACAGGTCGAAATTCATCTTCTCGAATCTTTGTCCAATCCGCACTATAGTAGTAGGCTTCAATGTCCCCGTCCTTATTTGCTTTCTCAGGACGTAAAGTCTGCACAGGAAAGTGCATAGCCCTCGCGTATCTTTTGCCGTTCTTAGACTTAATGAGTTGAAACGTGGCTTGACCTAGCATCTTAAGATCTAAACAAATCTTACGCATGCAATCGTCTTTGAATATAGTCTTGACCTCTAGGTATCCTTGCAGGTTACGATCTGCTTGTACAGCCTCAAGACCTTCTCCGTAGATCATGTCTGCTATTCCCTTAATGGCTGCGTTGTTCGTTGGACTTGAATGATACAAGTCTATGAGGTATTGGTAGTAGTTGTTATCTAACCCATAAGACACATAGTCGTGCTGTTTGTCCTCGACAATCTTAGGACTTGTATAGCTATTAAGTTGTAAGAACCTCATAAAGTGATGTATGTTTGATCATTTGCGCTTGGGAGGGTGTTATCACCAAAGTACATCGTGTACTTATCAAGACTTTGCGTAGTATCACAAGCAAAAGCCACCCCTCTAAAAAGAATTTTATTTGTAGATCTATTATAGACCTCTATAGTATAGAACCTTTCATCAATCGTAGTCAATGAAAATTCAATTACTAGCTTCTTATTGGTTATAGTTCTTGACGTAATTTCAACACCTACCTCTGCATTCTTTTGTTGATCTACTATTCTAAGTGCATATTGACTAATAGCCTCTCCTGTAAGAATGTCTCTAGGAAAGCAAGTTATAGATTGAAAGATGTTCTGTGAGTTCAATATCGTCATATCAATATAACGCGCTGCGCTTCATATGTCCGTAAATGAAAAGAGACTGCCTCATGGCAGCCCCCCTTCCTAACAAGCAATACTAGAAGCTAAAGTCAAAGTATTCATTCATGTATCCAAACACTATGTTAATAGGATACCACTTGTTCTTATTCCATTCGTCTTGCCCTTGCGCTCTCCACTTGCCCCACTTAAAGCGTAGTTCTGTGGTATGTCCTGTGCGCTCAAATGTGTAGTCTTGGCTTTCACACATGCCGCGTTGATCTATGCGTATTGCTTTGGCGCGTTCTATAGTGCATTGCTTGCCGTCCTTAGACACCGCATTCACAAAGTATGCGTACCTGTCTGTCCACATCAATTCTGTAGCCCCTTTACCAACTACAGGAGGTGTGGTGTTCTTGCTTCTTAAATGGTTCATTAGAGAACCTGTTTCTGTACCTAGTTTCATTCTTCCTCTTCTTTAAAGTATTCTAGTAAATAACTTGATTCCATTTGGTGATCTTGTTGCACCTTGTCAAAAAGTGCTGCGTATGCAAGTTGGCAGATATTAGTGATCTCGCCAAACTCTGCAGCCATGTCTGCCCAATCACTATCAGCTAGTTCAAAGGCTATAGCCCATGCGTCCGCATAGTAGATTACCGCGTTGTCAATTTCCCTGTAGATTAGGTCAGTAATAAAGTCCTCGTCTACATCGCGGTGACTGCTGTATGCAGATGCTACCGCGTCCTCAATAACGTCTAGTACGTCATTCTTCCATTGGTTGTAAATAAATCTTTTCATATTGCTTGTTGTTAATTATAGTCTAAAGATAATACTTTTTTTGTAAATAAAAAATAAATTAAGAAAAAAAAAGGAGATCCGTAGATCCCCCTGTATTTTTAAAGGCTCATGGCATTAGTATGCCCTAGCTTTCTAAGCAGCGCATCACTAAATTCTAAACTACTGCTAGTCCCACCAATGCTCCACTTTTGTAGATGCGTCATAGTGTATTCAGCATCATACGTTTTCCAATCATAAATTGTAAACTGCTTGTCACCAAACATCACAACCCACTCCTTCTGCACCTTGTCATCACCACTAGGATAGTCCCATGTTGGCTTACCTAGACATTCTACAAGTTCGGTGTAACGTACACCCTCTAAAGAACCAACCTTGTGTCCTAATGGTAAAACTACCTCTGCACATTCTAATTTTGTAATCTGTTTCATGTTATTGCTTGTTTAATTCTTTGCTAATATACAACCCTTTTTTTAATTTCCAAAAATAAATGCAAAAAAAAGCAAAAAAAAAGTGACGCCCTATAGACGCCACCTTCGCAGACAAAGATACAGGGATCTTTAAATGTCACTTATATAAACAGAACTAGTTGTCACTCCTACATTCGTTAGAGTGTCATCTAGAAATTCTGCAGGTTGACGCTCCATACCTGTCAAGGTTAGAGTGTAGCCGCTAGAATCACCCATAGCAGCACCTCTTGTGATGTTTCCTGCTGTTAGATCCATACCAAATTCTGCACCTGCTAGGAATATGTTTCCGTTGTTATCCTCTACAAATACCTTTGGTCGGTTCGTTGCAATAAATTTGATCTCCTTATGACTTTTAGGAGTCAACTTTTTTAGATTCAATGTGAGTACCTGCTCATAGAAGGTAGTTCCATTTTCTCGTGATGAAGTGATAGTTTCATTGAAGTCACTTGTTCCACGAAGTTCATATTTAAACGTCTCGGGAGTACCTGCTATTGCTGAAACTTCTCCATCCGTACCACCAAAAGTGATTTGATCAAATGAAAATGCGTCAAAGTTAGATAGGTAGACCGCCTGTAATCCACCCACTACATCCTTACAAGGCTCTAGACGTCCTGCTGCAATTTGACATGCCATAGTTATTTCTTATTAAAAAAGGGCAAGCAAGCATCTGCCTACCTGCCCTCTTGATTAAACCTCAATCAATCTTATGCGTGATACAATACCACGTCACCTGCAATACCAATCTGTACACCTGCTGTGTATCTCATGATCACACGAACATTTTGACTTCCGTCGACCTCGCTCATGTCAATGACCTTAACCTCATTGTGATCGCTCAACAAACCTGTTCCAAAGAATAGGTTATCACGATATGTTGCTACAGCAGTATTATCTGCCAATCCATTAGCAACAAAGATCTTTACACCATCAAATGATAGTTCGCCTCCGTTGTACCATTGAGTACCTTGTGCGTTTGTACCATTAGCCCCTAGATTAGAAGCAAATCCACCTAAAGCACGAACATACGCTCTTGCTATGTTTTGTGATACATAAAGGAACATGTCCTCACGTCCGTACAAAGTTGATGGGATAGCGTCTACAATAGATCCTAATTTTGCGATCACATTTGTAGAGTCTACTGCTGCGTGTCCTGAAACGTCAATTACGTCACTATCAGCAAGAGCCAAAGTAACTAAGCCGTCAAATTCACCTGAGTTAGAGTTAATACCTTCCCAAATAGTCTGCTCAGTTTTTTGAGCAACCTTTGCAGCAACGTGTGCTAAGAGGAAGTCGCTAAACTTAGGAGGCAAAGAGTCGTATGCGCTAAAGCCCATTTGCTCTGCTTCCCAATCGGAACGAAAATCCTTTTTACATAATTCCAAATTCACTTGAAATTCTTCAGGTTGCAAGATACGTTCTGCTAAAGTGATCGTAGAAGTATCTGCGAAATCACATGAAGCGTTAGAAACGATTGCGTCTGTACTTAGAGTCTTTACGACCTCTTTGTACTTTACGTTTGGCTTGATAAGGACACCGCCCTTGTCAAGAGTGTTCGCAGAAAGCAATGCAGCAGAAATGTACTGACCTGCAAATTGACCTTCATACGTTGTAGTGATGCTAGTTGTTGTAGCCATGACTTATGTATTTTTTTAAATTAAGTTGATGCGTCTATACCACCTGCTGCTTCTGCCACGCCGCTTACGAGATAATTGCTTCCATCACAATATACCTCAACATAATCTCCAATAGTTTCAGCAGGTAACTTGAAACGTACATATGTTTGTGACGCTATAGGTACAGCAGTTCCATCTACAATTACTGAACCTTCAAATTTAGTAGCTGTTGGTGATACGATTCTCATATTGCTAGTGGCAAAATTTGCTCCTACCTGAAAACGAAATCTAAGTCCGTCTTTTAAAGCAGGTAGAGTAACGTCGAATCCTGCCGCAGCATTCAAGACGTAGTTTGTGTTATTATCTTGCTCGGTCAATGTTGTAGCTGCAGTCAAGATCTCCGATTTAAGAGCAGGCATGCTACCTGCGTGTGTCAATGTTCTTTGAGCCATTTTTAGTTAATTTTAGAAATTCTTTCAAATACTCTTTGAGCAGTAGTCATAGGACCATTCTTGCCTAGTCGTACTTGTGATTTAGCCTCTACATTGCCTTCAGGGCTGTGTGATATGCCTTTAGAAGCAGGTTCTTCTGCTAACTTAGCCTGTACCTCTTCGAGATCTTTTTCTGCCGCTGATAGCTGTAATTCTGCTTGCTCTTTTTGTGATGCTAGATTAGCAAGTTCTTCCTTCATGCTAGTAAATTCACTTCTTAGGCTTTCCATTTCAGCAAAGAAAGTTTCACGAGAAATGGTTTCGCTTTCGAGAACCTTCTTAGGCTCCATAACCTTTTCTTCGGCTTCCACCTCTACGGGTTCTTCAACAGCCTCTTCCTCTTTCTCTTCGGCTTCCTCTATCATATCTTTGATTACACCGATATCATCGACTACCATGATCTTGCCGTCCTCCATTTTGTAAGAGCCTTCAGGCATAGCCATTTTCTCTTTATCCTCGGTGACTACAAATACAGATTGACCTGATTTGAATTCTTGGGCTTCAACCATAGTGCCGTCCTCTAACTTTTCTTCCGCTAGAGTTACCTCTACAGCCGCTTTCTCGTTCATACCAAGAGCGACCATAATCTTGTTTAATGTAGTTTGTGCATTCATATCAATAAAACTATCTAGTTTTTCTTTGTCGTATTTTTACTCTTCGAGTTGACCTAGTTCCCGTAATTTGTTTCTTGACCACCCTAGAGCAGCCTTGCCTCCCCATAATAGATATGAGATAGTTCCACAGGCTTGAGTGTCGCTTGGATCATAGTCCTCTTCTGCACGACTTAGATAGCTATACATGCGCTTAATCGTGGACACGCTCAAAGGCTTGCCCTGTGAGATTTGCTGCGCTCTTATCTTCCCCGTTTGGGTGGCGCACTTGTTGTTGACTTTCTCGTTTAGAGCAATACCTCGCTTCGCGTTGTTGCGAATACCTTGACCATAGTCAGCATAGCTTTCAAAGTCCTCGCGTATGATCTTACGAACTGCCTCTAGCTTACTTTCTATTTCATAGTTTCTCTTCTTTTCCTCTTCTTCTTGCTCTCTACGTTTACGATCAATAAACCAACCTTCTATGGAAAAACCTTTCACAGCACCCGTCTTGACGTACTCCTTCCATACCTCTTCGTTTTCTACCTTCATAGTGACCATCCATGTACCCTCTACAGGATTAAGTCCGTATAACGCGCTCTTATCGCGTGCAGGATCTTCGACTATCCATGATTCTACTACACTAAGACCTTCTAGCTTGGCTTCGTGTTCTAGTGTGGTCTTGTTTTGATTGCCCTTCTGTAAGAATAGTTCTGCTGCTCTACGGATAGTGGCTTTGCTAAAATAAACGTAGTATTCCTTATCATCATCTAGCCTGTAGATTGGCTTATTAGGAATCAATGCTGCACCTATCAATATGCGCTTGTCTTGATCTACCTCTGCAAACTTGACTTGTTGTTGATCCTTAAGTGCTACAAAGTCACTTTCTATTGCAGGATGCTCTACTATTGAAATGGCATCTATACCATTCAATACAGCGTCCTCGTCTAAAATTAGTTCTACTATATCTACCATACTATTATAACGTGTTATCCTGCCAATGTCGCGTTTTGAGTAACGTGTCGATCTAATGAGGCGTTGCTGTTGATGTCCCCTTGTGTGACGTATGCTCTTTGCGGCTCTTGACTTTGGTTAAACAATGATCCTATTTGTGTTTGTTCCGTACCTCCTATTAGACTTATGCTTGGACCACTTGCTGCCTGTGGACGAGGTGCAGTTCCACCTGCTACTCCTGTGCTATTAAATTGAGTCGTTGCTATCTTACGCACATTTGCAAATCCTGCTATACCTGCGATCACAGAGTTTGCCAAACGCAACGGGAAAGGAAGTAAAGCATCACCACCTTTAGCAGCCATAGCATCTGTGATAGCTTGGTAGGTACTCATGAGTGTCTGTGCAATCTGTACTTGCTTCTGTATTGCAAAGGCTCTACGCTGTGTTTTTTCGCTGTCCCCTGCAAAGGCTTGTGCTAGACTTGCTATAGCAGCAAGACTACCTGCTATGATGTTCTTACGAGCGTCTTGTGTAGCCTTCTCCATAGCCTCCGCTTGCTTGTCTGCTGCTGCTTTGGCTTCAAGTTTCTTTTTCTCTAGTTCCTGCGCGTCTTTTAGTTCTTGTGCTTCGCGCTCCTTACGTTTTTTTTCTGCTTCGGCTGTGGCTGCATCACGTTCTGCTTGTGCTTCTCTACGCACTCCTGATAATTGTGCCGTCACCGCTTTTTGCTTTCTAAGACGTGCAGTTTCAAGTTCAATGAGTCGCGCTTCTAGTTGTGCTTCTTCATCTTTATCCTCTTTTGTAGACTTGCTTAGTTCGTTTTCGGCTTTCTTAGCTTCAAATCGTAAACGCGCTGCCTCAATTTCTTGCTGTGTGATAGCCTCTTCGATAGCAGCAGCCTCTTCAAGAAATGCTATACGTTGCTCTGCTGTAAAGTTCTCCTTATCTACAGCCTTATCTAGCAATTCCGCACGCTCTCGGTCTGCTTTAGCACGATCTAGTATAAGTTGACGCTCTGCTTTATCTGCTTTGGCACGCATGTCTGCAATATCCGCTGCTATCTTAGCCTCTCGTTGGTTCTCCTTTATAAATTCTCCAACCGCTTCTGTAGCCTGCACTACCTTATCTGTGACATTCTCTACTCCTAAGACTACTTGACCTACCGCATCTGCAGCAACCTTGCCTGCTTCGCCAAATTTACCTTGAAATAGCAATCCTATAGCCTCGCCAAGTCTTGGCACTAACTTAACAAGACCTTCAAACCTGTTTACAATGTTTTCTTTTATGAGGTTGGCGAAACTTGCTATAGCCTCCTTAGGATTTTCAAAGGCTTCTATAATGCTCTCCCCTAGATTAGCAATAAGATCTACAAAGTTGCCTGTCACAGCACCTATGACACCCATCAATTTAGCAAACTTATTCTGCCCTTCTTCGCTGCTCTTAAAAGCAGTAATGACTGCACCAATAGCAATGACTAAAGCCCCAAGACCTGTTGCTGCTATAGCCACCTTCAATGATTTAAAAGCACCAATACCTTTCTTGACACTTGCTATCACGCCTTTAAACTTGCCAATGAAGCCACCCGTCATAGAATCGGCTGCATTCCCAACGTCCTTGACGCTTGTTTCGGTGTCTTTTATGTCCTCGTTAAGGTTGTTGACGTTTTTCTGCGCGTCCTTAGTATCAACCTTTGCCTTTATATAGATCTCTTCTGCCATTTGGCTGTTCTTTTAATTTGTTCCCACGCCTGTTTCCAAGACGTTATTCTTTCGTATTTCCCTTTGGCTATCTCTACCCTTTCGCTGACGTTGTAGAAGTCATTGACAGCCAACATGTCTAGTACCTTTGTGATCATATGATATATGCGCTTAGATTAGCAGTAACGTCATAATTTGTGCTTCCTGTTCCTGACGGCTTCTTTATAGCTATCTTAATTATACCTCCTGCAACAACGGGTGTGATCGTAGTCAATGTGATGCTGTTGGCGTTGTCACTCCCAATTTCCTTTATAGCCACCCCGTTCAACAAGATTGCAATGTCTAAAGGATCTGCGCCACTACTATGGTGATAATTAAGATCTGCAATGATCTGCACAAATTGAGTCGCTGTAGGGCTTATTGTGCCGTACTCTTCTACAGGTGTCAAGCCTGTTCCTATTTGTGTGGTCAATGAGTCGGTGTATGAATCCACATCTGTATAGGACGTGGTTACAGCAATCGTAGCTAGCGTCTTGTTCATTTCGCAGTATATAGGACCATTAGTAGCAATAAGTCCATTGACAGCAGTATAGGAGAAGTTGCTCTTACCTCCTGCTCCTACCAAAGTTGGTAGACCTGTCTGCACATAGTGTGTAGAGTCAATAGTGATCGTATTATTTAATAAAAGTTGCGTCCTAGTAGGAAAGGCTAAGTTCTCGCTAGCAGGTGTTATGTATGTTGTTGGAAGCGTCACTACTCCTGCGCTGCTTGTCGTGGGACTTGTTATTGTCACAGGGGTATAAGTAAATAGTTCTAGTTGCGCTTCACTTGTATTGATGTTGTACTTGATGCTCTCAATCTTGTAGTAGAAGTCACCTATTCTTATGGTATTGGCTAGATCTAAATTAAGCCACTCACCAACAGGAATAAATGCCTTGATAGCAATTCTACGACTGCTTGTGGCAAATAGCCTTGCTATATGACGTTCCCAATAGGTTTTGTACAGGGTGTCTGTAGGTACTTGTTCCCCTAAGTTTTGCTCTAGACTAAAGGCTAGACTATAGCCGTCTGTTGCTGCTTCCTTTTGCATAGTGCCTGCATACGGATAGCTAGTTCTTAAACTGCCTGCTGCATAATAGCTGTCGCTTGAATTCACCTCTGTAGCGTCCATAAAAAACAAGACCATATCATTACATGCAGGTGCTAGTGAGTCGTCTAGCAAGATTGGTACAGGTAGATCAGTTACGTCAATGGTCTTGTAATCTTTGTTCACCTTGTTCAACCTTTGTGGAGGCACAATACTGAACGGGCTTTTGATCTCTAATGGCGCATCAGGAAAGTCTACATCAGGATTATATGACATGCTTCCAAAGTGTCTTTGGTTTTTATCAAAGAATGCCTTACTAGCCATGTCCTTCATTTCCTTAAATGCAAATGATATCTTACGCGGTATCTTGACCTTTTTGTGCGTGATTGTGGTTATATCTACATACTCTGTCCAATCCTGTGTACTGCCTCCGTCATACCATGCGTCAACATTCTTTATAGCGTAGTTCACCCCTGTTATGTCCTCGCGGTATAAAACAGCGTTGAATGTGCTTAAAACACCTTGTATAAAGTCTGTAATCTTAACGGGAGGCATAATGTCTGCCATGTCTATAGTTCTACCTCCCCTGCTGTATGGTGATTCTGTACAAGCAAAAGTGATGCTGTCTGCAGTAAATGAATCTTGGGCAGCTATTTGTATAGTCACTTTGTCCCCTGCTTGCAGGTTTAACATAAAGGTGTCGGAATAACTTACCAAATCTCTAGTCTTTTGTATCTCGTGAACTTTGGTGTTGTTGACAAAGGCACATACTAGATATTTTGCTGTAGAAAAACTTGGTCTTGCCGTTAAATCAAATGCAAAGCTAAATGTATATCTACCACTTATTGGCGCGGTGTATATTCCTGTCGTGTGGTCAAAGTTTCCATTAGGATCACTACCTTCTGTGGTGTAGGTCTGTATTACAAATCTATTTTCACTTAGTGTCGCAGGCTGTGAGGTGGCACTTGCTGTGAAGTTGTTATTGGTCTTAATAGCAGGATCATGCAAATAGCCTGCTTTCTCCACAGGCATCATAAATAGATCATCGAAGTACCCATCACTAAATAGGTTTGTGCCGTTCAATGTGTATCCTGCGTGAGTTATACATGCAGCAAAGAGTGTCTTTAGTTTGATGGCAGGTCTAAGATCATCTATTGCAAAGCCCCTTCCTGAAATGGCTATATTGTGAGGTATGTCTACATCAGTATCCCCATACATAACACCTTCATAATGATCCCATAGTGGGTACTTTATGACACCGCTGAACAGGTTGTCCGTCCATGAGTTGGCTACATTGGTTTGATTGAGCGTATGATCATAGGCACTAAGGTCTAAGTCTTTGAGCGTATCTTCCCCAAATGCGCTTGCTAGAGACTTTATATCACCATAGAATACTATGCTATAGTCATGCGGTTGATTGTCCTTGAAACTTACTCCTAGCAATTCTATAACGCCTTCAAATAGCTGTAGCCCATGCACCTCTATTTTTGCATCTACTTTGACATGTGCATTGTATCCACCTACTATAGAAATATCATAGTAGTGATTAAATATGCTGTTGTTATGATCGGAAGCAGGTATAGTGAATGATTGTGTGAAATCACTCTTTGCCGCAACCTCTTGAACTGACTTAACCTGCTTGGTCAAGGTTACGTTCTCGTCTTGGAATAGTTCTACCTGTGATGTACCTACGAATAGACTAAGCATCAATACACGTTGTTTTTCACATGACCTGTCTCTTTCACAGATATAGTGTAGTTCATAACTTTTTGATTGACGCCTTTCTGTAGCAGTTGGCTGTTGCTCATGATCTCTACTCCTATAAAATTGGATTGATCGTATAGTATGACTTGATCACTAAGCAGCAGTTCACGAATACGAACGTCCTCGCTTTCGTCTACATATCCTGTGTTTAAGACGTGGCTCATGTATCCGTTGCTGTTGTAGCCTATCTTTTGACCATTCTCGCTACTATAGCTTACTGCTGTGCTGACATCACCATAAGACAGGGTGTTGTTCTTGTACATAGTTCTAGAGGCTTCTAGCGTATTGCTGCTTGCCTTAAAGAACGTCATGTAATCCCACATACCCATGCTGTTAATGTAGATCAACTGCACAGGATCATAGCGTTCCTCGCATAGTATTTCTAGATACGCGGTATGAACTACAACGCTGCTCAATGAGTATGTCAAAGTAAATAGACCTGTTGTATTGATGCCGTATCCACTAAACTTGTTAGGTGATACGTTCAAGATCCTGACCTGCTGTTTGCTGTTTGTGTTTGTAGTAAATGTGAACGTCTTGGTGTTTGAATCACTATCTGTTATGACTAACGTGTCGGCAATGGTAGTGAATAGCGGTATGCTGAGTTTGCCTGTGCTATGGATCTTTAGTTTGTTTTGTCTTGGAAAGCCTGTAAGCGTGCTATTGATCGCGCCGTCTTTGAATAGGCTATATCCTAGAGTGGCTAAGACTATATTTCCTGTGACTGCTGTGTCACTTCCTGCCGTCCATGAGGCACTAGCTTTGCCTTCTACCCAATAGACATCATCTTCACTATTCTTATTTCCTACAGAAACATCTGTAACCTCGGAAGCAGCAGTCAATTTAAGATACTCTTTAACCAACCTAGAAACATCAAATACAGCCTTTCCTGCGCTGTTCGGTTGTTTCTGTAGAGTATATGTCGCATCTGTAGGCTTACTTCCTGTAGTTCCTTTCCAAATGCGTACCTCTAGTTGGTATTTGTGTCCTGCCTCTCCATTGTCTGCAGAATGCAGGTCAAAGATCATAGGGCTATTAGCCAATGATATTGCAGGAGGTTGTGCTACTATAGTGAGTGCCATGATTAGTCTGTTAGTTCGTCTGTTATATCTTCGGCATACGCCTTTTCTATTGCTTCAAAGTTCTCCGTCATAGACCTAGTGAATGCAGGAAGCATAAATGGATTTGGCAGTATTCCAAACGCTTTGATGCTGCGATTGATCATAAACATCAGGCTGTTCAATTTACTTGGTGTCATGGATTCAAATTGACGTTTTTTACGATTGAAATAACGTAACTTCTTGCCCTTAGTGATCCACTTTTTAAGAGCAGCAGGCGGTACACCCTTTCCTGATTTTCTGCCTTCCTCTACATACTTCCCGTAGTCCTCGAAATACATATTGACAAACGGCACGTCCCTAGTGTCAATGTCGTATCGTATGCTCTTTTGCAATTCACCTGTAGCTACGGCTCTGCGTTTTTTCATTTTTATATTCGTGCTAGTAGGTGACATTCCGTTCCATGTGCTTGTTCTACTAGGTCTTGGTTTGTATGTACCAAGTTCTAGCTTTGCTAGCTGTACGGCTCTTTCTCCTTGCTTCTCAAGGGCTTTTGTGAGTCTTGGGTATCTCATTAGCACGCTCCTTGATTAACTGCACTAGACGGCAGCGTGATCACAAACGTAGTCTCCCAACCTGCAAGTTGATTCTCGAACCTGTCCACGAATGGCGTGCAGTTGATATTGGTGTCTATGTCTACGTTGTTTAGATCTATTTTTCTGTTTATGATGTCTGCAGCAATTTGCAACCTGACCAACAAGTCACTAAGCACGTCCATCTTATTGTCTATGCCCTCGAAGGGAATGGCTTGGTCACGCAAATCTTTTTTATTGAAGTCTACTATATCTAAGACAGCTATGTTCATGTTGTAAGTGATCGTGCGCTCTCCTATCGTTGCTGTAGCAGGGGTGATATGTGCTAATGGGAATATGGTCTGCCTAGCAAGGTCTACATCCTCAATACTGCCATGAGTAATCGTAGAAAATCCTACCCTGCTGTCCTTTAAGATGTCGTAAAGAATATCTGTGATTTCGTAGTATGTCATTTTCTCTTCGCTATAGTTTCATTTAATTGCTGTAGGTCTGCTTCATATGCAAGCCAATGGAGGCAAGTGTGTAAGGATATATTTGTGACCTGTTCAAGTCTAAGGATATTTCCTTGAGTGAGTCCGTAAAGTGTGCTAAACCAAGACCATTTTTTAGCAAATGTTCTTTCAGCACCTCGTCCTTCTCCACCTGCTTCAAAGACTTCAGGGTATCTAGAAGTAAGTCGCTCCCTAAATTCCAAAAAAAAACAACCGCACCTAGAGCCACTCCTAAAGGCATCTGCTTGTATTGTGACGCATTATCATAACCCTTGTAGTTCTCTATGTCGTATCTGTTCCCAAACGTCTTTAGAAGCGGTCTATACAAGATGCACATCAATCTATGCCAATTATCCACCTCATGACCTACGCTTTCAAGATCTACATACTCACCCATCGTTATCTCGTCTAGATTGGGTATGAAAGCCATTTTAACGCCTTCTAACGTAAAGAAACGCTCATGATAAGGCTTAGTATTCAATAGGCTTTCTATGCCTAGACATATCTCCTTAACATGCTGTGCATGGAGTTTGTCATAGTGTTTAACATCTAGATCACAAAACACACTCAACATCGTTTGTCTAAGTATGTCTTGATCCTCTACGCCTTCAGTCAATTTTTGATATCTCTGTAATTGACCTAGCGTGATGTCGTTTAATTCTGTGGGTACTATAACCTTGATCATAATAATATAACGTCTTAGTGTTCATATGTGCCATGACATGACAAAGCCACCTTATGGTGACTCTGTATGCAAGTCTTATTCTTGCCCTATGCGTTCAACATTGTTTTCTAGCAGGCGTTCTATTAGGATCTTGCAGGCGTGTAACTTGACATTCTCAATTACTACCTCATCGTCTATGCTCCTGCTCCATGCCTCGTCTAAGGCTCTATTGGCTTCCCTGTAAAGTTCCTGCACCTCGTCTGTAAACTTTCTCATGCTATTTCTATGTTTTTTTCTAACCATTCTATCACCCAATCATGTATATGCTCCTCGCGCACATATTCGGAAAGGTACTCAAACTGACTTACAAAAAGGCTGTCTAGGCAGTTCTTGCCCCAATCTATAATATCTATTTCATTAAGCCCATTCCGTACCACATAGTCCCATAGCATGTCTGTATCTAAGCCCTCTATGTACCATATATTTTCTGCGCGTTCTACGTCTGTATCCTCAATTTTGACACTTATACCTCTTGTCAATGGTTTAAAGCCAACCTCCATAGGTGCTACTATGGTTAGAAACATGTCGTAGTCATTGCTTTCTGTGGCAACCTCTATAGTGAGGCTGCCTTTCTGTATTGCTATATCAAACATCTTAATCTAATTTACCAAAGTCAATAGTAAAGTCATTGCGGTCAAAGCCACGCTCCTCGAAGCCGTCTATAACAGCGTTAAAAAAGTATTCATTGGTAATTGATCCCTGCACTATTTGGTAAGCGCATATCATGCCGTTCCACTTTAGCTTCATGCCCATAACACAAGATCCTTTGTCACCATGTTGTTCTACGATTGCTTCTCCAATCGAGTTAATGTAGTTCTGCCCTCCTTTAGTCATTGGGTGGCTGTAAAAAATTGTAACCATGCTTTCTAGTTTTTTGCTTGTTAATACTCTGTAAAGATACACAAGTTTTTTTATTATCCAAAAAAATAATGAAAAAAAATAAGGGGGTATTTGACACCCCCCTAGATTTAATCCATGTATGTAGCTTTCACCATAGCGTCATACTCATTATAAGAGACTATCTCCACGTCCTTATACTCTACGTCCTTACGATCACGTCCCCATTGCTTGTTCACGTTATCACCTGTAGTGTAGAGCATGTGTTCTACAGCCTGCTGTGGTGTGACACCCTCGTCTGCCCATACAGAATTCCACCCCCAATCGTGGTGATCCCAATTTAGATCACGCCACTTAAAATTGATGTGCGTGCGTTTCACGCATGGCGTCTTTAGAGCCTCTGCGTCCATATGCCTCTTGTTAGCATTATAATACTCCCGTATTGCTTTCAGCGCATGTAGTTGGTCATGCACGTTGTCTGCCTTTAGCAGATCTATAGCTAAGTTTTGAATCTCCTTCATAGTATATCAATTATACTACAAAATCCCTAGCAAGGGATTCCGTAGCGTTGGTTAGCAAAATCTAAAAACGCTTCCCACTCATCTGTGTCCCACGTTACATTCTCCAATACATCAAATTGTCCCAAGCCCTTGTCTACCCAAAGGTTGTAAACCTGTCCTTTGTATTCGACTTCATAATAGTGCTTTCCTGTACTAACTTTTACTCTTACTTTCATGTCTTTTTGTATTACTTGTTGTTGCATCATTGCTCTGCTAAGATACATAAGTTTTTTAAATACCAAAAATAAAACATAAATTTTTTTATTTTTTTTTCATCGGATGCTGTACCTCCCGTAATTAGGACGTGCTAGCGTATTGTAAATAGAATACCGCATAGCATCACATCCATGATTAAAGGCGTCTATGGGCTTGTTAGTGACTCGTCCTTGCTTATCCTCGTGGTACTTGTAGTTGCGTAATTCCTTGATCAAGTTGCTAGACCTAGAGGTCACATGAAGCCTGTGTCTCCTGATCATGTCTATACCTATATTGATGCTGTCCCTGCCCTTTGCTGTCGGTTTAACATTAAGACCTCTCCTGCGTAGTTCGTCTATAGTCTTAGGTTCTGCACTATCCCCCCATATAGGATCATACTTGCTGAGGTTCAATGAAGCAATGGTCTTGTAGATATCACTATTGGTCATGCCAACCCTGTAGATCAATTCGTCTGCGTACAAATCGTCACCTTCTTGATACACCGCTATAAGAGCAGTTGGATCTGCGCTGTATCCAAAGTCAAGTCCATAGCCTACAAGATTAGCAGACGTTGGTATCTGTTGACATTCATTGTAAGTGAATATAAGTGACTTGGCTTGACCGCGTTCTCCTAGACCATAGACTCTCCAATAGTTCTCGTCAATACTCTTTAGCCTTTCAATTTCTGCAATAACACTATCCTCTAGAAACGGGTTGTCTAGATAAGTGGTTTGGTAGAAGTCTGCATCGTCACGCGTTATGACCTCATCGTATATCCAATGGAATTCGTCACTAGGGTTGTAGTCTATTATGATCCGTTCTGTGGTACGCAATGATAGTTGACGCCAATCTTCAATGCTTAGTTCATTAGCCTCATTAGCAAACAGGACATCACGCTTACGTCCCCTAATCTTTTGTGGTTGATCCATGCCTATGAATTCGACTAGATTTCCATTTAAGGTGATCTCGCTATTAGACTTGTTGTGATAGTCCTCATCGTATAGACCTAATGTCATAAGAATATCTATAAAGTCACGCATTGCAGAAGCCCTCAATGAGGGGTACGTCTTTCTACATAATGTGATTGTCTTACCTGTATTCCTAAGAGCATAGGACACTATAAGCCATATAAGGATGTTGTATGTCTTGCCTGACCTTGTACCTCCCTGCTCTACAATGATGCGCTTAGTTGACGCTTCAAGGTGTTTAAATACGACATTAGTCTTTATCTCCATCTAGTATGCGTACAATGATAGGCTCTGTGTCTGCACCTGTAATTTCTGTACGTTCTACATAGCCCCTGCTCTTTCCCTTTGTCTTTAGGTAGAATATCGTAGCACTTGTGTTGCCATCATTGATCTGTTGGTGCAGTTGACTTTCTGCAAAGTCCAATGCTACGTTCTCCAATTCTTGAGCCTGCTGTTTATATTCCTTATCCTCGCGTAGCCACCTGTAATGAGTTTCCCTGCTTATGCCTACATTCTTACAGGCAGTAGTCACCACTCCTAGACTTTTTTCTAGGGCTTCAATCATTGCCTTTTTTCTTGTGTCATTTTTTGTCATCGTGTCTACTTTGGTTTCCATGCTTTTGAATACGGCTTGTCAAGGTCGGGGTGTCCCATTACTCCCTGCGTATTGGTTAGTCTTATAACTTCCTCACGTTCCATCTTAAGGCGTTTCATAACCTCCTGTACACTTAGACCGCTGTCCAACATATTCTGCACTATACGCCCCATTTCTAAGACACCATGTCTACCTCTTGCTCTATTGTGTCTTATGGTAGACATTTGTTGATGTTCTTCGTTTGTTGGTCTTAATATGACTACAGGAACAAAGCCTTCTGTTATTGCGTATATCTCGTCATAACCACTACATGTCCATCTATGAAAGCCGTCTACAATGGTCATGTCAGGGTTGGCTACTATAGGTTGTGTCCACCCGTCCTCTTTTATACTTGTCACAAGTAGTTCTAATTCAGGGGGTGCTACAGAATTGGGGTTGTAGTTATTCGGTTGAAGTTCGCTTCTATGTATCCACTTCAATTCGTCTAGTGGCATTGGTCTGCCATCACTTAGCGTTCTTTTTGTCATAATATCGTTTCTTGTATTCTTTAGTTCCAAATTGATCTACTGCTTGGTCTCTTGTTATGCCTGCACGCTTTCTCGCTTTCTGTGATAAGACCGTCACCTTCTGTAGGTTTCTTGCCTTGCTGTCTCCACGTATTGCAATCCTTGCTAGGAACTCCCATGAGATGCCTGTCAATGGACAGCTATCTTTCTCGGATTCTGCTATTGGATAGTCGGTTTGGTTCTTATGCCATGTCACAATCTTAGACATTGACTTCTTAACTAGC
>Ga0208644_1000658_pt1 | contig 30505 bp, 27 predicted proteins | sample VirMetDEL_Nov_18_FD_184517 | JGI IMG/M metagenome (GOLD analysis project Ga0208644, IMG submission 184517) | Aqueous microbial communities from the Delaware River and Bay under freshwater to marine salinity gradient to study organic matter... | ecosystem: Environmental > Aquatic > Marine >...
TTATCTGCCGGCCACGAGCCTCTTTCTCATTAACCTCACGGGAGCCTGACCGATGGCCAGTCTCAAACATTTTCAATATGCCCTGGCGACGAACTCGACGTCAACGAGCTTCACAGCCCAGAACGCGACGGCGACTGAGCCGAGCGGGACTGGTGTCTTTGATCTTGCTGCTGTTCCGTATGGGTCTGCTCAGTTCACCCCGAACTATTTGCAGCTTGTTCCATTTGGGACGGCGGCGGCAGATAAGACGTTCGATCTGCGGGTTTACGGCTACACCCCGACCGTCCCGACTTCGGGATTGGTCACAGCGACGGCAATTTATATTCCGCAGTTGCTTCTCGATCTGAGCTGCACGACGTCCGCAATCACCTTTAGTGGACACGCCGTAAACACGTTTCTTTGCGACATACTAACCGTCAACGACGGAGCGGCGGACAACGGGCTGTGGCGGAGCGTGATCGACTCTCAGGAGGATTTGGTTGCTAGTGTCATCCTGCATACGCGGGGATGCCGGTACATCAAATTCGATTGGGATTTGGCGGGGGCGGCGGAAGCGACGTCCATGAATTGCTTGTGGCGAGTTTTTGATTCTTAAACCACCTGCCGGGCAAACCGGCTCTTTTTGAAGGAGTGTTTGTCATGGGCGAGCGTTTTGTGACCCGCGTTGTTGGTGTTGCGTCTGGCACCAACAAAACTTTGATTAACCTGTTCCATTCGGCAGCGACGCCAACCAATCGCGCTCAGATTTATGACATCGTGGTTGGCAGCGTGGCGACTCCCGCCGATCAAGCGGCTGACTTTCTGTGCAATCGCACAACGGCGGTTGGTACTGAAGGAAGCGGTCTTGTGCCGAATAATCTCGATGCTGCTGGGCCGGCTGGCGACTGCGATTCTGGGCTTGGAGTGTTCACGGCGGAGCCGACCTATACCGCCGCCAAGCAGTTGCTTGCATTCCAGTTGAACCAGCGAGCAACTTTCCGCTGGGTGGCGGCTCCTGGCGGTGAGTTAGTGATGACTGCGACCCAAAACAACGGGGCTGGCCTGAAAACAGTCAGCAGCACGTCGACGCAGACTCACGGAGCGACGATTTATCACGAGGAATAATGAGTCTGTACCTGCCGGATCTGGATGCGTTGTTCGTTCACGTTCCCAAGTGCGCCGGGACGTGGATTGCAACAACGCTTTCGGCGTCCGGCCTTGTGTGCGTACCGGCTTGTGGGGTCGGGACTCACAACCTGCCGTCAGCGTACTCCAACAATGCACGTCGATTTATGTTCGTGCGGAATCCGCTGTCGTGGTACGAATCAGCGTGGCGAGGTTTACAGAGTGGTTGGCCGCAGTTGCGTGAGATTGCACCACTGCAAAAGGAACGGTCTTGGTCTCCGATTCGGTATCTGACCTATCTTGTCGGCGCACGCGACTTTTCTACGTTTTGCAGCAACATCATCAACGATCAGCCGGGATTCTGTTCTCGAATGTTTGAGTGGTACGCGGGACCACCGGGAAGCCCGCAGGTGGATTTCGTTGGTCGATCTGAGTTTGCTCGGCAAGACCTACAAACGGTTCTGGAGTGGCTCGGATGGAACGGAAAACTGGCGGAAGTTCCACCAGCCAACGTCGGGCTTGCTCCGAGTCCAATTTGGGATGAATCGCAACGTCTTGAGATTAGTCGCCGCGAGTTTGGATTGCGGCGTTGGTACGACCGAGAAGGCCCGTTTCGCATGGAGGAGTGATGGAGATTTCGGACATCCGAAAGATTATCGAGGTTCCCGGTTATCTCGTTGAAGGCGGGTCGATCCTCGACCTGATCGACGTCGAAGAGATTGCGGCTTCGCAGCCAGTGAGTAAAGGCTACCTGTTTGTCGCCGTTCGCCTAAAGAACGGAAAGGCGGCGGCGATTTGGGAGTCTCATGCAGCCATTGGTGAATCGCTCGACGTCTTGTCGTTTGGTAGCGAGGAACTTGGCAAAGAGCGCGATCCCGTGCTCAATAACCATGAAAAATCGCTCATCATTTACGGAAGCGGGAAATGAGAACGGAATCGGGATTGATGATCTTCTCTGATCCGGGGAGCGATAAGCCGATCCTTGAGGCGGCGACGTTGCAGTGCGTGCATTGTGGCGGGCACTTCCCGGCAAAGGCGTCTGTCTCGAATGACGTTTACGGCCCAGAGCAGGCGAAGCAAATGGCCAACGAAGGCCGCACGATGCGAGGTTTTTGCATGAACTGCAATGGTCCGGTTTGCGGACCTGATTGCTCCGAGTGTGTCCCGGTTGAGCAATACCTCGAAAACATCGAGCACGGCCGCGAAGAGACGTTCAAGCCTGCGTTCAGCAGTTTGTCGCAGGCAAAGATGTGGTTGCCGCCAAGTGCGGTCTAGGAGGGGATTATGGCTCTTAAAAAGCGAACAACGCCACGCACTTTGGAAGTCAAAACGACCGAGCCTGCCAATGCTGTGCCGGACACTGCGGTTGCGGTGGCGGTCAAGGGAGCGCAGGCGTATTACGCTGGCACTGTTGGTCCGAAGGTAAAGTTGGCCCCAGCGTTATTTCAGGCAAAACTGTTTCACATTACGCAAATGGGCCTGATCGTGAACGCTGAGCGTGCAATGAAGAAAGCAGGCCATGCGTTTGAGCGGCTAACGGTTGGCATCGTGAAGTAAGGCGGGCATCAATGACAACTCGCTTTTATTTGCCGGCGTCTGAGGCGGAGGTTCCGACTCCGCTCGCATCTGGAGTATTAAATGTAAATTGGGAAGATGTGTCGGCGTCTCTGTACGCGATGACGTCGACGTCGACGATCGGCGATTCAATGGCGACGGTGTCGTTTTCAGACAGCGACGACTCTCTTAAAGATGTTTTGTTGCGGAGTTATTTAAGCCTGCCATTGACTCCAGGGCAGACAATCACTGGCTCTCAAGCATGGTCCTGGGTTGTTCGTGCTCTTGAGACAAGCACAAGCAATAATTTGTTTGTTGCGCTTCGTATTGTTATTGTCTCGGCCGATGGAAATACCGTCAATAAGGGGATGGTTGCTGTTAAAAGAGATGCAACTGAGATTAGCGCGGCTACTCTTGCCTCTCGGTATGACAGTGGAACTACCGCAAGCGGCAATTATACCACCGTGACTGGCGATCGGTTTTTAATCCAGGTCGGGGCTGGCGGTGATCCGGCTGCTGGTTTCAGTCATAGTTTTGATATACGGCTCGGAGATTCTGCATCGTCAGATTTATCCGCTGCTGATAGTGTAGTCATTGACGATCGACCGTGGGTGTTACTTAATGACACGCTCACCTTTGAACCGGACGGTTGGCAGCTTGATAAATGGTTTGCGCCGCCGAGCCTGCCGGTGCGCCTGTCGCCACCGCCAATCGGCTCTGATGGCGCGTCGCTGATGACTGAGGCGTTATCGCCGCCTGCTCCATCGGTGCCGGATCTTGTGAGTTCAATCTACCCGTCAGCGATTCCTGGCCGCCCCGGCTTGCGCGACTTGTCGTGTTACGCGAAGCCGGTACTGCCTCCAGAGTCGCCTGCTGTCGCTCCGCAGCTTGACTGGCGATTCTCACTGCCTGATTTCGCTCGCGACCATGCCCCGCGTCCGCATGGCGGGCTTTCGGCGGCAATCCCGGTTCGCCCTGACCCGACTGTGGATATGTGGCGATTCTCGCCGCCCGACTTTGCGAAACAGTTTCCGCCGCGTCCGCATGGTGGGTTGTTTAATCCGGTTCTCCCGCCCGAATCACCGTTGGTCGCTCCGCAAATGGATTGGCGGTATCGGCCGATCGATTTTGCTCGCCAGCATCCACCGCATCCGCATGGCGGATCAGTTTCGCCGATACCGGACATCGACCTACAGATTACGGCCCCGTCTCTGGTTTGGCGGTTCTCGCCGCCCGATTTCACGCGGTCGTTGCCGCCGAACACCAGCGGAGAAGCGACGATGACCTCGCTGGGTACATACGCCGACTACATCACGATTGCGATGTGGCGATTCGTGCCGCCAGATTTTGCGAGAGAGCCTGCGCCGCTGACGCATGGGCGAGTATTTGCGACTCCTCTGGGGAGTTACCCGGAAACAATCATGCTTGATAAGTGGCGATTTGTGCCACCCGCATTCGCACGCATCTTTCCGCCGCGTCCGCATGGCGGCCTGACGACAACGCTTTGTGAACCGCTGACCGTCGATAAGTGGTTTAATTACCTACCGCCAATGACGCCGATGCGGGATCGTCTCTGTGAGTCGATGGCTTGGTATCATTCGGCTTTACACGCGCCGTTTACTGTAGATGATTTCATACATACGGACTTCTTACATGCCATTTGGTTTAGCGGTGCGGCACTAGAGGGTTCGTTCCAGTTATTATCATCTCTTGATGCTGATTTTGACTCAACTCCTGGGGTGAGTGCGATACAGGGGCTCAATCAATGAGTAGCACGCTGACCATATTTGCGGACAATGATAACCTCGTTCAAAACCCGACGCCGATGCGGCTGTCGTCGGATGGTTCGTATGTCAATGACGCGACGGTCACAATGACATTGAAAGATTCTGCTGGAGCTTCGGTGAGCGGGGCAACAGGTCTAACACTGTCTTACGTCAGCGGAAGCAATGGTCGTTATCAGGGGACATTGCCGTATACGTTATCGCTGACGGCCGGGGCGGATTACACCTTGGAGATTACTGGAACGAGCGCGGGGAGCGTTCGAGGGTTTTGGGTACTGACGGTAAACGTGGTTGATCGCACGTCGTAAATGGAGTGAGTCATGGCCGGAACAAAATTCAGTGCGCTAGCTGCCGTGGGGTCTTCAGGCGGAGCTACGGCTTGGGCAGACGCCGACATTATGCCCATTATTGACACGAGCGCGACGACTCCGAGGAAACTCACTCGCGCTCAGTTGCGAGCACAGATCATTGACAGCCCGGCAGATGGCGACATGCTGCGTTTTAGCTCAACTGCTTCTGATTTCGTTGCGGCCACTCCGAGCGCGTTGCGTTATCGAACAGTTGCCACCTCTCGTTATACCACAACCATTGGTGGGTCGCCTTCCATCATCACCATGTCAGACACCAGTGACATGGGTATTGGGAAACCAGTTAGTTACGTGGTCAGTGCCGTCACGTATTACGGTGTCATCACGTCGCTATCTGCGAACGCGAGCATTACGGTTGCTGGACCAGCCCTTGCGGCGGCGGCGACGATTTCATCATTGAAGGTTGGCCTGCCTGAGATGACAAGCCAACTGATCTTTTATGTCTCCGGCTATTACGGTGACGGAGCGTCCACAACGCTACTTGCCTCAGATATGGCGACATACATGAAGTGGAACAGGACTAAATCCTATTTGGTTCGCATTTCTGCGGTTCACGCGACAGCGGCGGCGACGACCCAGCCGAAGGTTAATGTTCGAGTCAATGGGGCATCCGTCAGTACGATGGACAGCAACAACGGCCTCCAGTTAAGCACAGCAGGAACGTGGGTAGACAATACGCTCGCGTCAATCAACTCCTCAAATTACGACATCAATTTTGGGGAAGCGATCGAGGTTGAATGTACGGCGGCCGGGTCTCCGACTGCTGGGGCGCAAGACCTGACTGTGTCGTGCGTATTCGTGGAAGGTTGACATGGCAACGCATCACATTCCGCCGATGTATTCATATTCGCGGGAGTCAGTCGCTCCTTACGATATTGTTGTCACTTTGCAGGCGTCTCCGTGGATTTATGCGTATCGCTGGACTGGAAGTGCGTTCGGAGAGGTGCATACGTCTCCGACCAATCTGCCTGTTGATGGCACGCCTCCGTGCGTGGCGATTGCTCCCAATAAAGGATCAATTGTTTGCGGTGGGGCAAACAGCACGTCAACTGCGTACAAATGGCGTGCTCGCGGATTTGGGCAAGAGTTCACAAGCAGTGACACATACTTTATCGCTTATGATATTGCCTACTCTCCTGCTGGCGATCATATCGTAACTGCAACGGGGCTGGATTTCGTGACGCCAACGGCGTGGCACTCGAACCCGTGGAGCGATAGCACTGGATTTGGAACGGCAGCCTACCCGGCCACTGACGTTGGCGGCACTGGCTATGCAACTGCATTTGCTCCTGACGGGAGCGCGGTAGTCGCAGGTCACTCTTTGTCTCCGTATGTGACTGTGCGTGCGTGGTCTGGTGGATTTGGGGCGAAGTTCTCCGATCCTGCGTCTGGACCTGGCGCAACCGTTAGGTCAGTGAGATTCAACCCATCCTCTGATGCCTTGGTAATTGGGGCAGAGTCGACGCCCTATCTACATGGATGGAAGTGGGCGGCGGGCTTTTCGACGAAATATAGTAATCCGGCCGACGCCCTGCCGGGTGCCGTGCGTGGCGTGTCATTTTCTCCGAGCGGTGCTTGGGTCGTCATTGCAACAACGGCATCGCCGTATTTAATGGCGTATGCCTTCTCTCAGTCATCCGGATTCGGGGCGAAGGTGGCCGATCCCGCCGACGCTGTTCCCGGTGCTGGCAAGCGAGTTGTGTTTGCTCCTGGGGAGAACTACGTCGCCATCGTCCACGAGGGCTCCCCGTTTTTGAGTGTTTACGAATGGACTGGTGTTGGCTTTGGAAGCAAGGTTTCCAATCCGTCCGACCTTCCGCCGACAGGATGCACTGATGTTAAGTGGATAGGCTACTAAACATGGCAAATAGAGAAATCGAATTGCATTTTCCGTTTCGTGGACTCGATGAGTCTCGCGCTTACGTTGCACAGGCTGGTGGGCAAGGCGGGGCGAATTACACAACGCCATTATGCGATAATGTATGTGGATACGACCCTAAAACGGGGCGCAATCGCGGAAGCAGCCGCAGCGGCACTCGAAAGTGGTGTTCGTCGCAGGTTAATGGAACTGCGGCGATTCAGGACATTGCCCAAGTTGTCGGGGCTGTCGAGCCCGGTGTTTACATACAAGAAGACGGGTTCGCTTATTATCAGGAAGATGACGCATCGTTTTATGATTTAGAGGCGACAACGGCCACAAACGCAGGCGAGCGACTCGTGACGGTTGTTGCGACTGCTGGCGGAGAACCAAAGGTTATCGCTGCTACAGGAACAACATCGATCACGTCTGGTTCTGGTTCGCTAAGCACAACGCAACAAACGATTTTTAGTGCTCAGTTTCAGGAAGATCTCTACTTTTGCGATGGCACGAATTACAAAGTCTTTGATGTTTCCGCAAATGAAATCGTGACGTGGACTGCATCGTCTGGCACTTTGCCAGTTGATGCCAACGACAATATCGCCACGTTGATTGAACGGTGGCACGGTCGCGTTGTGCTTTCTGGTGTTGCTGGAGACCCTCGTAATTGGTTTATGAGTGCAGTAGATGATCCGCTGGATTGGGACTACGCCCCGGCCACAATTAGTGCCACGATGGCGATTGCTGGGAATAACAGTGACGCTGGATATCTAGGCGATATTGTGACGGCAATGATTCCATACACCGACGACGTGTTGATTTTTGGTGGCGACCATACGATTTATCGAATGACCGGCGACCCGGCTGATGGTGGCCGCTTAGACCTAGTGAGCGACATCACCGGAATTGCGTTCGGCAGAGCGTGGTGCAAGTCGCCCGAAGGGACAGTTTACTTTGTCGGGAGTCGCGGCGGGATTTACCGACTAGACCCTGGCGGCGGAGTTCCGCAGCGGTTGACCGCCAAGACGATTGACGAGCGTCTTGCGGACGTCGACATGGACGCCAATATCTTCCGGCTTGCTTGGGACGATCGGCATCTTTGTGTCCGCGTGTTTGTTACACCGAAAGACGGCTCTGCTTCATCGCATTACGCATGGGACGTGAGAAACGAGGCGTGGTGGCCATTTAGTTTCACTAACAGTGACCATAACCCAATGTCAACATTGTTGCTCAGTGGGTATTCTTCTGACGATAGAATGGTCTTGATGGGTGGCCAAGACGGATATGTTCGGATTTTTGATCCAGATTCGTCGACAGACGACGGCGAGAGTATCGAAAGCTCTGTGTTCTTTGGCCCATTCTCAAACGTGACCATTAACGAATGGGCGGCTACGCTTGGAGAGTCGTCAGGGAACCTGAAGTGGTCGATTCACGAGGCCAATACACTAGAGTTGGCGTTATCAGCAAAAGCGTTGGCGGGAGGTCAATTTTCCGCAAGTCGAAATCGAAGTCAGTGGCCCAAGCGATACATTCGCAATGGCTACATTCGCCTTGGCGGGATTGAGCCGTGGTCGATAGAGCGGATTTCTGCGATGGTTGAACAGGGGTCATCTACGCGGAAAAGGAATTATTGAAAATGACGACCACAACTTCAGTAACAAGGACTCCGAATTCCGATGCGCGGATTCGCAGGGCGATCGAGCAACTAAAGACATCAGTGGCGTCTGCGGGAAACCTTACGGTTCTCGATTGGGGTGCTTCGTTTGTTGGAAACACTGCTGCGACTGAAACCAATCTTGTCGCGTACACCCTTCCTGGCGGGACAGTTGCAAGCACTGGAGAGTCCATCGAATTCAGGGCTGCTGGCCAGTTCGCAAGTTCGGCTTCAACGGATAAAAGGATAAGGGTCACATTTGGTGGTATTGTCGGATATGACACTGGAGTTCTTGCAACCGCCGGAACAACGCGATACTGGACAATACATGGTTCTATTACACGAGCGAGCGCAACTTCTGTTAGGTATCAGTCTGCAATTTTCACCAGCTATTCAGGGCTTCCGGTAGATGCGATCAGAGCCAGTTTGACGGTATCCTTAGGAAGCGATCAGTTATTTCGGATAACTGGCAATGGCACCAACGCTAGTGATGTCTTGGTCTCAGATTACAAAATCTGGTTTCTTGGAATTCCGTAAGGAGTCATAACATGAGTTCCTACCCTAGCTACTACAGTCTTTTGCCAACCGCTCCTGGCCTTGGGCAAGAGACATACACGACGTTCGACGTGCCAAGCGTTCCGAATCCAAACCCGCTGGCGAAGTTGGATAGCGAAAGCACGAAGGAATACAACAAGCGACTGGCTCGCACTCCAAGCCCGTCCGCCGTTGCAGCCACGGACATGGCTCAAGCGTTTGCGGCGGATCGACAGGCTGGCATCGACCGCAATGTCGGCCGCAGGAATACCGTTCTTGGTGGCTACGATCAGCGAGTCACCACCAATCGAGCGTTGATGGACGCCTACCAGCCGACGTTTGACGCAGAGCAGGCGACGGCGAGGTCAGACTTGAGCGGCGGATATGGGACCGCTCAGCAGGGGCTTTACGACCGCTACACCCGCAACATGGATACCGTGAATGCGTTTGGCGACTCGCAACGCTCTGATTTGCAGCAGCGGTATGCACAGCAGTTGTCTCAGGCTCGCCAGTCGGCGGCAAGACGAGGTCTTGGAAACACAACGATCGGGCTGAATTTAGACCGAGCGGTGAACTCGGACTACAACCGCGCCAATCTGGACTTGGAAGATCGGTTGCTCCAGAACCGATTAAACACGGACCAATCGCTCAGTGGCGATTATTTGAACTCACTGATTGCTGGCGGAACGGCAATGAGTGGGTTGCGTGAGCGTCAAAACCAATATGGCACTCAGTTGCAGCAGGCAAATCTCGGCCGCGAATCTCAATTGACTGGCGACCGTTTGGGCTTTCTTGCTGGCTACACCGACGAATACCCGACGCTGGCGGATATCAGCAATTTGTATCTACAGGGCAATGTTCTGGAAGAGACGAAAAAGACTCGCCAGACGGCGTAATTGGAGGTCAGCATGGCAGGGATTGCAACGGGCCTGACGAGCCGTCCGACTTACGACGCCGCCGATGCTTTGTTGAAAAACAAGCAGATCGAATACGAGCGAGAGCTTCGCCTCAAGCAAATGGCATTGCAGGCGAAGCTGGCTCGTCAGCAGCAAGCGATGCAAGCGTTGGGGATGCTCAACCAGAACTTGCAGCAGCGGGCGGCGCAAGCCAATCAGCAACAGATGCAAGAGCGGGCGATTGCCGCTCAGATGCAACGCGATGCTCAACAGCAGCAAGCACAAGCACAATCACTGTTAGAGCGTCAATTCAACGAGATGCAGGCTCGCTGGCAGCAAGGAATAGACGCGGCGAAGCAGGCTGGCATGGGGTTTGATCCTCGTCATCAGCCAGAGATGAGTCGTCTGGAAGACAAGATGCTGGAGACCGACCAACTACTCGCGGCGGGTGCAATTGACCCCGCAACGGCGTTTCGTCGAAAGATGGCGATCTTGCAGCAGTTGGCAGCGTTCAAGCCTGACATGCCGATTGAAGACCCCGTCGCAAAGGCTCTTGGAAAGTTGATTCGAGTTGGTCCTGATGGGCAACGTCTCGCGCCGGGCGATCCACCTGTCCCTGGCGAGCGGCAATTCACAATCGACGGAAAAGGCGATTTACATGCTGTCACTCCACTGCCACAGCCAAAGACTGTTGACCCGGCGATTGCAGAGCAAAAGCTGAGAGATGCGATGAGCAAGGAAGAGATGGGCATCGCAAAGGAAAAGATGCGTCTAATCTCTGATTTGATGAAAGAGAAAGAGTTTCGCGGGGAGGGTGAGGTTTCGCTTTATCCGACTTATGAAGCGGCGGAGAAGGAAGCGATGAAGCGACTCGCTCCTTTGGGGCGAGCATTCGAGAGCCAGTTTGGAGTTCCGTCAAAGGAACTCACTCCTCCTCAACAAAAGATTGTTCCGCCATCACCACAAGCCATCTCCGCAGCACAGTCCTTTTTGCAGCAGAATCCAGGGCCATCTTATGAAGCTCCCGATCTTGCGAGGATGGCGAGCGAGGCAAGGTCTGTGCTCAGCCAAGCCGAGGCGGCCGGGTCGATGCAACCGGAATCCCCGCCAATGAATATCAATGGTCAGGCGTTGAGCGGATTCCCTGCGTTTGCCTTGTCTGCTGACGGTCAGTCGCTTGATGAGTCGAATTTTTCTCAGCATCCGATCTCTGGGCCATACACCGCTGCGGCTGGCGGTGATCCACAGCAAGCGTATCAGCAGTTTGATGCAGACCGCGCGGCTATCGAGCAGCAGGTTCCCAAGATTAGTTCGCCAGAAGAAATGTCGCAGTTGCCGACCGGATCGATGTTCTTCAATGACCGTGGCGACTTGCTCCAAAACATCCCGAACCCGCAACCGAAGCCGCCAAGACGTGGTTCCGCTCCGCGTGGCGGCGGGGGCGGTGGTGTTCCTCGCTTGCGTGTTCCTGCCGGAAGTCCTGGCCAGAAGCCCGGCCCACCGGGTCGCGGCGTACAGAAGTTGCCGCAGCAGCGCGGTGTTCCGCTCGACAGAATGCTTGGCAGCGGAGACGGCAAGGATCGGCGTGGGAATGTGCCGCCGCAGACGCGGGTTATTCTAAAGAAGGGCGACCCCAACAATCAGAAGATTCTTGAAAAGGTCATCGGCCAATTAACGCCCGAAGAACTCAAGCAACTCTCCGTTGCTGAAGTCGATCCATCTCAACCTGAAGGTCCAAATAACCGCACTGACTTGCTTCGCCAGCATGACATTCGCCATTTCCCGACGTTCATTCGTCAGGAGTGGGATGGCAAGAAGTACGTTGATGCTGCGCGTTTGATCTTCCCTCAGTCGACGGAAGAACTCAGTGCGTTTATGAAAAACGGCGAAAAGCCGCCGCCGCCGAATGGCAATATGGCCCACACCTATGTCATCCTCGATGCTGCGGATAAATCGGACGCGGCTGCAAAGTGGGCGAAGATTGCCAGTGAAATGACGCCAGAGGAACGGGCGAATGTCACGGTCTTTAAGATCGATTCGCGGCTGCCAGATAGTCCGACCAATGACTTCGGTCCAATGATTCGCCTCGGCATTGACCCGCAAGAAGGCAAGACAACGGTCGTTCGTGGAGAGTGGAACGGCGAGCGGTTTGTTGCCAGAGACACGCAGCAGGGCGAAGAAGCGTTGAAGATCCTGAAAGATACAGGTTCTTATCGCGATTGGCGTCGCCCAGATAGCGACCGAGAGGCGGAGCGTCAGCTTGAAGACGACGTCAGGAATCGAGAGAACTTTACTCGCGACTTTGGCGAGCGTATGGACAAGCATGGCGACCCCGTAAAGGGAGTCCAAGACCCATACCGAACGCCCGAAGCTGGCGACAGTCTTTCCCGTCTTCGCCAAGACGCCATCTATCGTGATGCGTATGAAAACTGGCGCAATTCCGTTGAAGGTGCCGACCCGAACGCGACAGAGATGCGTCCACCTCCAGAACAGGTCGGCCCGACTGCTGAGGAAATTGAAGCTCAGAAACAGAAGATTCAACGGGCGATTTCTGAGGGGAAGTTACCGGGCGCGAAGGCTCCGGCAAACGTCCCATCTCCGCAGGCTCCGGTTGGCCCGGTGGTTCCGCCAAGACTGCAAAACATCTCGCGAACGACTGGATTGTCGCCGGAAGATGAGCAGGTCTTGCAGCGGACTCAAGCCAGGATTAAGCAGGCGGAGTCTGATATCGCGCGGCTCAACATCGCCAAGGCAGAGCGGGCAAAGGGCGGCAAATCTGGTGAGCGAACGAAGGCGGAGAGTGAAGAATACGATGCCGCAAAGGCGCAGGTTCGTTACTCCGAAAAGAAGGCCAGCGAACTATTGGAGAAGGGCCGAAATCAGCTTCGCGAACTTCAACAGCTTGAAAAACAAGGTGCAAAACCCGGACTTCCGCCAGCGGCGAGCTTGCCTTCGCCTTTCCCGAAATGGAATCGATTTCGGGTGCCTTCCGGTCCAGATGACTCTTTGGGGAAGATGGACGTAGTCGTAAGGCCAACTGCACCCACCTATGACACAAGCAGGCCATACGACAGCAACGCTGCGTTGCGTGACGTTCGAGCGATTGGCCAAAGAATGAAGTCAGGAACTCCAGCCGATCAACAGATTGCCGATCAGATTCACCAGCGACTTCAAACTTGGGCTAGAAACACGCTGTCCAAGGGTAACACCAAGATTGGTGGGTACGATTTGATTGGTGAGCCAAAGGCGTCCGCCAACGATGCTGAAATTGCAAGAGACATTCTTCAAGCCGCAGGATTGCCAAAGGGAACTGGCGTTTTGCAAGGTCTCAAGCAGATCAACGAAGGCCGGATGAATCCGGTTTCTGTCGATGCTGCTCGGATGAGGCTTCAACAGCGGATCGAGAAGCTACCGAAGTCGAGCGATCAGTCTCAGGGTTCACAGGACGCCCTAAACAAAGCCGTGCAGCAAGCGGCCCAAGCAGCACAGAAGGCGGCGGCGCAGGGAAATAAGTCTGCACAACAGCAGCAGCAAGAACGTGACCGCATGGAGCAGCGGCGGCTGACGACTCCGCAGGGCACTCCACAGCCTGGAATGTTGCCGCAGCAACCATCGTCGATGCGTCCGCAGCAGTCGCCCGCCCAGCGCCCAACTCCGACGCTCCCTCCGGTTCAGCCATCACGCACTCGCCAGCTCACGCAGGGGATTTCAACCAACGTAATGAAGCCGGGAGCGTTGAACCTCGACCAGATCAACGCAAGTCTATCGGCGATGGGTGGAGCAAATCCGCAGCCGTACACAGGCGGGATTATTGGCGGAACACTCAAGCCTCCAACACAACCATCGGGTCAGCTTGGCGGGCCAATTCCGCAGCCTCTTTCAATTCCCGGTCTTGGATACTCTCCTCCAGGCGGTTTCATTCAGCAGCCGGGGTACTCGCCTTACCAAGACTTCGGTGCGGGCAGTGCCTACGGTTCGCCGTATGACTACGGCTACAACGTGTCGTATCCCGATTTTGGAGGTTACGAAAGTTACCTCTCAACGGGCTTCGGTTACGGTGGCGGCGATTACAGCGGCGGCGGGTTTGCTGAACCAGCGAGCGGCTACGAAATCGGCGGTGCAGGCTGGGATCTTGGCGGCGATTCGACCTATGACGCCTACTTCCCGACCTATGAAATTGGTCCGGCGTACTGAGACTGGAGCGATCGATGCCTAACGACTGGAGTGCTTTCGCCCCCGTGCTTCCGGCTGTTCCCGCTCGACGTGGTGGGCTCGGCCTAGCGATGCCGAATTTGGACAATCAGGGCGAAGATGACCCGTGGTCGCAGTTCGCCCCGCCTCCTGCGTTCGATGATCAGGTGCATGGCGGGATGGATTGGGCAATGCCGCCCCGGCAGCAGCCGCAGCAGTTCCAGCAGGCAGAACCGGCTTATCCAGAGATCGTTCCTGAACCGCTCAACCAGAATTTCGCAACGCTGGATGTGTTCGGGAGAACGTCGCTTGATTGGCAACGCAAGGACATGTTGAATCGCGGGTACACGCCACAGCAGATTGAGCAGACCGTTGGGCCAAAGTCCGAGAATCCGATTGCCGATCAAAACTTGTCGGTGATTGAGCACGCTCAGAACGTGTTGCGATCCAATGCGGAAGGAAGGACTTTCGTTCCGTGGTTGCAATATCTCACTGACCGGGCTGTGCCGGGCTATTCGTCGGCCAAGCAACTCACCGAGGCGGGCATCGTCAAGCTCGCGACGGACAAGCTCGATTCTGAGCCGCTCACGCAGGAAGAGGCGTTAATTCTCGGTCAGTACCTCAATGAACAAGAGGATGCTCAAGAGCGGGCTAATGCGCCGGGATGGAGCGGAACATTTAGGAGAGCGGGAGACATTGTCGCGAACCTTCCGGCATTTGCTGGAGAATTGGCTGCAACAGGCGGGGCAGGTACGGCTGTTAAGAAATCCGTGCAGAGTCTTGCAACGCGGATGCTGGGGAGAAAAGCTGCGGCGCGTGCCGTTTCCAGTGGTGTCGGCAACGTCGCCAAGGTTGCTACGCAGACCTATTTGATGCCGCAGCGTGTCGCTAAAACCGCAATCGAGCGGCAGACAAACTGGCCGGGAAGCCAACCCAAAGAACCTGAATCGTGGGGACGATCCTTCGCCCACGGAGCATTTCAGCAAAGCGTCGAGGTTGGCACCGAGTTGCTCGGCGGAAAGATTCTGCGAGCGTTACTTGGAAAGCCGCTCAAAAGCGTGGCCGCAGCATTGGCCAGGAAGACGCCGACGCTCGATGCGTTGCGAAAGAAAATCGCGGACTCTTGGATACTCAAGAAGCCAGGGCGGTCGGTACAGGATTTCTTCCGCAAGGCGGCCGACAAAGCGGGATGGGACGGCATCCTCGAAGAAATTGGCGAAGAACGGCTGAACGAATTGATTCTCGGAACGGCCGGGGAACTTGGCGCGAAAGGCGATGAGTACGATTTTGGGACAACTGGCGAACTCGCCAAAGGAAACATCGGCAAGGCGTGGGAGAAGTTCCTGCCAGAACTGATTGCGTTTGGTGCGATCGGAGGTGGTATTGCTTTCTCTCAACGCCTCAAGCCGGTGGCGGACTTCATCGAATCCCCCACCCGCCGTAAGTGGGAGAAGTTGCCGCCGCAGATGCGTGAGGCGTATCCGCTCGATCCGAAGAGTTCTGAGAAAGAGCGACGCGATCTTGCCGATAAAATGCGTAGGGATGCAGAATCGCTGGCGTCTGCCGCCGAGGCTCAGGCTCAAGAACCGCAGGTTCCAGAGCAAGCTCCCGAATCACAGACACCGCCGCAGGACTACCCGCAGATCGAACCGTCTGAGCCGATTGACCAGCCGCCAACCAACGAAGTTCCGCTAACGCAGGAAGGGGGTGATCCGAATGCTGTTCAGCAAGAAGAAATGCAAGGGAACGGGCCGGAAGGGGTATTAGCCCCACCGCCAGCGAACGTGGGGGAAGGCGTTGAGTCAACCCCCGCGTCTCCTGGCGAATTCACGCTGGACGAGATTATGGGGATGATGCCGCAGCAGGCACCGGCAGAGCCGCCCGCCCCCGCCCCTGCTCCAATTCCAGAGGCATCGGCAGAACTCGCCCCTGAAACTGTGCCGCCAGCGACCATCGAGCAACCCGCCGCTTCGCTACCGACGGGACCGACCGAGGGGGGCGAAATCGCTCCCCCCGGTTCTGAGACTACCCCTCCCCCGCCTGTCTCGGCACCGTCACCGTCCTCTACGGCCGTCGCGCCACAAGGAGAGCAGTCGGTGCCGAGTCAGGCTGGGGAGAAGGCAGCCACCCCGCCGTGGCAACTCTCGCCCAAGCAGTACGCCAAATCCCGCGTCGGCAAAAAGGTGGCGAAGACGCCCGGCCTGACTCGCGCCCAATCCATCGAAGCCGACCATCGGGCCGAAGTGCAACAAGCGTTCAAACAGGGCGAGAATGTCCCGTGGCCGGCGTTGGAGCCTTATGTGGACGACCTGATCCGCGAAGACCGCGAGGGCAACGAACCCAAACTACAGGCACGAGTGGCGGAAGATGTCGCCGCAGGCCGCGAAGTCCCGCTGCTGATGCTCAAGAGGTTTGGCGGGGAGAAGGCGGAAGAGACGAACAGGTCAATGCCGCAAATTGAAAATCCTGCCGCAAATGAAGTTGTGGAGGCTGCGAATGTGCTTGGTGTTGATACAAGCCAAGTTGTTCCTGTGTATCGAGGGACTGATGACGCTGGTGCGTCTGGTCTGAAAATTACCGAAGGCGGGGCAAAAGGCGATGGAGTCTACTTCTACACCGCCAGGAAGCCGGCAGAAAGTCACGTCACCGGCAATGGACGAGTCATTATTGGATACGTCAGCCGGAACGACCCGGACGTTGAGTTTAGCGATGAACATCAACACGTTATTGGACCGGGAATGACTACGCCTGCGGGATACCGAACGGTTGTTGTTCGTAATCTCGACCGAGTGTATGTCCCCGAAACCAAAGGAGCCCCCAATGTCGAGAATCAAGCCGCTGAACGACCAACTCCAGTCAGCAATCCAGCAGTGTCTCCAGTCGGCGAAGGGACAGGCGAACCAACCCTCTCCGATGCCGAAAAATCCCAAGTCCCCGCCCTCGAAATGAACATTGCTCGTGCCGAGCGTGTTGCCGAGAAACACGCAGGTACTCCGCATGGCGAGGCGTTGGCCGCCGCGATCGCGGACGTGAAGCAGCGTCTTGGGGCGTTGCGTCAGATCGGCTTGCCGGGAATGGAACGTGACGCAGCCGAGGCGGAAGGCAAGGAATCGCTCGCCCTGGACAACGTAGCGAACCGGAACGCTTTAACGGCGATTGGTGGAGCCGAGTTTGCAGACGCTCACCAGACCGCATTGCGGCGATTGCCGGCGAAGGTGCTCAATAAGTTGGAGTTTGGCAACGAGGTGACGGATGAAGATATCCGCGAGATGTTGCGTCAGGACACACCAGAGTACCAGGAGGGAGAGAATGAGCAGTACGACGAATGGTTAAGTGAACTTATGGGTGATGTTGTTGCACAAGCCAAGAAAACGCCGCTTCAGCGAGTGGAAGCTCCAACTGGCAGCAGAGGCCAGATGGAAGCGTGGCAAGTTGGCGACTTCGTCAAGAACATGGACGAATACGGCCAGATTGTCGAACTAGAAACGGATTATATCGACGGCACTTTGAAGGTCTGGCCGAAAGTTTTATACGAAGGAGACAAGAAGCCTGTCTCAGAAAACTTTGACGATCTTTCGCACGTCGACATGGAGGAGAGGGATTTCAACAAACGACTCGACCGACGAGAAGAATTGGAAAGCAACTGGAGCGATTTGTCGCCGCAAGACATCACAAAAGAGGCGGTTGATGGGGAATTGATTGAGCGATTAAAGACTGTGTTTTCGGCATCTGATTTTGAGAAGTCGGGCATCACTGGCAAGTCTGGCATCGATGCCATTGATGCGGCGTTTGATTTCATCAATGAGAATCCCAAGCTCAAGCGAGCCAGTGCCGACAGCGAGATTGGGTCGCTTGGCGAGTGGTACAGGGGTGAGATCGAGAACGTCGAGGCCAGAGAGGCGAAGCAGGAGGCGGCCCCGGTCGAGCAGAAAGATCAAGGTGCGACTGAGCGTGCGACTGCGCTTGATGTGGCCCGGAAGGCGGTTGAAGATTTACCATTCAACCTTGAGACGGCGAAGGCCCAAATGGATCGTCGTGGCTATTCTGAGCATGGCGGGCACAAGTTTAAGGTTGTGCCATATCCGGGGACCGCAGGCAAAGACATCCAATATGCTGTCGAGCACTATCAAGAGAAGTCAGACGGATCGCATCGCAGCATGTTGCCGGAGAAGTACGACAGCCTTGGACGTGCTCAGCACGCAGCGATCAATTTATTGGCCGATCAGGTTGGAAAACAGGACTCAGCAGCCAAGACACCTACAGAGACTTCGTCAATTCCGAAGTACGAGCGGACTGGCCCTGCGTCTGATTCTCCAGAAATTGAGGCAGCTAAGGCTAAGCGGGAACAATATCGCACAGAAGAAATGGATGCTTACGATTGGGTCAAGAAGCTCAGCAAAGAAAAGGACGGCTTGAAGCGAAACGCCACCAAGAAACGCAGGGAGCTGGATGCGGCGATTCAGCATCATGGCGAGCGACAGCGGAAGGCTCAAATTTCAGGGACCGTCCAACAGCGGATCATCGATAAGGCTCGAATCGAGGACATTCTTTCGAGTCCGAAGACCTACGACCATTACCTGAAGGCAATGTCTGAACTGTACGACTTAAATGTCTATTCGGCCCTTGATGACAAGAACGAGGCACAGACGCGGGCGTTTCAGCGACGCAATGAACGAGACGAAGCGGTCGCGTTTCATCAGGATAGACAGAATAAGTGGCAGAATGAATCAGATCGGTATGCGGTCGAACTAATAGACCGGGCAAAGGCGTTAGCGAAGAACGACGGAACCTTGAACAAAGACGAGACACAGTCTGTCGCCGAAGAGGCGTATCGAGGTTTCAGCTACCTTACGCCGTCACTACAAGAGGCAGTAGATCGCGCCATCAAGCGAGTCAAAGAGGCTCGCAAAGGTGGCAGAGATGGAGAAATTGAACGACTCTACAATCTCGGCAAAGATCGACAAGACGCTTACAAGGCAGAGTTGGCGGCTGCTGAGCAGGGTGGAAAAGATTGGTGGGAAAAGTCTGAATCAATCGTTGAACGAGCAAAGAAAGAGAACTCTGGTAAAGAGGAAGAACGTAAAGCTGAGGCTGAGCGTGTTTTAGCAGAGACTAGAGCCGCAGCAGAGAAAGCAAAGGCTGAAATACAAGCCGCCAATCGGGTTCGAGCCAAGGAATTTGCCGCTGAGAAGCGAGTGTGGAAACGTCTCGCTGAACGGACTAAAGCGGCGAAGTGGGAAAAGTCTTCCTACACCGTAAAAGAGGGAGAAAAAGATAAAGAAACCACGAGCAAAGTTCAGGGAGAAGTTTTCGGCCCGTTTGGTGTTCGAGAAGTTATTGAGCGGGATGAGGGGGGCGTTGCGAAAGAGAAGTCGTACACAGTGACCCATCTTGGAACGGGACTTCCGATTTCGTCGTATAAGTCGAAAGCGAACGCAAAATCGCTTGCCGTGTGGATGTCAGAGTCGGGTGTTAATTGGGAATCTCCAGAGATTGCAGAATCCGGCAAGATCACTGGAGAAGACGGCACCAAAGCGAAGAGATGGATTCGGGCCTTCGACGATAACGATCTTGGGCAACTCAATCCTGATGAGAAGTCAGCGGTCCTGGCGGTTGCTGGGCCAAAAGAGTCCGATGTCGAGGCGGACCTCATTCTTGACTCTAGCGATCTTGGACTCGGCTCGAAAAACGAGGCTCCGTTCGCGAAGAAGGTTCGCGAAATGGCGAACGCAGTACCGGAATTTGCCTATAACCCGGTATTTACAGTAGATGGCAAGAAAGGTAACTCGCTCGTTTTCAAAGATGGCATGACGTTCCGTTTTGTTGCTGACTTTTTCGGGTTAGATCCGATGGATTTGACTGACGGCCAAACCGTTGGAATCAATCTTGAAGACTTGGGTATCAAGCGACTTAGCCAACCAGAGATGGTTGCTGCGGTCTTTAAGGAAAAGGGATTTGAGGTTTCCAAGGTTGATCCCAGCAGCGACTCAATGACGGTGAAGTGGAAGCCATCCCCGTACGAAGGAAAAAAGATTGAAATGCGCTTGCTGTCAGGCGACGGTAAGTGGTATTTGCAAAATGGTTCAGCAAGTCGTGGAACTCAGGCGGCTACGCTGGCGCAACAAACCCTCGACGGCATTCGCTGGGCACAACCGGGTCAAGTTGCGAAAGGGCAGGAGCCATCCGCAGCCGAGTCGACTACTGAACAAGCTGTTGAGCCAATCGCACCCACCCGCCCCGCCGACACTCAGGCGGCCATCGACGACTTCCAGTCTGCGGCCAAAGCCATCCACAAGAAATGGACTGACCCGAACAAGCTCAATGATTTCACAGAAATCGCGAAGGACATCGGGCAACTGACCTACCTCGCAACGCGGGCAAAGCTGTATCAATTTCGCGACTACATTGCCGAACTCGCCAAGCACATTGACCCAGCCTTGCTGCGGAAGTACGCCAAAGACATTGAGTCGATGTGGTCGAACATGGCGAACAGCGAGAAGGGAAAGTCGCTGGGCCTGTCGAAATCCGAGCCCGTGGGCGAAGTGCTCGATGCGATTGAGAAGACAGCCGAAGAACCAGCGGAACCCGCCGAGCCGGTCGCCCCCGCCGCCGAGCCAGAACTCTTCGGCGAATCTCCAACACCGATCCCTGAACCGACGGAGGCGGAACGGGCGAAGCCACAGGCATTCAGAGGCCCAAGAAATGTCCAGTTTGACGTAACGGGAACTCCCGCTGGTGTAAACGATCCGGTGTCGCCAGGGGAAATCGAAAGGCGATTGTCAGACTTGTTTAAGGTTCCGATTCGCACTGGAAAAGTCACTGGTGCGCTGGGGATTTACAAGCCAGACGTAAATGTCATCCGCCGCATCAAGTCTACGTATGGGCTACTCGGAGTCACCTTGCATGAAGTGGCACACAACATTGACGCCATGCACAAACTGTTGTTCGTGGGAGCCTCTCCAGCAGCCCTCAAGGAATTGCAAAAACTCGATTACGACCAGACGAAGCAGCGAGTGTTTGAGGGGTTCGCTGAATTTCTAAGAAAGCGAATGACACACGACGCGACAGACCCTCGATCGGCTGAGCGGTTGGCCCCAGAATTCACCAAGCACTTCGATAGTTTTTTGGCAAAGACTCCAGTCTTGGCAAAAAAGATTGACGAAACGAAGAGGCTGGTTGATCGCTATCGAATGATGAGTCCGCAGCAACGAATTGAAAAGCAAATTCGCGAAGACCGAGAGCCTGAGCGACCAGCAGATGAATCTGTAATTGAGCAATTCAAATCGAAAGTCAACGACGCTTGGACGAAGGCTGTCATCGACTGGAAGAACCCCGGACACTTGATCGATTTATTTGACAGAGCTGTCGAGCAGGTTGGCTACAAGTGGAGAAATGATGAGTCAAAGGCGCACGAGATTTTCGATGCGATGAGCAACACAGGCAGCCAGCACGCATTCAGGGCCATTGAAAATGGGGTGCATCCCATTGGCTCGACTCGTTCAGCGAAGTTTGGCAAGGGTCTTTGGGATGCTTTCGAGAAAGCCAAGCTCACAACCGAGGAAGGCGTGGAATGGACAAACTTTTTCATTGCTCAGCATGTCAACGAACTCGCATCGATCAACCCTGACTACAACCCCGGAATGCGATCCGACGATGCGCAGCGAATACTCATGGATGTTTCTCGCGACTCGGCGAAACAGGCGAGATTCAAAGAACTATCAAAAGCAACGCGAGACTTTAACGATGATTTGATTCGTATGTTGGGGGAAGCTGGCGTTTTAACGCAGGGCGAGGTCAGTGCCATTTTGGACGCCTATAAATTTTATTCTCCTTTAGAGCGTATCGCAGATGAGAAGGCGTTCGGCCGATCATTGCGGGTTCTTGGGCTAGGTGGATGGCTAGATGTCTTTAAGCCGGTGAAAGGGAGGAGCGGCACAGGATCAGGATTGCCGATCGTGCATCCCATCTTGTCGACAACGCTACGAGCAATGCGGTTTTACGACGCTGCAATTAAGCAGCAGGTCAAAGAGCAAATGGCCCGGCAGATTGATCCAGCAATTGGTGGCGTCAAAGGAATGGGCTGGTTGATGGAGCGAGTCCCTGGAGACCCAAAACTAACTCAGGTCCAAACCGAGGAAGCGTGGCGACAGATCAAGCGGCAGTTGACCGCTCAGGGGATAGACGTCAGCAGCGTGGACGAGAAACAGTTTCCGCAAATGCTCAATTTTTGGTCGGTAGTCGCCAAGGCTGATCCAACAAACTTCATTGATCGTATTCTCGTAAATGGCAATCCGGTCTTGTACCGAATGGATGCAATGCTGCACTACAGCTTGGGGCAAATGAGTGCCCCACAATTAGCGGCATGGCAGGTCTTGTGGCGAAACTTCCTCACTCGACCAATCAAGGCCGGGGCAGTCTCGTTAAGCACTGCGTTCGGCGGAGGAAACATTCTTAACGACTGGATTCAGTATCAGTTCACAGCACAAAGCAAGCGAGGACCAGCAAGTCTCACTGACCCATTCAAGAATCTTGCTCGCTATGCAAAGACTAAGCTGCTGGGCAACAACGACGAGATGGTCAAGCTGTATGACGAATGGGTCGGCCAAATCAACAGTCGATTCGGGGACGGGGTGCGCACGCCCGTAGACATCAAAAACAAGTTGATGGCGGCAGGTAGCGAAGATCCATTGCTGTCGAAGCTGATTCACCCAATGCAAACGGCGTCGAGCTTTCTGACAAAAGTTGAAGATGCAATCGCCATGACAGAGGTTGGTCCTCGCATGTCGGAGTTTGAGGCGTCGCTGGCCAAAAATGGATTTATTCGGCAGGGAAACCAGATAATCAATTCGGCAACAGGAAAACCGCAACGACCAGATCGCAAGTCACTCTTGGAGGCAACGAAAGCGGCAACTGAAACGATGCCTTTTAAGCGTCGTGGCCAAAAGGCAATCGCGGTTGGGACAATGATCCCCTTTTTTGAAGCGTGGATGACTGGAATTGGAAAGTATATCTCAACGCATCGTGCTGCGTATCGCGGCGAAGGCAACGCTCGGCAGCGAGTGATCGTCGCAAATCTGCTGATGGCCGCAGCAACGATGGCGTATTGGATGATGCGCAAAGACGATGACGACTATTTAGAGCAAGAGCAGTGGTTGAATAAGTTTTTCACATGGAAGGGCGTTCGCATTCCTCGCGGTCGCGAATGGGGCGCAACCAGCATGTTAGTGGAAGGCATGTTGAATTCTTTGACAAGAAAAGAGTCTCATGCTTTAACCGAACAAATGGCCGAAGCGATGGGGCAATTTGCGCCGCCAATGTCTCCATCGGGGATGCCGCTTGCCGAAGCCTTTTTCAACTATGATTTATGGAGAGGAAAATCAATCGAAAGCCAAGGGACGGAGCGATTGTTGCCGCAAGATCGCGTTAAGCCGTGGACGCGACCGTTGGCTCGTTGGATCGGCTCATACACAGGGCACGCAGGGCTGAGCCCGCTCAAGGTGGAATTTCTTTTAGATCGAATGACTGGAGGGGCGGCTAAGCGGTTGCAGGATTCCGCCCGTGATGTTGTTACTGGAGATATCAAACCGAGCACAATTCCATTCTTGGGAGGCGTGACGCTAAAGCATGAATATGCACGTACTCCCGATGAGTTGTACGAACAATCTCGCCATGAATCACAAGTTACCGCCAGCGCAAAACAAAACGGAAAACTAGATCAAGCGCAATACAACAAAAGTTATCAGCTGAAAGAAGGGGCAGATTTGCTGACCGAGATCCGCAAGGTTTCGTCCAAGGCGGAAAACGACGAAGCGAAGGATTTAATGGAGAAAGCGGCAATCGGCGTGGCGAGAAGGTTCACGGGAAAATCTCCATTAGCGAGTTATCCAGATCCGTTTACAGGAAGCGTTCCATCGGAGTTGAAGCCAATCATCGATAAATGGCGTCATCAGTTGGTGATTAACGCAACGGAACAACTCTCTAAAGAGGATCGTGAACCGGAAAGGCACATTAAAAACGGCAAGGTGATTTACCGTTTCAAGAAATCTGACGATGACGCTTCAATCCTGGCTGCAAGGTCGCTACTGCGATCGATTGAGCCGAACTACGGTAAAGCAGTCGCGTTATTTAATCGGTCTTACTTCTTGAAGTATGGAACCGTAAGCACGAAAGCAGCCGAAGCGAATCGACAACGTCTCCGGGTAATTTACGGCAGATGATTAGTCTGCGATGTGAGTTACTCTCGTCTCAAAAATAATTTTTCGATTCGGAAGTATTCGGAAGCATTCTGAAGTTGACAATACTGCGCACCTATGTATTCTCCCGCCTCACTTCTGACGCAGGCGGGCCGGTGCCCGCGAGTGGCTCATAACCACACGTCGCCAAGTTCAACTCTTGGGCCTGCCACTTAACGAGAACAAGGACGTGCACCCGCTCGGCAAAACAGGATGTTGGCATGAGGCCGAAACGAATTAAAAGGACACCGAGCGGGCTTTCCTACACAACCACCTTGATCGGCAACGCAATGGGCGTGACTGGCCGAACGGTTTATGGCTGGTGCCAATCGGGATTGATGCCGGCCAGCGTCATTCCGGGGCAAAGAAGGCTTCGCATTCGCCAACGCGATGCGGAGTCGTTCGCTGCAAAGCATGGGCTGAAGTTCGACCGCAAAAAACTTAGCTAGGGAGGGTTAGATGTCGATTAGTAATCCGTTTGCCGTATTGCCGGCAACACTGAAATTGGACATCAGCAAGGTCGTTATGGCGGGCGGAGAAAATTCTTCGCGACAGCCATCCAGCGCAGTTATGGTCTACGACCTTGAGACCATCCCTGATGAGTCGCGGTTTCCTCGGCCTAACGTCGACCCAACAGCGAGTAGCGTACCAAGCCTCGATGTCGATCAGTTCTTCACAGCTTGCAAGACAGTCGAGGAAGTGAAGAAATACCTCGCTAAAAACCCGCTTTCTGTTGTGCAATACGACGGCCTTATCGCCGTTGAGCAGCAGTCAGATAAGCCGCGAAAAGGGGTTGTCGACGAGGTTGAGAAGTGGAAAAGCTCCGTCCTGTCTATCTTTGAGGACTGGAAAAAGGAGTGCTCGACGAATCCGCTCAAGTGCCGAATTGTGGCGTTTGGCTGGGCGATCGGAAACGCCGAAGTCGAGTCGATGACGGCAACGAATGACGACGAAGAACGGGCGATCTGCGAGAAGTTCTGGTTGCTGGTGAGCAGCGGGCGGCGACGCGCAGGATACAACATTACTGGATTCGATGATGCCGTGATTGGCATTCGATCGATTCTGCTAGGCGTCGAGCCCTCGATCCGGTTGTCGAGGCGGAAGTATGGGAACACACAAAGCCTCGATCTAATGTCGCTGCTGTTTCCGAACAGTACGGCTCAAAAATTGAAAGAGGTCTGTGCGGCCCTCCAGATCACGGTGCCGGCTGGCGACATGGATGGGTCAAAAGTTTTTGATTTATTTCACGAGGGAAAAGTCGAAGACATTGGGGCGTATGTTCGGTCAGATGTCGAGGTCGAGCGAGAGTTAATGTGGAGATTGCGAGAGGTTTTTGACGAGTGAATCGAGTTGCGACTGGAAGCGTTGAAGTGGCAGGTTAGCAGAACGGTTCCGACCAAGTTGCTCCAGCAGATTGGGGTGTGATGCGTCTCGAATGTAATGGCGTTGTGAAGATCGGTGACAAATGGCGAGTGTCGAGCGAAGACGACATTCTGCGAGGAGCGATTTACATTGGCGATACGGACCTTGTAGACGAGATTGCTGAGCGAAAATGGGCTGTGCCTGTGCGTGTAACACTGAACGGCGAAGAGATTGCGAATGGCGACGCAGTGATAAATACAGGTTGGGGATCTAGCGAATACACGCCATTAGAGTCGGACAGCTTGGAAATCGGCGACTGCGACCTACTAGAGCGACTCAAGGCGATTGAAGGGCAAGCAGTCGAGTTGGTGATCGAGGATACATAACGACCAAATTAACCGGGTGCCGGAGAGAAGACTATGAGTTCAGAAAACACGTCGATGAGTGCTCCCGTGCATTCGGTTGTTGTGCGTTTTGAACCTCCGCCGTCACATTACAGGCCAAGCGACACGGAGTTTGCCAGATACGCAGAACGAGCAACGCTGCAACCGGAATCTGACCAATGGACATGGTTTGTGCCGTTGGTGTTTTCGTCTCGATGGGCCGAATTGGCGATGGAAACAAAGTATGCCGTTTACTGGATGGCGTGCGAATTAAAGAACGCGGATGAATGCGCATAACGCTACCCATCAACGGGCGGCGACAAGAAAACTAACCACCACGCAACGGCTGATTCGCCGCTCCGTTGCATGGGTTTGTTATGCGGCGATTGGAGTCATTATGGGTTTTATGCTAGGAAATTTGAGCGTTGATGACATGCAGGCAAGATCAGGAGTTGAATTTCCGGTTGAGTTGATCGAATACATGCAAGACCGGCATCAGCCAGAGGCCGAAAACATCAAGCCTGGAAAATGGCACTGTTTCGATTTGCCATTTACTCTTGTGTGCGGAGACATGGAGACGGCCAATGAGGTGTTTCGTCACCTTTCGCCACTGTCGAGCAGTTTCAAACAGCAGATGCAGATTTCCGTCGCTTCCGCATAACGCTTGGTATTTTGCCCGCCCAAGAAAGAGGATCATGGCAGCAACTCGAAAGAAACCGCTCAAGAAAACGCAGACCGGGCGTGGCAAAGATGCCATTGTTCCAAGGTCTGAGGCCGAGCGGTGGCTGCGAGAACTGTTGAAAGCGAAAGAGGAACTCGACAACCAATGGGAGGCACTGCGGTTGTTGGTTGGTGTCGAAACGGAATCACCATTCGGGGCGGCTGCGTGGCGGCCAATTGAGCTACTGATCGAAGTTGTCGCGGAACTGATCGGAGACCAGATTGACGCCGTGAGTTGGTTTATCTGGGACAACGAATCGGGTGCGAAGGGTTTGGAGCACAGCTTACCGGACGGAATGATGCGAGAAGTGGAAACAGTTCACGACCTCTTGGACGTGCTTGGCTATTGATCCTTGGAACAACAAGCTCACCGACGGCGGGCACAAGACGCATGAATAACACGAGAGACGCAATCCCGCCGTTCGGTGCAGCGACTGGTTCGGCTTTCCCGCCCGTGCTGGACGTGTGCTGCGGAGGCAAGGCTATGTGGTTCGACCGGCAAGACGGGCGTGCGCTGTATCTCGACCGTCGCCGGGAAACTGTGACGGAAATCCTGCCGGGTCGGAATCAGGATGTGGTGATAAACCCGGACATCCTCGCCTGCTTCACTGACCTGCCGTTTCCTGATAATACGTTTGCACTGGTGGTCATGGACCCGCCTCACGTCCAGCGTGAAGAAATGCTCGGCAACATCACGAAGCGATACGGATGCCTGAATGGTGACTGGCGCGAAATGCTCCGCAAGGGATTCGCGGAGTGCTTCCGTGTGCTGCGGCCAGAGGGCACGCTCATCTTCAAGTGGTCAAGCGTGCAGTTCCCGCTCAAAGACATACTGCCGCTGGCACTACCTCACAAGCCGCTATTCGGGCATCAATCTGGCAAGCGTGCGAATACGCACTGGTGCGCGTTCTTGAAGCCGAACGCGCCGCATAACCGGGCGGCGGCAAAATCGCCCGGAACGCAGAACCGACGCAACCCGCCGCTCCGGTTCATGCGATTGTTCGCTGGCGGTTTTGTGAGTCACAAATGGATCGAATCACGGAAATCCTAATTGAGCAATTCGAGTACGACGTGGCCGTGTTGTCGCAGCCGTGGATGTACTGGTGTTTTTTGATTCCAGCGTTGGTGTACGTTGCGTTTTTCTTCGCAAAGTGGTCTGTGCTGACAGCGCCGGTATGGCTTCCACTTGCGTACATGTTTGGAGCTATCAAGATCAACGTGCGACGGTAAGTAGCCAGCGAACGACAAAGTTGACCGGGCGGAAGGGAAGCTATGAACAACCAAGAGACTCAAGGAACTACGCAGGACGTTGACCGCTCCGGTCGAACGCCTTGTTATGCGGACCTCCGCGATTTGGCAATTGCGATGTGCCACGATACCGGATGGTCCGACGATGACATTCAGCAGGTCCATGATGCGGCGGACATGCTGGAGTTCTTTCTCGGTCAGATGCAGATGCACTCTCCGAAGATGGATGGCCAGCACAGCTATCGCTTTCGCGGCGGGTGGCCAATGACGCATTGCATCGGGCCGAGGTGCGAGGATGCCGTGCGAGCGGCAATTGCGGAAATCAAGCGGTCTCGGAGTGAGTCCGCATAACGCAAAGTGGTTCAGCCGGTTGCGGCTGACGTATTCCATAATTTTTTAGGACAGCCGCAACTCGGCTGCAACGGCGTTGTTATGCGTATTAGAGCGATAGAACTTGGACGTGCTCAAAAAGGTTGGGTGTGCGATGTATTTTTCACCGTGCAGACGTTGCGGCAATGCTCCGCTGAGGAGATGGCCGTGAGGTCTGGTGGACGATGGATTCTAACGGCGATCTGGAATGGAATTCGTGATGCCAAACGGAAGGCTACGTCAGAAGAGGCGACACCTGATGAACTGAACAAACGCGGATGGTCCGCATAACGACCACGGTAACCGGGCAGCCGGGAGTAGACTATGGATTCAGAAACGACGCAGACGGCTGCTCCGGTTGACCGTTTTGTTATCCGGCCTTTCTACGATCAGGGTGGGATTACGATCTACAACGCGGACTGCCGGAAAGTGCTGCCGTGGTTGGAAAGGTTTGATTTGTTGTTGACCGACCCACCGTATGGGATTGGCGTCGGTGGAATGCAGATGCAGGCCGGAGCGAAGCGAAAAACGTTTGAGCCGTTTGAGTGGGACGCGGCAACGCCTAGTCAGTGGGTGATTGATTCACAGATTGAACTGGCAGATAACGCGATCATCTGGGGCGGCAATTACTTTGCGGTTAAACCGTCGCGGTGCTGGTTGACTTGGGACAAAGTGCAGGAATTCAGCGGCAGTGACTTTGAAGCGGCGTGGACTACGTTGGACAAGCCGTGCAAGGCGTTCAGGATGACCAGGGTTGAGTCACACGCGAACGGGAAGCACCATCCGACCGAGAAACCGTTGAGGTTGATTCAGTGGTGCCTGAGCATGGTTGACGGCGTGCAAAGCGTTGTTGATCCGTTCATGGGAGCGGGAACAACGTTGGTTGCGTGCAAGCTGGCTGGCATCCGTGCGGTTGGAATCGAGATCAACGAGGAATACTGCCAGAAAGCGGTTGAGCGTTTACGGCAGGGCGTGCTGCCGTTTGCTGGATAACGACACAGGTAAGCTGGCGGCGGCCAGAAACCATCAATTGAAAAACACGGCTGATCCGCCGCTCAGCTTGACCGACTTGTTGGGCCTTTTCATGTCTCCGATAGATCACGCACAGATGATCGTTGACAATTACACGAGCACCGGACTGGGAGACCCTAGACAGTCAGATGACCATGCCGTCGCAGTTGCAGTTGCGTTGTTGGACCGTGAGAAATCTTGCTGTTCATTGCCGGAATTAACTGACGACGAGCGGAAGGCAATGGACGCGATCGACATGACGCCGCTTCTTGGCTCGCCGTCCGAGCGGTTGAAGTTGGCAATGGAGACGGCGGTGAAGTTCATGCGTAAATCGCGAGAGGCCGAGACCGCAGCCAAGCATCTGCTGATACGAATGGAGGGAGATGGTTGGGACGTTTCGCCGTTCATTCGTGAGTGGCCCTGGCTGAGGTGAATTATGGATTTTGAGACAGTGGCCGAACGGTGCATTTGATGCGTGTTGTGTGAGGCCCAACGACAAAGTTGACCGGCGGCGCTAACGAGGACAGACATGAAAGACACGCAAACCGTTGAACCGCCAGTTGACCGCCGTCCGGTCGAACGCCTTGTTCGCCCTTTTCGTGTTCTCGTTGCTTGTGAGTTTTCGGGGACGGTTCGCGACGCCTTTGCCGCACGCGGACATGATGCGTGGAGTTGCGATCTGCTGGATTCAGAGAAGCCTGGGCAGCACTTGCGGTGCGATGCGCGGGATGTGCTGGGAGATGGGTGGGACGTGATGATCTGCCACCCGCCTTGCACGCACTTGGCCGTGAGTGGTGCGAGATGGTTCAAAGACAAGCGGGCTGAACAGGCCGAAGCGATGGAGTTCGTGAGGCAGTTGCTGGCCGCGCCGATCGAACGCATCGCACTGGAAAACCCGGTGAGCATCATCAGTAGCCGAGTGAGGAAGCCCGACCAAGTGATACAGCCGTGGCAGTTCGGCCACGGTGAGACCAAGGCGACGTGCCTTTGGTTGAAGGGACTTCCGAAGTTGGTGCCGACGAACATCGTTGAAGGCCGCGAGGCGAGAGTTCACAAGATGCCGCCGAGCGAGAATCGGTGGCGAGAGAGAAGCCGCACGTTTGCGGGAATTGCTGCTGCGATGGCGGAGCAGTGGGGGTGAGGGCGAACGCTTAATTGACTGTTTTCCGTGAAATTGATTAACCTGATTTGGTGCAGTGAAAATGATTTTGTTGACGGAGCGACATTTAGGAACGGA
>Ga0208644_1000659_pt1 | contig 30461 bp, 39 predicted proteins | sample VirMetDEL_Nov_18_FD_184517 | JGI IMG/M metagenome (GOLD analysis project Ga0208644, IMG submission 184517) | Aqueous microbial communities from the Delaware River and Bay under freshwater to marine salinity gradient to study organic matter... | ecosystem: Environmental > Aquatic > Marine >...
AATCACCTATGGTATTGAAATCACATCAACAGATTATAGAGGGGATTAGAGGTAGTGAAACTACAATAAACACCCAACCAGACAAAGTCCGTCCCGATAATGTATTTAGATTTTCAACAGCATCGGCATCAAGGGACAATTTGATACACCATCCAGCTCCGTTTCATAAGGAATTACCTTGTTATTTTATCAACTTACTAACAGACAAGGGGGACACTATTTTAGATGTGTTTGCTGGTATAGGGACTACTGGTTTGTGTTGTGAAGACAGAAACTTTATTGGGTATGAATTGAACCCTATTTATGCTGATTTCGCTAATGAAAGATTAGATGGTATATTGGATAAAGTATATCAAATAAATCAGTATGATATGGAAGATAATTTCATCGCATCTTTTGATGGTATAACAACCGCAGCTAATTCAATCAACTATTCAACCCCCCATAATATTATGATGTGTTATAGGGGATTTAGAACAGAAGCAGGTGGATATAAATGGAAATTGGAAAGAAAAATAGATAACCAAATAAAACTTGATTTATGATTGTAGAAGTTGAAGGTTTTACCCCCTATCCAAAACAAGCCGAGTTCATTACAAAGATTGAGCAGGAACACGTCAAATACGCTGTCCTTACAATCGGGAGACAATTCGGGAAAACATTATTAGCCGAAAACCTATTACTGAAATGGGCGTTGGAAAATAACGGAGCAACTCTAATGTGGGTAAGTCCAATTTATTCACAAGTCCGTAAGGTATATGAAGATATTGAAAAAGCGATTGCTGGCACCCCAATCCTAATATCATCTAATAAATCAAATTATGAAATGGGGCTAATAAACGGCAGTAAGATACTATTTAGGTCTGGTGAAAAACCAGATAGTTTGCGTGGTTACACATTGGACTATCTAATAGTAGATGAGGCGGCATTTATCAAAGATGAAGTATGGAACGAAGTATTGAAACCAACGATTCTAATCAAAGGAAAAAAGGTATGTTTTATATCAACACCGAAGGGGAGAAACTATTTGTATTCTTTACATACAAGGGGTCTAGACGTAGACCAACCCCAATACATAACCCTACAAGGGACAAGTTATGACAACCCCTATATTGACAAACAAGAATTAGATGAAGCAAAAAAGACGCTTCCAGAAAACGTATTCAAACAAGAAATAATGGGTGAGTTTGTGGATAGTGGGGGTTCAGTGTTTACGGATATTGACACCTATTGTGTATTACCAAATTGGAGTAACAAACAACCAAGTAAAAGATACTATGCGGGTATTGACGTGGGACGACAAGATGACTATTCAGTATTGACAATAATGGACGATGACGGAAATGTGGTGTTCATTTATAGGGACAGACACAAGCCGTGGGATACCATCTTACAGAACATAAAACAATACCTAAACCAGTATCAAGCAACAGCGATGATGGAGGTAAACTCAATAGGGGATGTGTTGTATGAACAACTAATCAAATCCTATAAAGATATACACCCCTTCATCACAACACAATCATCAAAACAAGAAATCATAGAAGACCTAATCTATGAACTAAACAAGGGGGACTTGAGATTACCCACAGAAACCCTATTTCCTTCGTTATATGGAGAGTTGAAGACGTTTACATATCATTACTCCCCTTCAACAAGGAAAGTGTCTTACAGAGCGTTTGATGGAGCACACGATGACACCATCATTTCACTGGCTCTGTCATTACATAGTTTACGCAAGAAAAAAACAAAAGGTGCTTATTACATTTATAATAGGTGAAGAACATAAAACATTTATATTTTAGAGTATGGAACATATCATAGAGTTCGCTGGTAAGGACTACAAAGTCAATGAACCCACCTTACACGGATGGGCACAGCTGAATTTATTGAAGGACATAGAAGAGGATGAGGACTTCTATTTATCATTGGTATCAGTATCTACGGGTATTGACGAATATGATTTACGTAAAGCTAATTTCGCACAAGTCAAAGATGCTGCGGAATATTTGAGCGACTACTTCATCAAGATTGGAGAGCAATTTCACCCCGAGTTTGAGTTCAAGGGTGTGAAATATAAGTTTATGGATTTGGCTAATATGTCATTTGGTGAGTATGTGGACATTGATACATTCTTACAGAAGGACAAGTCATATACCAAGTCAAATATGCATGAACTAATGGCGATATTTTATAGACCGATAATGGAGAACGGAACTATAGAATCTTATGACATAAATCTAACTAAAAAAAGAGCGGAGTTATTTAGGGAACTACCCGTGAAATATCTACAAGGAGCATTGCGTTTTTTTTTCGTTTTAGGGGGACTATTGAAAGAAGCTACCCCCTTTTATTTGACGATGTTTTACAAGATGAAGAAGAAAACAAAAACGCTCCTAAAACCTTTGCACAGCATTGGGGCTGGTATGGGACGATTGTTTTTCTGGCGCAAGAAAACATCAAAGACGTTGCAGAGATAACCCGAATGCCCCTATATTATGTATTCAACTTCCTAACATACGCAAAAGAGTTGAATAAGGAGAGGGAAAGAGAAATGAATAAAATGATGAATAAATATAGAAAATGAGTAACTATTATAACTTCAAAAATATTGTGGATGATTTCAAATTACTACAATCTAAACACAAACAACTGAACTCATTTGGTATTGGGGATATTAGGGATTTGATATTTCTAACTCAACAAAAGACAGATGAGGATTACGTGGGTAAGGTTACCAAAGACAATGTGCAAAACAACGCACCCGAATACCCCTTGTTGTATATTGTTCCACAACCCGCAACACGATATGACGGATATATTACCTATTCGTTCAATGTGATTGTCTGTGATATTGACAACACCAAAAATAAAACCATTCAAACCGATTTATGGAGTGACACATTGGAAATAGCTGAGGACATCTTGGCTCAATTCAAGTATTCTGTAATAGCATCACAAGGGGATTTCTCATCCAAGTATGATGTGGTATTACCAACCTCTATAAGTCCGTTCAGTGAGATGTATGAAGATTTGTTGATAGGTTGGAACTTACAGCTCCAAGTGATGGTAGATAAACCCCTAAACAGATGTATCGCACCTTACACTGATTTCAACGTATAATGGAAGAACAATTAGCTGGAGCGTTTGAGTTATATTCTCAATTATTTGCAGAGAAACTAAAATGGGCATTGTCACAACAATACCCCTATGCTCCAGGTAAAGATGGTAACGCTTATTCAATGGGTAGGAATAGTGCCTACGCTGGTTCTGCCAATAAAGTAGGTCCAGTCCCCGATGGATACAATACCAATCTAATAAATAGCGTTGAAGCTCGTTATGATGTAAACACCAAAGAGGTTCAAATCTTTATGAACGATTATTGGCAATATGTCAATGATGGTAGAAACGCAGGAAAATATGTCCCTATTAGACCCTTGATGAAATGGGGTATGGCAAGATTGGGATTAGACCAGAACCAAGCAAAAAGTATGGCTTTCGCTGTCAGCAGAAATATCTATAAGTTTGGTATCAAACCTACCTATTTCTTTGACATTGCCATTGAACAACTATCTCAACAAATTGATGATGAATTATTTGAACAATTAGCATTGAGTATTGATGATTTCATCAGTCAAACCATTATAAACGCAATACCAGCCAACAATCAAAATATAAACATACAAGTGATATGATTACAATAGATAAAACCCCTTATGGATTTATGGGTAGCAATATGGAACACTATTTCACGTGTTCTTCAACCAATACCGCACTTACCAATTTCAAGTATGTTGTGGACATCTACTTCAATCCTTATGAATCAACCGCAGAAAAAATAGGACGTGTAAAGCTCCGTCCAAACACGTATGGTAAAGCCATCTTTGATATTCGTGATATTATAAAAAACTACATAAAACCAAATCCACGTGCTGAAGAAACCTATAATGGTATTAGTGGTGGAGTATGGAATATTGATATAAACAACCCCAATGGTAACTTTGGTGCTCTGTCTGGTTTTTCACCTAGTAACATCTACAACTTTACCAACCCTTATGAGTTACTACAACATACGGGTTCATATAGAATATTGGTGGGGGAAGAATACACCAGTGGTGGAACGACAGTATTGGATATTCAAACCAAATATTGGATACCAACAGATATAGCCAATTTCACCTATTCATTGGATACAGTATCTGCGGGTTATTCGGGAACACCCAACAGAATAAACTGGCAAGGAGCCAATAGTTGGGATTACGGAACAAGCTATGGAACATTTGTATCGGGGGCTACCTATCTCCACACCACGTTTGCAGGGTCATTTGTGGCTAGTGGAAGTTCCACAGCAGATAGTGGATTTTATGTGGCTGGTTCATTACCAACCAACAACGATATTGTTTATCTATGGAGCAATGACTTGGGATGTGGTTATAAGTTTATATGGAATTGTGATGGATGTGAAACAACGGGTTGGAACTATTATGGACTTTACTATAGTGAGTCAAACCCCATCTGTGTATCAGCCAGTGATTTGATTAGATTGACACCAGCTGCGGATGTATCTTATTACAGAAACCTATTGGGTGACAACAATTCAACATTGCTAACATCAACAGAATATATGGGTAAGTTCAAGTTATCCACAGCAGCTACGGGTGGTGTGGAATACTTGGAAGACAACGCACCCCTATCCAATTTCTACAATAAGTTTGGTAATGACAGAACCCCTTATGCGATGACGGGTATTACCATTTCAGCAGCAAAGGAGAGTGTTAGATTTAGACACAGACAACACCACAAACAATGTCCCGTTCTTGTCAACTTCGCTCAAGGTAACTTGGGGTATGATTTGAGTGGAAATGCGAACATCAACCAAGTATCCAATCTGGTTGAGTTACGTCAAACAGCTAATGTGTTGGAATATCACGCAACACATCAGTTACCCTATCAAGGAACAACCTCAAATGTCTATACTGATTTGGATTATTTGATTACCAACTTTGCAAAATACTATTATGGGGTAGCTGAATTTGATGATGTGAAAAAGGTGGCATTTTACACCACAAGTTCTGGTAGTCCAGTTACTGATTTTACCAGTTATGGTAGTTCAAATATTTACGTATTTGATTTTTATGGTGATGAATGTTTATATGGGGATGCGGTTCATTTCTTATACCTCAACACCAACGGAGCATGGGACACAATAACGTTCGGTCAAAAGAACATCAAGTCACTATCAACCTCACGAGACGTATATGCTCAAACGGGGGTTCGTGATGCGAGTAGTTATATGTGGCAATCAAGTGACCAAAGAAACATTGTTTATAACCAAGATACTGTAGTATCAGTGGAGGCTCAAAGTATATGGATGGATGACAACGATATGGAGACGTTTAGAGATTTCTTCCTATCCAATTATGCTTACCAAATCATCAGTAATATTGGTTACAACAATATTCTGTTCTATACACTAGTCCCAATACTTGTTACAAACAGCACATTTGAGGAATACAAACAACGTTACAACAAATTATACCAATACACGATGAACTATGTGTATAACCCAATAAATCAATTCAACACATCAATCTAATATGTTAGGACTTACTATTACCATTTCAGGCACCACTCATTATTTAGATTTATTTGAAACTAGTGAGTTCAAAGTCAACTCATCATTTGCAGAGATTCAAAATATAACCCAAAGGAATAGCACATATTCCAATAGTTTTTATGTGCCTGGTAGTAAAGAAAACAATGATATATTCCAACACTTTTTTCACCTAAATTCTTCATTCACTGACTTTGATATTCGCAGAAAAATGGATGCGATATTGACATATAATGGATATGAGATTATGACGGGTTATGTTCGTCTAAATTTTGTCAACATTGAGAATAGGGAGGTTATCTACAACATCACATTCTACAATGAGGTAGGTAACTTATTGGCTAACATTGGGGACAAGTTGATGAGAGATTTGGACTTGAGTTATATGAACCACCCCTATAATTCGTATGACGTAGCATTTGGTAGTTTGAAAGACCCCGACTTATACACACCAACGGGAACAACAGCGTATGAGACGGGTAAAGCGTATTGGTTCTTGGGACACTTTGGATATGAATACACATCGGGTAATACTGTAAATGTCAATGCTACACCAAAACTCAATTTCAGTTTGTTTTCGGGGGGTTTATTCAGTCAAGGATATTTTGATGACCCAGCAACACCACTCCAATCTTACTATATGAAACCCTCTGTTCAGTTTAGAGAGTTATACCATCAAATATTTGAGCAAGCGGGATATGATATTGAGAGCAATTTTATGGATACGGCTTATTTCAAGAGGTTCTACTTACCTCAAGCGTTCAACAGTGAGGGATTGTATATCTTACAAGGAGAAAACGTGGAATATCAAACCATACAGAGTGGAGACCCCATAACCTACACGGGTGTAACTACTTGGACAAACGTAGACCCATCTTATACCCAAAATAATTTATTACGTGTAAAACTAACCCCAACAGTCAAAGATAACATCAGTGCTCATACTGTATCTGGTGACTATATTATGACAATCAATACAACGGGTATTTATACAGCCACATTGGATATTTCGTGTTACAACAATGAACGAATACCCGATACTGTCAATTTGTCAGCATACTTGGATATCTATTTCCATCAAATATTATCGGGGACAACAACGGGTAATACGATATTCCATCCTACGACAGTTACCATAGCGCCAGGAGGTCAAGGAAGCCTTAGCTATCAGTTCAGCTGGTTTGCTAACTCTGGTGATACCTTCGCTTGGGATTTTCTATTGAGTGGTTTGGGAACAGCCGTAGTTACTGACTTCAATTTCAACATCATATTAGGTCCAAAGATTGTGGTGGGTGATTTTGATTATTCCAAAGAGTTCCCCGATGACAAGTTCAAACAGATTGAGTTTATTCAAGCGGTAAACAACCTATTCAATATGGTGGTTGTTCCAAAAGTTGGAGAACCTAGAATCCTTATTGTTGAACCGATTATTGATTTTATCGGTAAAGGAGCTGTATTGGATTGGACAAGAAAGATTGACCACAACGAACCTATACAGATTAGTCCAACAACCACAGTCATCAATGGGGTTATGGAGTTCAACATGCAAAAAGATGTGGACAATGGAAATGAACAGTTTTTCAACTTGAATAACTTGGTATTTGGAAGCAAGGAAATTGACTTGAATACTGACTACAAAGAAATGGTAACAAACTTTGATAGTGTATTCAGTAATAGTGTGGATTATGTGGTAGTAAACCAACAATACAACTATGCTACGTTACCTATCTATTACGTGTTGGAAACAGAAGAACAAGATGGACAAGTTCAGCAGTTCTTCCGTCCATTTAGAACCCTTCCAAGACCTTTATTTAGAGGGGTGAACCTACCAGGTCGCAACATCCAAAATATTGATGTCAGCGGGACTACATTCGGTGAGGTGTGGTATTTGGATGGAACACAGATTGACGTATTTCCAATCAACCACAGATTCACCACCTATCCATTTGGTGTGAGTGGATTTTCACATTATACCAACTTCAACTCAACACAATACTACGACCCCACTGAAGCGCAGTTCCCAAGTTATGGGGATATGGAAACAGTGTATTACCAAGATTATATTGATGATTTGATTGATGCTGACAACAGAATATTGGATGTGGCAGTATATCTAACCACTGAAGAGTTCAAGAGTTTGCAATACAATGAAAAGATATTCATTGATGGTAACTACTATCGCATAAATAAGATTGAGAATTTTGATTATAATACAGAAAAACCAGTTAGGGTTCAGTTGGTAAAACTAACAAGGGATTATGAACCACACAGAAAGAGATGTTACACATTGACTGCGTGTGATGACCCCGCCGATATCATCTATACCAATACAGATTTGACGTATGGTATTTTTGCGTTCAAAGATGGATTTTGGAAGATAGGGGAAATTTGTTATCAAATTGAAGAGATTGAATGTGGGGACTACAACTATCAACCAGTCAAAACCACATATTCTGGCTCAAGTGTTATTCCCGTAGCTTATACAAATTGTAATTGTGACACATTGTCAACCATTCTCAATGTATATGACCAAGTTACACCAACACCAGTTCCTCCAAGTCCAAGTCCTACTCCCACACCTACGCCGACACCTTGTTTGTGTGAGGCATATACTGTGGATAACAATAGTTTGGAATCACAAGCGTTTATTGAATGGATTGATTGTAACGGAGCACCACAAACCTTTACACTTGACCCAGACACTGGTTTGAGTTTCTGTGCATGTTTTGGTTCAATCTCAACTACGGGTGATACAACAACATTTGACAATGGTGTTTGTAATCCAGCACCGACTCCAACACCTACTCCAACAGCTACATTGAATGATTGTGTGGAATATACTGTTGAGAACGAAAACCCATTTGGTGTATCATTCCAATACGTGGATTGTTGCACAAACCAGATTGTGATTGATACGTTGGGAGCATATCAAGTAACGTATGTATGTTCTAAACAAGCACCTAGTGGAAGTGTGTATTGGTATATCAATGGAGCATGTAATGTTCCTTGTCCATCACCGACACCTACACCTACCCCAAGTTCAACTCCATTACCTCCTGGACCTTGTTTCCAATACGAGATAACCAATACAAGTAGTGAGGGTAACTTGACATTTGAATACATCCCTTGTGGGGATTGTGGAGCACCACCTCAAGTATCTATTATCTTACCAGATGGAATAGCGTCAGTATGTGCGTGTGATGGTTCTGTGGCAATCATCAGTGGAACGGGTAATATCGTCAAAGGGGCAGAGTGTCCATAAAATTATATTATAGTATAAGAACAAAATAATATGGCTCAAAAAGAATTAGTATTCAAGCTGAAATTCGTTGATGAAAACGGAAGTATTGTTGAAAAAACGGCTGGGAATATCAAGGAGATAAATAAGTCCATTGCGGACTTGAAGAATGAATTAGAGAACACTGAATTAGGTAGTGAACATTGGCAAGATTTAGCTACTGATTTAGGTAGGGCGGAAAACGCATTAGGTAAGGTAGGAGAAGCACAGAAAAAGGCAAAGGAAAGCACTATGTCATTTAGTGATAGTTTGTCATCAATGCCAGGACCTATTGGTGGTGTTATTCAAGGTGCAAAAGCGTTGAATGCTTCATTGATGAAACTGGTGGCTAACCCTATTGGAGCAGTCGTTGCGGCTATTGTGTTGGCTCTTACTGCTCTGTATAAAGCGTTCGCATCAACCAAAGCGGGTGCTGAAAAACTAGACCAAATCTTTGCAGGTATTTCAGCCGCTATGGACGTTCTACGTGATAGGGTATTGAAGGTAGGTGATGCGATTGTCAAATTCTTCTCTGGTGATTTTAGTGGGGCATTGGATGATGTCAAAGGTGCTGTAAGTGGAATAGGTGATGAGATTGCTGGTGAGTTCAAACAAGCGATGGACATCAAAAAAGAGTTACAAGCGATTGAAGACGCTACACGTAACTTGAATATGGAAAGGGCAAAACAGAATAAACTCATCAATGAAAGTAAACTAAAAGTCAATGATGAGACCTTGTCCTATGAAGACAGACAACGAGCTTTAGAAGAAGTTAGAAAGGCGGAAATTGCTCTTGCTAAACAAGAGGAGATTTTGGCTCAAAGAAGATATGATGCTATCAAGGCTCAAAATGCGTTGAGTGATAGTAGTAAGGAAGCGTTAGATGAAGAAGCCGCAGCATACGTCGCATTACAAAATGCTCAAGCTAACTCATTGGCTAAACAGAAAGAGCTGTATGACCAAGAGAAGGCATTACGTGATAGACAAAGAGCAGAACAAAAAGCGGCTGCTGACAAAAGAAAACAAGAATTACAACAGATAGCAGATTTGGAACAACAACTCAACTTGGACCTAATCAAAGATGCTCAAGAAAAAGCAAAACAAGAGATTCTCATCAACGATGCGAAGTTGAAGGAACAACTAAAGGCCTTGAATGCGAGTAAAACAAAACAAGCAGAAATTACCCTTCTAATTGAAGCGAGCACTCAAGCAAAACTAAAACAACTTGAGATTGATACCTATCAAACCAGATTGGATAATATCAAAGCATTTAGAGCAGAGTTAGTTGCTCAAGAATTATTGTATAGTGATGCTGTGGTTCAACAAGCAGAAATAATGGCTGAAAACGAATTAGCTCATATAAACAAAGTTGTTGATGGGGATTATCAAGGTGTATTGGATAGAGAAGAGCAGTTGAAAAATTGGGAAACCACTCAAAAAACACAGTTGGATAAACTAATGAAAGCTTATGACAGATATTATGATACCCAAAAATTTGCCGCTAGTGAAGCATATCAAACAGACATTCAAAATAGTGCTGCGCGAGAAGAAGAAAGAAAAAGACAATTAGAAGATACTTCAAAAGTATATGAGGGTGAATTGAGAAGAAGATTAGAATTGGAGAGAGAAACAACCAAAAAGGATTTTGTCAGTGCAGAGAGATTGAAAGAGCTAAAAGTTCAAATTGCCACTGAACAAGCACAGAGAATAATTGAAATCAATTCATATTTTGATGGATACGAAACTAATAGAACCCTACAATTCAATGCTCAAATGGCGAATATTGATGCTGAAAATCAACAGAGAAGAACTGATATATTGGAAAAATTTGCAGCTGTTAGAAACAAGGTAAGAGACCAAGAAGCGGCGGCTGAACAAAAACGTTTAGAACTTGCGACATCTGGTTTGGACGCAGTTGCTGAACTGGCTGGTAGGGAAAGTGATTTGGGTAAAACCTTGGCAGTTGCTTCAACCACAATTTCCACCTATCAAGCAGCTCAAGCGGCTTACGCATCACAGTTACTAATTCCTACCCCCGATGCTCCCGTTAGAGCAGCCATCGCAGCTGGTATTGCGATAGCTCAAGGTTTGGCTCGTGTTGCTGCGATTGTCAAAGTTGATACTGATGTAAAAGCTGCTGATGGTATGGTTGTAGGTAATGGTAGTGATAGAAGTGACAATATACCCGTTTTAGTGAGTCCTGGTGAAACAATCATCAACGCTCGTAGTAGTAGAATGTTTGGTGGATTATTGTCCGCCATAAATCAAGCAGGAGGGGGTAAGAGATTTGCGAATGGTGGAATATCATCAATGACAACACAGACATCTCCACAACAGAACTTATTGAACCAAATTGCTACTTCATCACAAGCACCAATCAAGACGTATGTCGTGTCTACAGATATGAGCAGTCAACAAGCATTGGATAGACAGATAAAATCCCGTTCTGTTTTATAAAAAATGGTAAATAAGTAAAATTTTTATATTTATTAGTAATGAAAATAGTAGAGCTCACTATTGACGAGTTTGATGAAATTTCTGGTTTGGACGGTATATCTCTTGTAGAACGTCCAGCACACGAAAGCAACTGGCTCGCATTTGAACACGAAAAACATTATCAACCCATTTATGATATGTTGGATAACACAAAAATGGGTGAATTAGCATTTCACATAAATCAGTTAGGTGAGCCAGCAGATACGTTAGAAAAAGAGGGGTATGTATTGGTAGCAATCCAAGATGCTGTTCCAACAGAATATAGTAAAGATATGTTCGCAATACCATCCAATCCAAATCCAGATTGGGAAGGTGATTTCAACCCCCGTGTTAGATACAAATATGTCGGTGGTATAAGAAACAATACACGTTCATTCTGTAGAGAAATGGTAAGTGCTCAAAGGGTGTTTACTGATGAGGACATTCAAGCGTTATCATCTCTAAATCCCGTAGGTCCAGTTGGTTATTCTCCTCTAATGTGGCGTGGAAGTTATAACTGTTTACACAAGTGGGTAAAACTTACTTATGTTCCAAAAGCAGAGTTACCTAAAATCCTAAATTCAGCTAACAGTAGAAGGGGACTTATTAGTGAAGAGGTTGGTGTCTTATATGATACCCGTAACCTTGCAACAGCAGCTGCGGAAGCAGAAGGTAGAAGTAAGGGTGCGAACGTAGGTCCAAGAGTAGGTGGTTTTGCGGCTATTGACATTATTGATGATATGCCAGTGTTTACCACAAGAGAAGAAGCCGAAAGATTAGCTGAAAAAATTGGATGTCAAGGTTCGCATGAAATGAATCTTGAAGGACAAATGGTATATGCTCCTTGTGCTCAACACGATTATGAGTTTGAAACCTACAATGACTATCCCGAAGCAGCTAGTGAGAACGCTTGTAAGGTATTACGCTGGATAGATGAACACGGAAGGGACGAAGTAAGTGGAATGGAGCTTACGGGTCTTCAAAGAGCTAATTCGTTGTGTAAGAAAGAAAAAATCAGTAGGGATACGATTGGACGTATGGCTGGTTTTGAAAGACATAGAAAGAATAGTGAAATCAATCCCGAATTTGAAGGGAAGCCTTGGAAGGACAAGGGTTACGTCGCTTGGCTTGCGTGGGGTGGTGATGAAGGTATCGCATGGGCTCAACGTAAAGTAGAACAGATTGACAGACAAGAAATGTCTCAAGAAGATTGTGGATGTAAGGATGGTTACTACTTTGATGGACTAACGTGTAGCATGAAGCCAAATCAACTGGCATTTTCAACCAATGAGGAAAAAATGGAAATCACTGGTGCAGCCATAATCCCAAATAAATTCATCATTAGGAGGTCAGCGCCAACTCCAATGAAACCTAATGGTGAGTTCTATTATGTCTTTTTTACTGAAGATACCATCAAAAAACTTGCAGAGAAATATATGAAAAATAAATTGTTAGATGCAAGCAATATTGAGCACACGGATAGAAAGGCAGATAGTTATGTGAAAGAAAGTTGGATTGTAGAAGACCCAATTTTTGATAAATCTACTTCGTTAGGACTTGAGTTTCCAAAGGGAACTTGGGTTATAACAATGAAGGTAGAAAACCCCAGAATATGGGAACAAATAAAAAACGGCAAACTAAATGGTTTTTCTGTTGAAGGTTGGTTCAACGAAAATCTTTTATTTAGCTAAAAATAAACCAAATTTTCTTACAGATGAATAGATTAGAAATTATCAACAGAGTAAAACAAATCTTCGCAAACTCAAATCACAAGTTTGAGATTTACAAAAATGCTGAAGGTGTTGAATTTCGTATTGATGCTTTAGTTGTGGGAACAGAGATTTATGTAATCACACCCGAAGGTGAGTTACCAGCTCCAGATGGAGAAGTTGTTTTGGAAGACGGAACAAAGATAATGGTAAAAGAGGGTAAGGTTGGTGAATTGATGTTACCCGAAGTATCAACTGAAGAAATGGCAGACGCAGAATTGGCTGATGGAACAAAAATTACTAACAAAGAAGATGGTGATTTTGCAGAAGGACAAATGTTGTATGTTATTGACGCAGAAGGAAACGAAGTAATGGCACCAGAAGGCGAACACACTACCAAATCGGGTATTGTGATTGTTGTAGATGCTGAAGGAAAAATCACGGGTGTAAAATACCCAGACCAATCTGGTGAAGGTTCATTAGAAGAGCAGTCAAAAAACAAAATGGCTCAAGCCACTTTGATTGACGGAACTGTTGTTGAAACTGAAGGTGACTTGAGTGTAGGTGCTGACTTATACTTGGTAACTGAAGAAGGTAAACAACCTGCAAATTCTGGTGAATACGAAACCGAAGATGGTAAAATTGTTGTTGTAGAAGACGGCAAAATCATTGATATCAAAGAAAAAGCACAAATTGATGTGCAGATGATGGAAATGTTTACACAAGCATTGGAATCTTTGAGCAATGAACTCAACGCTTTACGTAAAGAAAACGAAGAGCTAAAAAATAAATTCAGCAAATTCGCAGCTGAACCTGCGGCTGAAAAAATCTACGATAAAAGAGGGGAGTATATTCAATCCATCAAACAATTAGAATTTTCTAAATTGGAGCAATTATCTCAACTTCGTAGAGCACTAAAAAAATAAATAAAAAAAACTAAAAGATTAGAATAAAATGAACACAAAAAATGGTTTGAACAAACACGGCTTTTCATTTGACCTTTCAAATATTTCCAGCTACACAGATGAGGTAGGAGGATTACTAATTTCTGAAAGTATTGTAAAAGCTAAAACTCCTTCAATCTGCTACATTCAAGCAGGTGTGAAGGGAACTCAATCTATCAACCTTTTATCATCTTCAATTTCAATAGGTGATGGTGGATGTGGATGGAGTAACTCTAATACCTCTGCTACTACATTTACGCAGAGAAACTTGGCTACTAAATTATATCGTTATCAAGAGGCTTTATGTCCTACTGATTTGAGAACATACTGGGCTGGTATGTTCCTAAACAATCCAGCATCAAACGCTGAACTTCCATTTGAAGCTCAAATCGCAGATTTGAAAGTAAAAGAAATCCAAAAATTTGTTGAAGACAAATGTTGGTTAGCTACGACTGGAACTGATGGGTATGACGGATTCTACTACACTATCGCAACGGGAACTACTGGTGTAAACTACGTAGTAAGTCCTACTTCTCCTTCAAGTTCAACAATGTTGACTTGTGTGGATGAAGTTATTTCTGCTTGTCCAGATGCGATTCGTGAGGATGATGATTTGGTAGTATTTATGTCACCTGGAAACTACAACAATTACGTTGTAAATTTGAGAACGAGCAATTATTACGCACCTTATGGTGATGCTACTCAAGCAGGAACTGAATTTATCACCTTCCACCCCGCTACAAAAATTCGTGTTGTAGGTGTTCCAGGACTTGCTGGAAAGGATAGAATCGTTTTGGGCAAGAGCTCACAAATGGTAATCGGTGTTGGTTTATTAGATGACACAGAGCGTTTAGATATGTGGTATTCAAAAGACAATGATGAGGTCAGGCTTCAAGCCCAATTCAACCTTGCAACGAATATAGCATTCCCAGAGAACTTTGTAACTAACAATTTAGCGTAAAACACATAAAATAAACTTGTAAAATAAAATATAAAAATGGCTGATTATTCAAGTTGCCAGGTAAGCTCTTCAATCAACAATTCGTGTCTCGCCCAAACGGGTGGAATCTCAAAAGTTGTGATTTTCCAAGATGCTACTGGCTATACAGAAAGTGCTGGTGAAATCTCTGTGATTTCTGGAACTGGCAACGCATACACTTATGAAATGCGTAAAAATGGGGGGTCTTCATTGACTGAAACCATCAATAATTCTCTTGAGAACGGTTCACTATTTTATCAACAAGATTTGGTTATGGTTTTCCACAAATTAGATACTGCGGTTCGCAATCAAATCAAACTCTTGAGTCAAAATAGAGGACTGAAGGTAGCTTGCTATGACAACAATGATAATATCTTTTACTTGGGAACAGATTTCCAAGGCGGATACTTGAGTGCTGGAACAGCTGCGACTGGAGTAAATTTTGGAGATGCTTCATCTTACTCAATTACTCTCTCATTCTTTAGTAAAGACCCGATGATGAAGTTGGATGACACATTAGAAAATGTGGTATCTGGCATCACAATCGTGGCGTAAACTACTATAAACACAAATACGGGGGGTGTAAAAACCCCCCTTTAGCCAAATAAATAAAAATATGGAAAGAATATCACACGGATTTTTAGGAAAATTCAAGACATATAAGATACCCGTCCCACAAGTTGAACAAAAAACAACTGAAGAACGTTTTGCTGCCTTGCAAGATGCCATAAAGCCGTGGGAATTTGACCCATCAAAATTGGTAAGAATTGGGGGATATGTCCCATCATCAACTCCACCAGTTGAGACATATCATTTACTTACCGAAGGTAGTTTTGAGTTACTAACAGAGGGTGGGGATAATATTGATTATGATTTCATATAAAAATAAAAACACATAAATAATATGGCAAATGTAAAAATATCCCAACTTACCACCACAACAACTGCAGATGATGGTAGTTGGTTAGTAATGAATGATAGTGGTAATACTACCACTTATAAAATAACAAGACAAAACCTATTAGCAGGAACAGACATTGCTGGTGGTTTTATTCAAGGGGACGCATCACACTCATTAGTCCCTTATTATTTCCCAACATCAGCAGCTACAGTTGCGAATACCACTTATGTTGATAAATTGCATTTGACGGGTCAAACAATTTTAGCAACGGGTGGTTTGATTGTTGGTGGTGATAATACAAGCACTATTACACCCGCATTCACAAGAAACGCAATCTTGAACTCATATAACTCAACAATCACTTCAACTAATAGTGATTCTAACAACACAATCATAGGTGGTTACAATGCTGACATTACTTCAAATAGTAGTATTGTTGGAACTGTCATCGGTTCTAATGGTGATTTGACGGTATCATCTGGTTTGTATAATGGAATATACTCTTGTTGGACGGGTTTGATAAATAACGGTAATGCGAATAGTATTTTCGGTGGAAACAATATAACAATCAGTTCATCTGGAAATTACAATAGTGTTGTTGCGGGTCAAAGTAATACAATCACACAAGGTAATAAAAACTTTGCGGGTGGTGGAACAAGCAATTCACTGCAAAGTGGAGATAACAAAGCATCTGTGGGTGGTGCTAGTAATACTTTGCAAGGAAATAACTCTTCTCAACTTGGTTCAACATCAGTAAGTTTCACATCTAACGACAATGGTGTTGCGGTTGGGGCTCACACTGGAACATTACGAAATAGTAATGGTCTTGGATTAGGAATCTTTGGTGGTAATAACAACCGTCTTTTTGGAGCGTATATGAACTACTGTTATATCTATGGTGGTGCAAATAACACTCTTGAAGTGAACAATACCGCATGGATAGATGAGCGTTACGTTTATGGAACTATGGTTGGTGGTTATGGTAACAAAGTTATCAACAGAGCACAAAACAATACGGGTAACGCAGAATTTCCTTTAGTAATTGGTGGTAAGTCAAACAAGATTTTAGCAGACGCTAGTGAAGATAACATCTTGAATGGTATTATAAATTCAAGTGGTTCAACAATCACAACTGGAAGACAGAATATGATTATCGGTAGTAATCTGTCTACTGTAAGTGGCACTACAAGAGCGGTAATGTTGGGAACAGACAATAGAGCGGCTCTTTATGATGATACTACACATACAGAAAATTCGCACACCTTCAAAACAGAAAGTTTCAATGTTATTGCTGGTGGTAATGTCGGTGGAACTGTTGATGTGGATTGTAGTTTAGGAACAATTTACACCTTTACTTTGACGGCTAATACAACCCCTAACTTTATCAACTTACGCACGGGTCAAAGATTTATCTTTATCGTGGATAATACAACCTATAATGTCCCTACGGCTACAATCAACGGGGTTAGTGGTAATGTATATGCTAAAAACGGAACAATCGCAATCAGTAATAACGCAGTTACAAAATATACCGCAACTTTTGATGGAACCAGAATGTTCCTTGATGAAGAATTGAACTTTACTGCTGTGTAATAATTGAACACTATGGTATTAGATTATAATGGAATATTTGAATATCAAAGAGAGACGTATAATGGATATTCCATTGGTAATATAATTTTGGATATAAGGACAGATATTATACAAGTTGAGGTAATCTATCATCAAAAACATAAAAGTTCGGCAAAAATGATAAAACATAGTTTCCAAGTAAAAGGTGGGGACGTAGATATTGACAAAATATTAGATAAAATACATAAATTACACGTGTAATGTTGAGAATCCAAAGAAATCAAAAAAATAATATGGTGGTTAGTGTATCCCGTCATAAGGTGATACCTAACCCTCAATATCTTTTTTCCTTTGAGCATATAATGTCAAAAGAAAAAGTTAGATTTTTTCCAAAAAACATATCCACAAATCAAAACAGATATGATGAATTTGAGTTCTATGAAGGACAAACACCATCTGGGTATTCTGGAGATGTCCCTTATGAGATATTCCCCTATCCAGGTCAGTATTATTATTCTGTTTATGAATGTTTTACTCAAAACTCAACAAATCCACAATATGCGTTTGACAAATTAGAAGAGGGTAGATGTGTGGTATATGACAATACCATTGATGACCCTTATTCATACACGTATGTATCCAACAACGAAAATAACTCCAACTACATTTTCTATTCACCAGGTAGTAATCCACCAGCTACAACACAAGTTGCTCTACGATATTATACTAGTAATTCCTTGGCTTATTATTATAGTTGGAATGTAGCATATCCAGACCTCTTGATTGAGGACTTGGTAAGTGGTAATATCATACGTGCAGCCAATACATTATACACTCTTGATAGTTGTGAAGGTGGATATCTAAATGTTTCGGGTAATACGACTCATATTGATATTGTATCGGGTTCATCAATCAATGGTTTCAAGGTTTATTTAGACCCAAATCAAATGATTCAATACAATTATGTTCCAGAAGGTTTTGGTGGAATAGCCGAAACGGGAACAACGTATTATAATTTCTCAACATCATCTGTCAATAGTTCTTATTGGAAATGTAGTAGGATTAGATATTTTAGTGATGGTAGTTCAAGTGGTCCATCTACAGTGGAATTAGCATTCCACAAAGATTTAGACCCATCACGTCAAATTGCTTTTTCAATATCTGGTAATACAGCTCCTAATTGCACACCGAGTCCAACACCTTCGGTAACACCAACACTTACGGTAACACCTACTCTAACACCAACTCCAACTAACACCCCGACAGTTACGGCTACAATAACACCAACACCTTCGGTAACCGCAACTCTTACACCTACACCAACTTTGACACCTACTCCATCAGCACCAGCTTTTGACCCAGATGCTCAAGCGTTCTTTGACGCAATCACAACCGCAGGAGGTTCATTGACAACAACAGAACAAGACGCAACCAATCAACTTGTTTTGGATTTGAAGGGATATGGATTGTGGAGTAAAATGATAGGACTATATCCAGTTGTTGGAGCAAGTGCGACAGAACATCAATTCAACCTTGCCGACCCAACTCAATATAATCTAACATTCAACGGAACTTGGACACACTCAAGTTCGGGAGCATCACCAGGTTCAAATGGATATGCTGAAACTGGTATTATACCATCAACTATCAATTTCCAATCGGCTGGTTCAATCCACTATTCAATGTATATTACTGAAAATAATTCTGGTGGTGCTTATGATATGGGAGCGTATCATACTTTATATGCACAAGATTGGGGTATGATTTCATCATTCTTGGGTAATAATACAGCATACATTGGTGTTGGTGCTGGATGGAATACAGCAGGTAATGGTGGAAACACTGACGCATTTTGGTTGATGACAAATATTAGTTCAACATCTTACATTTATAAAGATGGTTCGTCTTTGGGTTCTAATAGTAAGAATATCAACACTGGAATTCCTCTTGACATTTATATTTCTGCAAATAATAGGGACGGTTCAGCGGTAGATTTTGGACAAAGAGATTGGGCTCTTGCTTCAATCGGTTATGGTATGGACGCAACTGAAGCATCAAACTATGACACCGCAGTCGTAACATTCCAAACAGCATTATCACGACAGAACTAAAGAACAATAAATTCAAATGATTGGGTAAAACAATAAAAAATTATATTATAAGATATGAAGAATACAAACGATAAATTCAAAATCTACGAATTTGGAATCCCTGCATATATTCCAAGTTTTGAAGAAAAAATCGTATCAAAACCTTATGTGTTATATGGGGAGGATAATCTCCAACCACAACACAGCATTGATATGTATAATTTTTCTTCTATAAACAGAGCATGTCTAAATGCTGTAATAAATGGAATTATCGGTAAAAATCTTCTCATTGATGGTAAGGATAGTTTTATGATGGCTAATTCAATGGAAACCCTATATGATGTTTTCAAGAAGACAGCTGTTGATTTTGCTATACACAATGGTATTGCACTCAATACAGTAAAAAGACGTGACGGAGAAGGAATTGCAGATTTTTATCACATTGACTTTAGTAAAGTTAGAAGTGGTAAAGTAGATGACTATGATTATGTAAAGGATTATTGGTATTGTGCTGATTGGACAAACATACAAAAATATAAGCCAGTTGAAATCAAAGCATTCAACATAAATGGAGAGGGTGATAGTCAAATATTCTACTCCTTCCAATATCAACCCAACCAAAAATATTATCCGTTACCTTCTTGGATTGGTGGTAGAATCCCCGTTCAAATAGACATTGAGATAATGAACTTTGAGTTGAACAATATTCAAAATGGATATTTCCCTTCATTGTTTATTTCATTGAATAATGGGGTGCCAGGTGATGAAGAACGTGAGATGATTTTTCGCCAATTTGAGGACATTTATTCATCATCCAACAATGCTGGAAAAATGTTCCTAAATTTTGCAGATAGTAAAGAAGCGGAGCCCACTATTACCAGTATCGCACCTAATAACAATGCGGATTTATTCAACGCCTTGAATGAAATTATACAAACCAAGATACTAACCTCGCATGGTATAACCAAACCCGACTTGTTGGGAATCAAGACAGCGGGACAATTAGGAAGCAAACAAGAAATTATAGAAGGGTATGAACACTTCTTACGTTCAGTAGTTGCTCCAAAACAACAATTCCTTATTCGTGAATTTGAGAAATTGTTATTCTATAAAACTGGCGAAGTCCATAAAATATCTATTCAACAGAATGAGTTGTTTGAGGGTGAAACTCAAATAGTTCCTGGTGTTGAAGAAAAAGTAGGAATATGAGTTTAGGTGTTTTACTTGTCAGTGCTGAAAAAGTCAAATCGTTTACAGAGGTAAATGAGAATTTGGATGAGGCACTTTTATTACCCAATATACAAATTGCCCAAGAAATTGGACTGCAAACTTTAGTGGGCACAAAATTTTATAATCACATTATGTCAGCAGCTGAAACCAATACGTTGACAGCTGCAGAGACAACCTTATTGAATGATTATATCGGTCCATTTTTATTATGGAGAGCAGTGTATGAGGCATTACCATCCATCTATATGAGAATGATGAATAAGTCACTATCAATAGGTGAGAGTCCAAATTCTAAAGCTGTTGATAGGGGAGATATGTCTTATTTGAGAAATATCCATCAATCACGCTACGAGTGGTATAGCCAACGTTTGCAAGATTATATGGTGTATAGACAAGGTGATTTCCCATTGTATTTCCAATACAATGCGGCTGATGGTATTCCAAAATCATCTGTAAACTATTATAGTGGGGTTCATATACCTAATGGACCTAGACGTCCCTTTAGATATTGGAATATGGGGTTACCCGTTTATAGTGACCCTACAAACCCTAATAATTGTTGTTGGTAAAAATGGATAATAAAGAGATAATCGGTAACACCACAACTTTGGCTGGTGTTTTTGCTTACCTAATAAAATTTCAAGCAGAATTGACTATATTACTTTTGATAACGGGATTGGTGATAAATCTCATAAGAATATGGGATAGAATAAAACATAAAAATAATAAAAACGATGAGTAAAGATAAAATTTTTAGTATTGTTAGACATACCCTTACTTTTGTGGGTGGTATTCTTGTTATGAAAGGCACTTTGGATGAGAGTGTTGCAGAGCAGATTATTTCTGGCATAATGACCTTGACTGGTTTGATTTGGGGTCAGTTAGATAAAGAATAAGAATTATGCCCATTCCAAATCCAAAATCAAGTGAAAATAAATCTACGTATGTAAGTAGATGTATTAGTCAAATCAGTGGTGAGTATCCACAAGACCAGGCTCTTGCGATTTGTATCTCAAATTGGGATAACGAGAAATTTGCATCTTATCCCTGGGATAAGTGTATTACTGACCAACAGAATAGAGGTTACTCAATCAAAACCGCTGAACGTATCTGTGGTTGGATTAGGGCGAAAAATAAATAACCACTAATAGCTCCCAAGTTTTTTTGGTTTTTAGAAAGGGTCTTTTTAGACCCTTTTTTTATTTGGACAAGTCAACACCATATCTCATTAGAGAACGTCTCTCAAATTGCAAATAAACGGGGTTCTCGGGGTTGTATAGCTCATAACCCATACTCCTCAAAAGTAGTTCAGCATTTTGTTTGGTTATTTCATCCTCACAAATCTCCAATGCGCTTGTCTTTTGTTTTATGGCGTCACGTGTTTGTTTTCTTCTTATTGACAGACACTCTTTGCATGTATAGGTATAATATCCAGTGGTTACACTAAAGTTGAAGTGATTCATTGTTTTTTCAATCTTACATTTGTTACAGATATGTGTGTCCATACTTTTTTTTATAAATATGTGGATAAAATAAACTTTTTTTATATTATGTAAATGGGGGGACAACGCACATAGTTTGGACTTGCTTCTTGTCGGTTGCTTATAATTCACTCTATTATAATTTATTTTTTTTTTCGTCCTTATTATGTATAGTCGTTTTAGTTGTCCCCCTTTTTTTATATGAGGACAATAGAAAGATATTCCTATTACTACAGAAAAGGTAAAATAAAGACGTTCAAGGAACTATCCAACGCTTCAAGGACACACATACCCATTTGGTTAGAGAAAGTCCGCCAGAACGAAAATTTCAAGGAATTTGATTGTTATCTGTTTGGTTCATTATTGGACAAAGAAACTGCCAATGATATGGATGTGTTCTTTACGGGTGATTATATGCCAGAGTTGATTGTTGATTTGTTGGATTACTCATTGGATGTTGCGATGAATCAAATGGGTATTCGTATGGATGTATTCTTTATACCCGATTTCAGTTACCTAACGTTACCTCCTCACTTTACTAGCACCAAGACGTATAGGATTTATAGCAGCTATGACTTTGAGTTGGAAGTGATAAAGGGTAAGGTATCCAAGTTTAGAGAATATGGGGTTGATTGTAAGAATGGATTGTTTGGATTGTATCATACTCAATACCATCAAAAATCTATTGATAGGGGTAGCACCATTAGATTACAGAAGTTGTCCTAATTTAGATTGATTCTAAATTATCTAATATTGTTTTCTTTTTTTGTTTTTGTAATATTTATTATTACAAGAGTGGATAATAGGTTTTTTGCCGACTACACGACCTACCACGACAAGAAGATATAAGATAACTTATTTCTTCAACCCCGTCAAATCACGCTAGCTCCTTCTAGGGACTTGTGAGCGTTGTGAGCCTCAAAAGAAGATTCTTTTAGGTCGGGTCTAAACTAGATGATTGTAAGCCTAGCGCACTAGCACTAGCAGCATCTAGAAGGGGACTTGACTTTTGACCTAAAAGAAGATTTATCTTCTTGGAATAAGAAAGTCGGCCTCTATACCAGAACTAGCACTAGAACTAGTATCAAAAAAAATATATTAGATAGTATGATGATAGTAGACATTACTCAACAGAAGAACAAGTTATTAGATGATGTAATGAAAGATTTACCTATTGAGAAGGTAAATCTTTTTATGTTACTAGACAGACCAGATTTTATAGAGAGATTTGATTATGAATATGACAATGGTATAGAGTTCAAGGACTTCATTGCAGCTTCATTAGGGTATTTGCATGTTACCTATCCCAATAAAGTATATGGACATTTATTCTCCGCTATTGTTATGGATATATTTGGTGACGTAGAGGAATGGAATAAGATTCCCAGTTCTGTATTTAGAAGATTGAAAGAACATTTTTTAGATGTGATTACAGATATTGAATATCAAGAGTTACCGTCAAATCATATAGATTTTGAAATGGTTTATGTTATGTTAGAAACAGAGTTAGAAAATGATTGATATTAGATACGTTGAACTGAATAAGGGGAATATGAATATTCCAATGAGTGCCTTTACTCAAGAATACAATAAGGATGTTTATCTGTTGGTAGCAGCTGCGGCTGTAAGGCTGGACAAGTCAATACCCTTTGATATAAAGAAGTTCTCCATTGAAACATACAATGAGACCAACATTGTCGTAAAGTCCCGTAAAAAGGTTTATATGCTCCATATAGACAATATCTACGTGGTAGATGAAACTATGTATATTGAATATCGTTTCTTCCTATACAAAGACAAGTAACCCAACAAAACCCAATAGGTTATTTAGAATGATTCTAAATAAGAGAATAGTATAAATTATTTCTTACTACCCTATTGACAATCCGTATTTTGTTCGTATAATTGTGTTATAAATAAATCATAAAATTATGGAACAGACAGAGAAACTAACCAGAGAACAACAAGACGAATTGGCAGGTTATTACGACACATTAGTCCTATACTGGGGTGATGAACTTGAACCAATTAGGGAAGTATGTGGTGGATACAATACCATCCAATACTACAACATTCTAAAGGCATTAGACAAGAAACTAACTTGGTTTAGTAAGTTGGGTAAGTATCAAGCAACTTATTTGAAATTGGTTAGAACAAAAACTGACAAGTTCATAACAAAACTATCTAACGAAGAATAATATGGCAACTATCAAAGAAAGGATAATCGCTCTTATGACAGAGCATCCCGCATTACGAGAGAAAAAAAGCAAGTTGATTGCATATATGTGGTTACAAGAAGCAGACCAACTAAACATCAGCACTATGAGGGGTGTATTGGAGGCAATAGCTTTGGGTAAACTATCTTCAAGTGAAACCATTAGACGAACCACTTGTAAGATTTGGGAAGAATATCCACATCTACGTCCAACTGAAGAAACTCAAGAAGAGAACAGAAACCTTGAGGAAAGATTACGCCGAGGTCGTGGCGAAATAAACGACTAACTGGGTTTTTCATAGGTGGGGGTAACACCCCACCTTTTATTTCAACTAGTATTATGAAGAGAACAAAACAAACATACGAGGAGAGTTTACCTATTTTTCCATCCCAACGTAGAGAGTTACGTGAGGACTTGGATTACATTGTTCAATACAAAATGAACAAGTCAAAAAATATTTTGAAAAAAGTGAAGAAATAGTTTTGCCAGTAATTTTATGTGTTGTATCTTTGAACCATAATAAAACAGAAACTATGAAAAACTTTGTAAAAATCATCATCGCACTTGGTAAGAAATACGGACAGCACAGCCCCGAACAGATGCGAGCTTGGACTTGTGAAACAGAACAAGAATTGAACCAATACGCTGAAATCTTCTTGGGTTCTAACTATGTAAAAAATCTTTCAAAATAATTTTGGCAGAGTAAAAAATCCTCCTTACCTTTGAACTATGAAAAACGAAAAATATCAACACGAAATTATTCCTATGAGTGATGTAAAATGTTTTACTGACTTTGGTTGGTATGATTCTTTATGTAAAGAAAGAACACTCTACGAAGGTTTATCTTATTTGGTGTGTAATCTCAAAGGTGATGATTACAACACTTATTTTGAGATGTGGGACGAAGAGGGATTCATTGGTAATTACTCTATTCCCAACACAGAAAATGGAAAATATATTGTATCAAAATATTTTCAAGAAAGTTTGGCAGAGTAAAAAATCCTCCTTACCTTTGAACTATGAAAACAACAGAGATTTTGGACGAAGTATCCTACAACTATGACGGGTTACACATAATCGGTTGCACCGCAGCAGGTGTGTATGTAAAACCCACAGAAGAGATGTTATACCTTCTTTTCACACGAACTATGTGGAATAAGATGCAGAAAGCTTGGTTAGACCAAAAGATGGACTTTTGCACACGTTATGAACACTTCTGCGGGTGGGGTTGTATCCACAGCAAAGTTCAATACGTTTTTGATGGAACTTACGCAGTCCATAATGACGACTTTACAACTGATATGGTAGATGTTCCCGTGTATAAAGTATTGGACATCTTGGTTGATATGGAACACGGATAAAAAAAGTTTGGCAGTAACAAGAATAATCATTACCTTTGAACTATGAAAACTGGAAAAACAGCAAAAGAAAATCTTTACGATATTTTTGATTTTACCTTGATAAACAGTCGTGAATCTCACCCCGCTCGTTTATGGGAAATAATCTGTTGGCAAAATAATATAGATGAAGATGATGAAAGAATTGGTGAAATATATGATGATTGGTATGAAAAAAATCTTTCAAAATAATTTTGGCAGTATCAAAATAATCAGTATCTTTGAACCATAATAAAATATAAACACAATGACACAAGTAATCCAAGTTCAGTTTCAAGCTCCCAAAGTATGTTCTATGGTAGTTAGTCACAAAGAAAAAACCCTCAATCTCAAGTTGGATTGGGCATCCGCTGGTTTGGCTGATGTAGTAATCAAAAAAGTCAAAGGTGGATTCACCTATGAAGACAAGCAGATTGATATGAAACGTGAGTTCATCGGTAAAGGTGGATTGGAATATATGATGTGGGAGTTTGAGCTACCAGCAGTTGTAAAAAATATTCTATTATCTTTATAATTTCACTTGACAATCCGTATTTTGTTCGTATATTTAGTGTATAAAAAAAATAGATTATGAAAAAAGCAACAAAAAAACAAGTATTGGAGCATTCAGTAGCAATGAGCCAAAAGTATTTTGACTTGGTATGGTATGCTCGTAGTGGACACAACGCTCACTTACCTTACGTAGAAGAAGAAAGAAAGAAGATTGAGAAGTTATACTCAAACGAGGTAAACGAATTATCTGGTGATGAAGCAGATTGGACACACGGATTCAACTCTGGAGCTTTGGCAGCATTTAGATTTATCCTAACCATAATGGAAGAAGGTATTGAAGAGGCATACCAAGATTTTCCCGAATTAGACAGCTAAAAAAAAAAGTAATAGTATGAAAACAAAAGAAGAACAAATCGTATTTCAAAACCAGTCACACCTAATCCAAAAGCATTTTGATAATTGTGGTGTCTGTCCAAGCTTGTTGGACATCTGTTTGGCAACTGACCTAATGGTAGAATTTGCAACCAAAGGGTATAGCAAAGAACTGAAGGTTCGTTTTGATAATTTTGACAAGTATTTGAATGAAAAATCCAATAAGGGGTAAGATTTTTTGTGATAATAAATTGGGGGTGTAACGGGATAAATAAATTTATGTAAAAAACGTGTGAGAGTAGAAAGAGAATTTCCCGTATCTTTTGAAATCACACACAAAGAGTAAAATCAAAATTATGAATCATTATTTCACTAACACTGAAAAAACGGATATGGTGGTTTACCGCACAAAGAACTATCAACAGTTCAAAATCATCCAATCCAACAGAGAGCTCGTTCCTTCACACGTAGAACAGTTGAAGGAGAGCATGAAACAAAAAGGGCAATACACGCCCATTATTGTAAAACGCAATGGAGAACTTGTAGAGGGACAGCACAGATTGCAAGCAGCAAAAGAACTTGGAATGTCAGTCCTTTATTTGGTTCGTGACTTGGACATCAGCGACATAAGCGAGATGAACAGCAAAAGTAGAAATTGGAAAAACATTGATTATCTACGTCACTGGGCTAAAAGAGGATACCCTAACTACATGCGTCTTATGGAGATTGCAGAAGAAAACGCTGACTTGAATATTGAGGTCAGCAACTACATCATCATCTTTGGTAACGATGGAGCAAAATCATTGGATAACTTCAAACACGGAAAGTTTGCTCTTCAGTTCCAAGAAAGAGGATTACAAGTTCTACGTATCTATAGAAAGATAAAACAATATTGTGATAACAATCCCAATAACGTCTTCTTTAGAGCACTGGCACACTTGGCTATGTTGGAAAAAGAAAACAAGTTCAACATAGATAAATTTGTAAAGAAACTCAAAAGAAAGTCCTTTACAAAACCAGTCGCTGGTGGAACATTACGAGATTATCTGTATGAGATGGATAAAATCTACAATCTCAATGAACGTTCCAATTTCCAACGTTTGGACATCAAACTAAACGGGAAACACTAAACACCTCAAACCCTCACCCAAAAGGTGGGGGTTTTTTTATTGAAAAAAAACGGAATGTTGATATATTTATTGAAAGATAATATTTAGTAATGACCTTTTTTGAGTGGATAAATTCAAATCATAGAGAAGCAATGGATATGGTAAGGAAAATATGTGTTGATAAAGATGCTCAAGATGATTTGTTTCAATGTGTGGTTGAACAGTTATTGGAAAAACCAAAAAAGATAAATGAAATACCAGATAGTCAAAAGATGTATTACTTTATTAGGGTGGTTAGAAATAACTACAACTCAAAGACAAGTCCCTATCACAAGGTGTATAGAAAGAACCAGAACCATCATACACCCCTTTTAGAAGAGATTACAGAGGACTTTGCTGATGAGGAGTATAAGGAGACATTACCCGACATAAAATGGGTTTATAAACAACTTGAGGAGTTTGATTGGTTTGATAGAGATTTATTCGTTCTATGGTTAGAAATGGGGACACTAACGTCCGTATCAAAACAAACACAGATACCCCTCAACTCGGTAGGGAGATACATAAATAAAACAAAACAAAAACTAAAAGAATTATGGCAAAGGGAGCTTGGAGATTGACAGAACGAGATGTTCAAGAAATTAGAACATTGATAAATGTGGGGCACTATACAGATGGACAGATAGCTGAAAAATACAAGGTATCAAGAGTGCATATTTGGAAGATTAGACACCAACAAAGATGGGCGTGGGTAGACACCCCCAAACTATTGTCTGGTTTCAAATCAAAGAAACAAATTGACAAAGTAATAATCGTTTATAAAGATGGAACAAAATTGGAGTTTTGAGGAGTTGGAATCAGTCCAATCCTTGATGGAAAAAGCACGTTACTCACATGCTGAAAGATTATTGGTATATGACTTATACAACAGAATATTTCGTGTTCATAAGTCACCAACATCGTGTGGTAAGTGTATGGTGAATACCCTAAACGCACTACGAAGAAAATACGAAGATGAACGAAACAAACGAAACCAATAAAAGGGGAAGACCCGTAGGTAGTAGAAAGAAAAAGATGTCCACAGCAGAGGTGGAAGATTTGTTGACAAACTCATTGGGGGAGATATTGGATAAACATCTGTCCTATACAGAATACATCAAATGGATTACCAATGAATATGGTATATCCAACCAGATGGCTAATGAGTATTGGTTGAGAACTTGGACACTATTACAAGAGAGATATCAGTTGGACAGAGACCAGCTAATAAACAAACATCTGCAGAAATACTGGCAGATATATGACTTGGCACTTGCAAAGGAAGACCTAAACAACGCACGTCAAACACTCAATGACATCAGCAAGTTATTGGGTATGGCAGAGCCAGAAAAAGTGGACGTGAAACAAGAATTGAAAATCAAATTCAAGTTTGGAATAGACGAATAATGGAAATAATAATTAGCGACCCTGGTGATGAAATGATGGGGGAACACATATACATTAGATTATGATTATAGAAGGAGATTGTTTTGAACTAATAAAAACCTTACCAGATGAGAGTGTTGATTTGGTAATCACCAGTCCCCCTTATGCGGACATCGTCAATTATGGTAAGAATATTTCAATCCAAAAACCAACAGAATATGTGGATTGGATATTACCCCTATTCAACGAAATACAGAGAGTTCTAAAACCAAGTGGTAGCTTCATACTCAACATCAACGATAATTGCTCTAATGGGTTGAGAAACCCCTATATCTTTGAACTGATACATCGCTCACAGAAGGAAACCAAACTAAAGTTCTATGACACTTACATTTGGCATAAGTTGAACGGAATACCAAATGGTTCACCCAAAAGATTTAGAAACACCACAGAGTTTATATTCCATTTTGTCAAGAACCAAAAACAACTCAAGTTCTATATGGATAGGGTGATGAAGGAACAAAAAGAAATAACCAAAAAAAGGTTGAAATCACCTATGGTATTGAAATCACATCAACAGATTATAGAGGGGATTAGAGGTAGTGAAACTACAATAAACACCCAACCAGACAAAGTCCGTCCCGATAATGTATTTAGATTCCCAACAGCGGCAACACAAAGGGATAATACCATTAGACACCCCGCACCATACCACAAAGAATTACCCGCATATTTCATCAACTTACTAACAGATGAAGGTGATGTTGTTCTTGACCCTTTTAGTGGAATAGGAACGACTGGATTACCTTGTAAGGAAATGAATAGAAGTTACATAGGGTTTGAGTTGAACCCCAAATATGCGGAGTTTAGTATCAACAGAATAAACGGGGATGAACTTGATGAATATTTGGTATGTCAATATGATATGGATGATAATTTCATCGCATCTTTTGATGGTATAACAACTGCGGCTAATTCAATCAACTATTCAACCCCCCATAATATTATGATGTGTTATAGGGGATTTAGAACAGAAGCAGGGGGATACAAATGGAAAATGGAATTGAAACCAAATAACCAAATAAAACTTGATTTATGATTGTAGAAGTTGAAGGTTTTACCCCCTATCCAAAACAAGCCGAGTTCATTACAAAGATTGAGCAGGAACACGTCAAATA
>Ga0208644_1000662_pt1 | contig 30415 bp, 45 predicted proteins | sample VirMetDEL_Nov_18_FD_184517 | JGI IMG/M metagenome (GOLD analysis project Ga0208644, IMG submission 184517) | Aqueous microbial communities from the Delaware River and Bay under freshwater to marine salinity gradient to study organic matter... | ecosystem: Environmental > Aquatic > Marine >...
CTGCACCGCCAATATTAAATGTCATAAGAACAACGGCATTAAGGCCTATAATACCGCCAGACTTAACGCCAAGTCCGCCCTGAACAGTGTCTACTGTTGATGGAGCAAGACCAATAGTGCAGTTTAACTGGTCATTTTCGTCTGACTTAACTTGCAAGCGTCTGTCAGGCGAAGTCGTACCAATGCCCACGTTGCCTGTTAAGTTAATGTTGATAGCATCGACAGGCGCACCAGCGTAACCATTCGCAATAGTAGCAACGCCAGTTGAATTATTGCGCTTGAATACTGCTGCATCAGAACCACCATATTGCAGTGCAAACTTACTTGTGCCTGTGGTCGCATCATTGCGAATAATGTCGCCAGAAGCCGTCACAGTGCCGTTTACGTTGAGGTTGCCGGTAACACTATCGAAGGCAGGGCTTTCCAGCGCAACCGCGCCGGTAGACACGTCCTTGAGGTCAGCCATAACCTCGCGGATGGCGTTGTTAATGCCAGCGGGGCTGCATCCCTCAGAGATGTCGATGCTCTGGATGTCGGTGTTCGCACTATTCGTAGCCGAATAGTCTCTGATGGAATTTTTAGCCATTCTGTTCTCCTAAAGGCAACTGCCTTAGTTATACCATATATCTAGTTCACGCGCACCGCACGACCGTCAGACATCTTGGCAAACGTGAACGGATTGCCTTGGCGATCAACCCCACTCTCGTAGCCGATAATATTACCACCCGCCGCCATATCTTCGAGTGAGCTGGCTTGGGCTTGCGGGATCATTGGGCCGACTTGTTGGGCCAACAGGCCAGAGGTTGCTGGCGCGCGTAGGCCAGCGGCTGTTGTTGGGATGGCGGCGCGCTTCAAAAACGCTTGCCCGCCTCTTGTGGTTGCGCCCCTGCCGAGCATACCGCCAGCCAAACCTAACATTGCACCCTCTGGTGACATATTGCTTGGCGCGCCTACAAGCGCTCCGCCGCCGCCGTATAAAGCAGCGCCAGTTAACAAGCGCCCTGCCGTGCCACTGTCTGGCAGAGATGGGCCGATAATACGCTGCGCCATCTCAATAGGTTTTTGCATACGACCCTCGCCAGCCGCAAGCCTGCCAAGTCCAGCAGCACCGGCTTTGCGCTCTTCTGCCCTTACAGCAGCCATAGCCTGAGCTGGTGTGAACACACCCTCTGTGGCTTTGGCCTGCGCTGCTCTTAGCGGCACAAACTGCGAGTAGGCTTTGTTAGTGCGCTGAAGAAGGTCTTTGTTTGCCGGAGAATATTTAGCAATCAAATCCATCATGCTGACGTCTAGCTCAGTCAGCGCGTCGTAAACTTTTTGATTTATAGGCTCTGAGCTTTTTTGATACTTGGTGGCTTCCAGCCCTATTGTCTTTTGAATATCTTGAATAGCCTCGCCAGATAACTTGCCATTTTTCACGCGGCCTAGCACTTGCTTGATGACAGTCTCTTCAAAATCAATAGCCTCTTTTCGTCCGACCTCTCCGAAATTTTGCTTTGCTGACGCCACGATGCCTGACAATTCATCTAAAAATTTATCAGAGGCGTCTATCTCAACGCCGCTTAATGCCTGCTTATACTTTTGATCGAAAATAGCGCGAGCCTTGCTAAAGGCAAGACGTGGCGGCGTGTTCTTTGGCAGCTCAACGCCAAGCGGCTTTAGGGCGCGGTTATACATAAACACCGGAAACGCCTTCATTCCACGTTCTTGCTGGGCGCGTATGCCGCCACCGATAAATGGCATAGAAGTTAGCGCCTCTTCTGCGCGTTTCATGCCGGGGAAATATTGGCCGACTGTTAGCGGTATTTTCTTGCCTAGTGCCTGAGCCTGACGCGACACAACCGGAGCCAGAGCCTCACCGCCTACGCCTAACGCCCCGCCAATAGCGGCGCTTGTAGGAACGTCTGCCATTTCTTCCGCCGCCCCTGCGCCGTAAGCCGCGCCGCCAGCTCCAGCTTGCTTCATAGCACCCTTTACACCTAGTCTGGCCAAGGTTCTAGCTAATCCAACTCCAGACGGAATACTGGCCGCTATTTCTGTGCCGTAAGCCTCAACAGGAAAATCAGACCGAAATTTCTCTAAGCCAGCGCGGATTTTGTCACGCTTTTGCTTGTATGTTTCTTCGCCAACTAAGCTGCGAACAAAAGCCTCGATCTCGTCAGCGGTTCCAAACGAAATGCCCTGAGCCGCAGACCGGCCAAGGCCAGCAAAATATTCTGGCGTAAAGCGCTCAGCGGTTGGGGCTTTAGGCGCTGCAAATTGGTCTACTTCTCTTAACGCCATTTATCAATCCTCAACATATAATTTGCCGCCAATTTGAATATATGTGCCTTTTGGCAACTTCGCAGCCTCGGCGTCGGCTAGTGTTTTAAAAGATGTGTATGGTCGGGCAAGTGTTCCTGTTTTAGGTAGCCTGCTAAGCACTACTTTTGAGGCATCTAAATTATAGGCTTCGGATAGGTTTGAGTACCTGTCTTCTACATTTTTCTGCATATCTAAGTATGGCATAAACTGTGTTCTTGCAGCTCTAACAAAATCTTGCCTTACTTCTGGGGCTAAACGCTCGCCTTTCACTATTTTATTGTAAGTGTTTCTGAGCTTAGACCCAATGCCACCAGCGTTTTCTGCTGTTGCAAATTCGCCCTCTCTAACAACTGATGTTGGGTCGATAACCTTCATGTAACCAAATATAAGAGCTATATCTGTAGCCCCTGTTGGGGTTTCTGTCATTGCTGCTTTTTGGACTTTTTCAAAGCCAAGGCGCGCCTCATCAAAAACCTTAGCCTGTTTGTCAAATTCAGATCGCAACTGCTTTTCATTGCCAAAGGCTTTTTCACCCTGAACACCACCAATCTCGCGCTCTTTTTGGTAATATTGAGCTATAGCCAAACGGCGGTCAAACGCAGCTTTTTCAGCGGCAGCTTTGCGTTGCGCTTCAGCAATCTCGGCTTGCTTACCTTCAAAATACCCCTTTTGCGCCGCAGCGCCCATAGACGCGATGGTCTGGCCGAGGCTAACAGGTGTAGGCGAATACCCACCAGCGGCAAGACCAGCCAAAGATGCGCCTGTTATGGCACGTCCTGTTGGAGACATAAGGCCAGCGCTAAACGCATCAGAGAAGCTAGTCGGCGCAGTAGACGGCGCTGCTGCACCCATACCAGCGACAGGCGCTGATGGCGCTGTTGCGGCGCGCTCTTCTGCCTGACGTTTTTGTGCTGCTGCTTGGGCTATGCGCTGTAGCATAGGCAGAACAAACGGACGCGTGGCAGGCGCAGCAGATGCTGGTTGACGCAAAGCCATTGGCGGCACAACGCCACCCGGATAGCCGGGAACTGGTGGCGTGCGGTAATCACGCACTATGTTAGCTTGTGGCGTCGGGCCTATGCCGTAACCTTGAGTAAATATGCCGCTGTATCTGTTTGCCATATCGTTACCCCATTAACCCAAGAAGACCACCGCCGATAGCTCCTAGACCACCCATACCAAATTGCGCGCCAAGCTGAGCGCCGCCTAAAGCGCCACCAAGGGCAGACGCACCCGGCTGTCTAAAGTATGGCGTAACTGTGTCACGGCCAATCGTGCCACCCTGAATAGCGGCCATATAGTTAGCGAGAGAGCTGAGAGGCTGAGCCTGCTCAAAGTTAAAGCGGTCGACGTCAGCCTGAAGCTCGGCAGCAGATTGTGCCTCGCGCGCTGCACCGACACCGGCAAGGGTTTCGAGGTCAGCCATACCAAAGGCGCGAGCCTGAGGCGCTTGGCTAATCGCCGCCTGTTGCGCTTGTAGGGCAAACGGAGCCAGAGCCTGACCAAGAGCCGCCTGCTGGTATCCTGAGCCATAACGTCCAGCCTTAGACGCCTGAGCCTGCACCTGCTCAACGACAGGGCGGAACGCCGCAGCCATAAGCGGGTTTGTACCCATCAGGTTTTGCATCACGACGTCTTGGGTTGCCGGAATAAAAGGTGAACCGCTTACCGCCATCTGACGCGCGCCCTGCAAAGCCATTTCGCTTTCAGGCGCAAAGCCTATTGTAGTCTGACCGGGGTAGTATGTAGGCTGGTCGCCGTAAAGCTGCTTAGCCTCAGACAAGCCATACTCAAGAAATGGCTTTGCGTACTCAGGTGGGCCTACACTTTGGGTAACTGTCCTAGTTGATCCGCCGCCTTTACTCATCACTAATATCCTTCGCTAAAACCACCGACGTGGCGGTGTAATCTTTGAGCTGACGTTGCCAGCCCTTTCTGCCTATAATCTCTATGCCGTCGCAGCCAATGGACTTAGCCCAAACCGCGATAGACTTTTCTGCCTGCATCAGCTCTTCCAGCTCTCCGCCAGCCAGCCATATTCGGCACACCGCGCGCTGCGGGTAATCCACTATCTCCGTTATAATAGCAGACTTCTCCAACGGAAAAAACTGCGCCTTGCCAGATGACACCGCTTGATAGATATCATCAATAGTGTGCGTGCCGCCAGCATAGCCAAGGGCGTCTTGTATATATCGACCGCAGCGCTCCCAATTATCACGCAGGCGATCCTTACCCAATAATAAGGTAGGCAAATCGTGCATCGTGTCCTGAGTTCTGATAATTGATGACCATAGTGCCGTCTGTGCTAGTGCTGTCGATATAGGGGTTGTGGTGCCAAGGGTCGTGGTCTACGCCGGTAAAAAACACTAGGCTAGATGTTGAATAGCGAGGCTCTTCAATAGTTACTTGAGTGCTGCTTGAATCAAAAGTCACATAGCCGATACTGTTTAAACCGCCATTAATTGTACGGTTTAGAACCTCGGCAATTTCTCTAGTCGATGCCGTGATAGGGTTTAGCGTTCTAAAGTTTGTAATACGTTCTGTCGTTGTCATCGTCTACCCACCGCCCTCACATCAATATCGACACCGTGCGCGTATGACCAGTCGCCAGTCAACTCCATCTTTACGCGGTGATATCGGTCGTGCGCCCTAAACGGCACAAAGCCTGACGCGTTTGTGTTTCCGCCAGAAACATAGCTAACCAAATCTGTCGGGGTTCCTCGCAGTCCGACCGAAATGGCAACATCGCCGCCCTCGTGGTATGGGTAAACGCGCGTAATAATCGCGTGGTTTCCGACCTGAACAGCGGCCTCGCCTGTCGTGACTGTGGCTGCTATTGGACTGCCAGAAAACGCGTGGATATTGCCACCTAAAGCGCCGCCAAAGATAAACTGCCCGCCCTTATACAAGGCGCTATCAAGAGACGCTGGGAGAGCGTCTACGCTAGAGCTGAGATTGTCCAAGTCCTCTAGCGTGTAGCCCGGCGTAAAGAACGGCGCGATCAAGTCGTTCCTGACGTTTGCCAAAGACCAGCGGTTTAGAGCGTAGTTAAATATCAACAGCCGGTCAGGCGTGCCGTCGATTGAGCTATTTGACACATAAGACCAAATCGCAATCTGGTTTTGCGGGTCTACGGTTGAGGTCATTTTGTCCTTGTAGGAGATGTTAAAATCGTCCTCTAGGAAAAATCTGTTAACCTTCTCAGCTCCGATTGGCTGGCTCCTAGTGCCGTCAAACATATAGAAGCCGTCGTCTGAAAGGTAGAACACCATATGCCCGATATTACAAACAGAGCCGGGAACCTGACAGCCCCTAGCTGTCTCAACCTTATCGAACTGCCAGATTAGCGGCGGGCCTGAGTAAGTGGCGCGAATAATAGCGCGCTCCATCAGGATAGTGCAATACTCTCCGCCGACCATTCCGGTGATCGCACCGGCGTCTGGGATTTCCTGAAAATCGCTTTGATCCGTTCCAGACACCCAGCTTGTAATGTCGTTAAAGCCAGACCAGCGCACCTTGTACGGCACACGCCCTGACCCCTCGTCGATATTGGCCGTCCACACAAAGTCACGCACAACAGCTAGGAAGTCAGCCTTTGGCGGCGTGCCGGATAAATCAGAAAACGCGCTATCGACGCCAAGCTGGAACTTTTGCAGCTCTTCGCCAATGCCGCCAGACGCGATAATTGTGTCGCCAAATTGCACAAAGCGCCAACGCTCACCGCTAACCAAATCATAGGCTGGTGTGCCTGCCTTGCTTATGTCGTCGAGGTTAGTTGTGCCAGCGTTAAAAGAGTAGAGCTTCGCGCTATCGCCAGCGAACAGCTTTACAGAGCCGTCGTTTTGCTTAGCCGCAAAGATGTTTAGTATCGTGTTTGACGCAGCGTTTGAGTATTGGACAAAGCCGGGCAGGCTGCGATATCCGTTAGCTGCGGGGATAACGTTTGTCGCCTCGACAACACCAGCATTTGAAAAGTCCGGCTGATCCGGTAGCCATTCACCAAACGTAATCATTGACCTAACCAAACTCCTGTTGCGCCAGACGTCACAGTCGACCAGATAGCCGGTGTGTCTGTAGTGTCAGTCCACGTTGCGGCGGTATCTGCTACGTCAGACCAAGCCTCGCCTAGTATCTCGCCGGTGATTGTACCACTCACAGCGACATTTGCCGACCCCGACATTACAAACGTGCCGACAGGCGCTGACGCTGCTGTGACCGCTGCGGTGGCTTGACCGTCAACCCTAAGAACAACAAACGCCTGAGCCGTCGCATTAAACGCAATCCCCGCAGCGCCGCCGTAGGATGCGATAAAGATTGCGTTAGCCGTAACACCGGCAGCGCCAGTGACCGAGGCTGACATACTCTGTATGCGGTTTGCCGTGCCGGTAGATGTAACAGCAACAGACGCAGCGCCATCGAAATGCTGAACGCGCTGAGGCGTGGCCGTGGCTGATGCAGAAACGTTAACGCTCGCGTCGAACTCAATAGCAAACAACATAGCGCCGGTAGCATTGATAGCCACTGACGCGGAGCCGTCCGTGACAAGAACGCAAAGCCGGTCGCCATTGTCTAACTGGTCTAGTGTGTAGCCAAAATTGTCTAGCTGCTCTAGCGTACCCCACGCGTCTAGTTGCTCTAACGTGGGGTTACACCACGGCAGCGCATCTGGACTATCGAGGCTCGCTGGCAGCGCGTCTATGCTGCCAGTTAGCTGCTCAAGTTGTGGGTCGCTGGTTGCCATCGTACCGCCTTTAAGCTGCGGTGATGTCTAAGTCACCTGTCGGTATTTTCAAGATGTCGCCGTTAGCGATCAACTTAGCTGTAGTGAACGCACCGTGGATCAACAGATTACCGCCACTAAGAGCGTCAAAAATGCCAAAATGGCTTACAGTTCCCCAAGAGCCAGTCGCCGCGTTAAACTCAATCGCCGCGCTGTTTGAGGTTGTACCAGACGCTGCGGCAGTAAACGCTGCACTCTCACGCGCATAGTTATTGCCAGTTAGCTCAGCGCCGCTGTTGTCGTCATTAAAAGACGCTACGGCAAGGCCAACGTAAACTGTGGTCGGCATCGTATATGCGCCGGTTCCAAGGATGTGGTCGAGAATTTCATTCTCAAGATAGTCACTCATTGCAGACATAATTTAGCTCTCCGCTGCTGTGTTTTGCCGCTGATAAATGCTGCTCATTTGCAGCGATCCAGTTCCGTAATGAGCGCGCTGCTCGTCGATTTTAATCTCTTCCAGAGCCAAATTAAACCGCTGTAGATATTGAGACGCACGCTGCTCATCAAGTAAGTAAGCATACGCCTCAGCTAATGCGCCGTAAAGGTAGGCATCCGGTGAACGGCTCAGGACGTTGTTTGTCTGGTTTGAAGCTGACAAAGCCTCAATCGTGCCAATGTAAACAATTTCCAAAGAGTAGGCCGTATCTGGAATTGGGCGCAGTTTAATCTCGTCGCCAATAATGCTGTAGCCAAGCGGCTTACCCTGCCCGCCTGACGCAAATTTTTCGTCTAGGGCAACAGGGCTGTAGTAAGACAGGACTGTCAGCGGTGATGTGTTTAGCTTTACCTCACGCACCTCGCGCAAGTCTGTGGGCAGAGACAGGTATTCGTTACCGCCGACAGTGCTTGCTGCCGCCCGCTTTTCCTGACTGCGCGTTTCAAGCTCGCGGCTCATGCGCGCCTCAGCCATCGTGATAAAGTCGGGGATTTGCGCCGTTAAGTCGCTACGCGCCAAAAAGTTAGCGATAGCGGCTTGCAGGTTTGTGTAGGTATCTACTGCCATTATACGGTTCCGCCGCCAGTTCTAAAATCACGGTTCTCGCTGTCGTTCAGCCACGCCTTCCAGCCCTTAGGGTTTTCTTGCGGCGTGCCTAAAGTCTCAATCAGGTGATTATACACTACATTAGGTATTTCGGCTACATGCTGCATGTGCCGCTGGGTATTGCCCATCATGCTGCCCTTTGAGTAATCGTTATTCATCTGCCGGTTTAATTTTACCAGCGTGTCAAATCTTTGCTTTTGCTCAATGACAGTCGATCCGTCATTGTTCTGGTGCATATACACTTCTTTTTTAGTGTGCGGGTCTGTGTAGAGTACGCGTTTCATATCTCACCCTTTGAAGAAAGAGAGGGGGCAGTCGCCCGCCCCCTCAGATTTATTATGATCCGTTAAGATCGTAAACCATCGCGTGTGCCTTAGGCGCGGTTGGCTTGAGTGACCATTCACAGACCAAATGGCTTGTTTGAGCGTCGCCGTCCTTGGCCAAATCTTCCTCAAGGAAGTTACGACCATTCAGGGTGCAGATTGACACAAAGTCTGGGTCAATCAAGAACACCCGGTCGTTACCGAGCAGACGTGATGGAACTGCCTCAACAGTACCGAAGTCGGTCAGGAAAACAGATGTCGAACCGACATAAGTTACTTCCTTGGCTTTGGTCATGTTGACGTCGTTTGACACCAAATTGCCTGACGCTGACAGGTCAGAGAAGTTGGCGCGGTTGGTTGCAGAAGCAACCATCAGACGTGGGTTTCCACCGTCTTCCCACGCATCCTGCATCCCATCTTCGATGAGGGCAAGTGTCAATGGGCGAGCCACACCTGAACCGCCGGGTGTGTCAGTGCCGTCACCTGTGGCGAAAGCGCCGGACGCGCCGACTGAGCCATTTGTGATCCAGCAAGACAGTGAAGCTGACTTGCGTGGGTCTGAACCGTCGCGTGCAACGTCTGTGTCACCGATTGACTTTTCGATGTCACGACGCAGTTCGAGAGCTTTTAATACCTTCTGGTAGTTATGCTCACGCTCACGTCCGGCGCTATCGACAGCATCCAGTGTGCCTGATGTTGCAAACACCTTCTTTGAGATTTGGTGGTAGTTGCCCACGCGTGACGTTGGCGTTGCAGCCGCAGTCGAAGTTGTCGCACCTTCGTTGTGGTAGTTGTTCGAGGCAGCCGCAGTCAGCTCCTGAACTTGCCACTCAACAAAAATGCCGCGTGATGTTTCCTTCTTCACGTTTGAGAAGATTGGTGTTTCTGCCGGATCAATCCGGTAAATGATGTCGGCGAGTTGCTCTTTCTCCCCGACAGCGTTTTGTGTTGTGAACACAGTCATTTTTTTGCTCCTTCGGGCTTACCTGCCCATTAAATACTCAACAGCGGCATCGACGGTTCCAGCGCTTTCAAAACGCTGTTTCGCCTGTTGCCGTGAACGACTTGCAACTTCACGCTTCGTCTTTGGGCGTCCTGCCTTAGCCATCTTTGGCGCTTGTCTGGCTTTCTTCTTGGCGTCGGGTTTCTTCGACTGAAGATTGTCCCACTTCCAAGCCTTGTAGAGAAGTTCGATGGCGCGCGCGTCAGACGCGTTTGCAATCTCTTCCTCACTAAAGCCAATGCGGCGCTGCGCGTACTTGATAACAGCCTGACGCTCCGTTTCGCGGATATCGTCATTTTGCCACTCAGGTATGCGATTAAGCATTTCGGAACGCTGATTTTGTAGGTGCTGTTTTAGTTGCACCTCACGCTCGTATGCTTGTTCTTGAGCCAAACGCGACCTCTCAGTCTCGACTTGTTTCTGCTGTTCCTTGTAGCTATCCCACTCGGTCTTGGCTAGGAACAAGTCACGCTCGCTCATTGTTTCGGCTAATGCTCTCCAGTCAGGTTCTTGCTCGACTGTCTGCTGGATTTGGGCGCTCAACTGATTTAGTTGCTGCGCGTAGGTGTCTCTGAGCTGCTTAACCTGAGCCGCCTCTTGTTCAAAGGCTTTGCGCTGGTTAGCCAGTTCCATTGACTTCCTAGTAAACGACTGCTGCCGCTGATATCCGTTGCGAAGCTCATCGAGGTCTACCTCCACCTCTTCGCCGTCAATTTTGACTTTGTAGGTCTGCTGAGGCTCCTCATAATCTTCGTCGTCATCAGTTTCGTAGTCGTCTTCGCCTTCGTCGGCATCATCATCCACATAGTCGTCTTCCGGCGTCTCATCGACGTTATCGGTTTCCGGCTCAGGTGCCTCTGCCTCTGGCTGTCGAGGCCGAGCTTCGGCCTCTGGTCGCTCTTCTGTCGCAGTATCCTCAGGGGGATTGCTCAGAAGGCTAATTGCGTCATTAATTGAAATTTCTCCGGTTCCTGCTGGATTGTCGGACATAATAATCTACCTTTTTCTAGTTACGGTTGACCGCCGCCTGAAATCATCTAGCTGCGCTTCCGCTAACTTACCACTCTCAACCACGCTTTGAAAATACCCCTTTAAAGCGGTAAGAGACTGGCACAAATAATAAACTCTTTCTCTGTTCTCCGCATCCTTTATGTCGCTCAGCTTCCAAGCCTCGGTAAACTGATTGTCGAGATATTCAAACGCCTCAACAAGTAACTCATTACGCATCAAAGCCTCGGCCCTCTCAGCTCTGGCCTGCTTTTCCCTCACCTTTAATTCGTCCATAATTTTCCCTATGAAAGTAACGTATATCCGTCTAATCGTGGCGGGCGCTTGAAGTATTCTGGGTAGGTTGCGCCCTGCTGTCTAAACGCAAGGTTAGCCGATTGGAAATCTGGCGCAGTAGGATAACCAGCGCCATAACGGCTGTAGAACTGCTCTAATCCAGACGGCGCATAATCCAGCAAGCCCATACGCGCGTAACCGCCGGGGGTTGGTGGAACGACTGAACCTGCGTCACCGCCATTACCGGCTCCGCCCCTAGTGTCTAGGCGGCAAGCCTGCAAGTCTTCGTCGAAGATATATCCAGCGTCACATTGGCCGGTGACAGGGTCGACTGGTTTAACTTCCTCTCGCCCATCATCACGACCGCCACTCATGTCAGGTGCGTTCATGCCGGTATATGCACCCCTAGCCAGCAAATCCTCAAACGTCTTGGGCGGGCCTAAAACAAGGGTTGTTAAGGCGTCAATTCCCTGACCAAGCAAACCCATACCCGGCGTGCCGATTTGGCCGATAACTCTTTGAGACACAGGCTCAATTTCATAGGCATATGGGTTAGAACCCATCATGCCAGCTATGTTCATGCTTAGCGGTAAGCCTTGCCTTTGAGCCTCTGTTAAGCCAGCTAGGTTCTTTGTTACTAGCTGTCCGTCAGGGGCGACTACAGTTTCGAGGCCGTATGGCATACCAGTCACAGGATCGTAGCCGACGTTCTGAGGCGCTTTGTAGGGGCTAATGCCTAAGTTCTGTTGAGCAGACAGCATTGCGTTATATTGATCGGCTGTTATTCCGCCCGAAGTTGTTTGGCTGGGCGCGGTATATCCAATAACATTATTCACAGCCTGCCTTACACCAGCTTGTTGAGCCAATGCGTTTTGCATAGCCTGAGCGTTTGCGCTTCTTTGCGCTGCGCCAGTGCCAATGGTTGATGCTTCGACAATGTCTCTTACTGCTTGAGCCGCAATTTGCTCATCACGCCCACCGGGGTCGAAACCACCTCCATAGCTGTAATCGTCTCGACTTAAACCCGCTGATGCTGCTGCGATATCCTGCTGCACGTCTTGGTCAATGTCTTCATCAGACAAGCCGCCCCCACCACCGCCGCCGGAGTCATCGCTAGAGCCAAAGCAGAACATCTGGCGCTGCATATACTCGCCGTAATCGAACCCATCAATTAGATCGCGTGAACGCATAACCAGACCTTCCTTTCAATGATCTAAGCCATTGACCTTTTATGTTATTTCCATACCGCTTGCCAAGTTCATCCCTGACATGCTTTACCCAACTTGCCTTTAGTCCAAACGGCGACACGACATCTGGAATAAACAAGTTCGAGCCACTGTTCCACTCGTCTGCGCCGATAGAACGGTCGCCCTTGGTTAGTTCCTTTATCGCCTCGTCACCGACAAAAGCGTAAGAGAAGAAGGCAAGCGGCTGATCGTTTTCGCGGATCAAGAAATATTGGTTTTTCTTAATCGGCTGTAAAAAGAACCGCTTTAACGCTACCATTCTCCAATTGTTATAATAGTCGAAAAAGCTCGCTAAATATACCACCTCACTAAAAGCGCGATTTATCTGCGAACCCATTACTGCGCCCTTGGCAAATTCGTTGATATATCTGCGTCGGTCATAGCCTTAGCCATACGAAGCTCAGCCTCAGCGGATAGTTCCATACGGCGAAGCTCTATTTCCATCTGCATCTTTTCACGCTCAAGCTGGATATCCGCCTGCATCTTTTCACGCTTCAGCGCAATCTCAGCCTCAGCTTTTTGCTGGGCGAGCTGTAAATCCATTTGCGCCCTTTGCTGCATCGCAGCAACCGCCGGGTCAGGCTGAGGCGGCTGTTGCGCCTGCATTGCCTGCTGCTGCGCGATAGCCTGAGGCGAGCTAAAGAACTGGTCGGCATCCTTAAAGCCGCCAATCTCCGCAATAGAGCGAAGCGTGTTTACATATTGAGACATAGACACGATTGGGTTTTGTGGGCCTAGCTGCATTAGGATTTGCTCTTGCTTAGCCGCAATCTGTGTCAGGAAGGCAATCTTTGTTTCGTCGTCTGTCGTGCCAAGACCAACTTGCACAATCGTGTCAAACTCTGACTTCCACTCGGCTGGGTTAATCGGCACAAACTTGTTACGCAGACGCATAATCTGCGGCTTGTTGTCGTGCTTTAATACTAAAGCCAAGACACCCTTGAACAAATCCTTGACACCAGTTTCGGCCATAGTTCTGGCGTAGCTCTCAAGCTTAACCTGAGCGCCGCGAACTGTGGCGGCGACCGCTGAAGCAGTCGACGACTGCAACGCGTCTGGGCTAAGTCCTTGGGCTGCGGCACTCATGCCTGTGCGCTGCTCTTTTACGCTGTCGATGTAATCCATTAGCGGGCGGATTTCTGCGCCAACAGATGCACCAGCTAGTGGCTGAAGCATACCGGGCTGCCGCACGCGGATAATCCCGCCAGCTTGTGCATCGAGCAGGTCGTCCAGATTTACAGCACCCTCGACGGCAGCGATGCGCGGCAATGTCGATGAGTAGACGCTATCAAGATACTGACGCATGAGCGTGGTCTTGATAACCTGCAAATCTTCGGTCATGTCGTAGATTGAGCGACCGACCAAGCGGTGCGGCATCAGGATAGGCGACGCAACGGCAAACGGAATGTGATCCCACGGCTCGTTGTGCAAGATGTGCTGGCCTTCCGAGCCAATCGCGCAAACGCGGCGGCGCTCTGCAATGCCGTCGCCATCGTAATCCATTTTAACGATGCACTCGTAATAGATGACGCTACGCATTGTCGGGTCAGCCGGATCAACGCCGGTGGACGCCTCTAAATCCTGAAAGCGATTGCTAACCTCATTGCCAACCTTCAGCTCGTCCTCGCCAGCATATTGTTCGACCTCATCGCGGTCATAGCCCATAGCCACAAGGTCGCTGACAGTGAGCGACGTGCGGTGCGCCATAAAGTGCGCGTCCTCAAGAGACGTCGCGCGGCGGCTAACCAGAAACTCCTCAGGCGGGATGTTGATAATCTTGATTTCGCCCTCTTCGCGGGTAACGCGAACATTGAGATCGTACTCAGAGCGAAGCGGCACAGTCTCGCCAGTCTCGTTGTCGTAAATGCTTTCGGTAATGGTTTCGGACTGCTCAACGATTTCAACGTTGGGGTCGTTCATCAGCATGACCAGCTCGTCCTCTGACAAGCCGTTATATTCTTCTTCGTCCACCTCTTCTTTGGTTTCGTAGAAGAACTTTACGACACCCATACGGAATAAAAGCGCATCCTTAAAAAAGGTGTGTAGCATTTTATAACCGTCATTGCGTTGCACAATGTGGTTAACGTAATCGGACGCCTGATCTGCGGCTTCCATATCCTCTGCGGTGCGACCGGCAAAGCGAACATATTTGTCGTTGGTCGTAAAGACGCGCATCAGGTTAGGCATAATCGCCTCAACCGTGTCAGCGACTTCGGTGGCAACTACAGACGACCGGCCTTCCACCTCATTGCCAAGAGGCTCCCCCAGATAAAAGTCGAGAGCGCGCAGGCGCTCTTGGGTGTATTCGCTGTCGAAGTGGTTTAGCGCATCGGTTATTTCGCCTGACACAATTGTGCTGAGCTGGTAGTCGTCCATTTTAGCCATTTTTCTTTGCACCTTTTGCCGCGCGTTTAGGCGCAGGTTTAACCTTAGCCGCTGCGCTATTATCGCACACTTCCTTGGTTTGTTCCAGCGGGGGCTGGACGCGGCGAATACGGCCTACCAAGGGGCGGCGGATCATCATTGCATCGTTACCTTGCGTGCCTTCTTTTTGCCACCTTTGATCGGCGCGCCAATCTTTGCGGCAGTCTCAGCAAAGCCGCTAGTGGTCTGCACAACCTTAGCTGGGCGTGGCTCGCGTACAGTTTCGATGACAGGGTTCTTGCCCTGAATACAGCGCTGCCTAATCTCGCAGCGGCCACGATATGGGCAGTTATCACAAACAATCATGCCTTAGCCTTCTTTCTCTTTTTCGCTGTCTTCGCAGCCGCCTTAAATGCGGCAGCGGTAGGCGCGCCCTTTGTTCCCGGCTTTCTCATTTTCTCACCGCTGCCCACCTTAATGCGGGCGCGTTTTTTGGCGATATTGGCGTAAAGCGACATCAGCAGTATTTACCCAAAACTTGCTTTGCGCCGCCTGACTTCTTTCCGCCGTTTTTCTTACCGTATCCCATAGCTAACTTCCTTTTTTCCACTTGGTTGAACTCGATTTGGTCTTGCTCGGCGACCACTTAACACGGTTAGCCCAATATGCCGCAGACATAGGGCCTTTGGCTATGTTCTTCGCGTGGCGCGACTTGAACGCCTCACGCTGGCCGACCGTCTGGTTGGTCTTCACGCCCTGCTGACCGAAGCGGATCGTCTTAACCTGATCGCCGGACTTCGCCACAACGACGTGCGACTTGGTCGGGTGCGAGGGCGTGCGCTTCGGTTGATTGTAACCGGAGACGCCAGCTTTGGCTAGGCGTGGGTCTTTTGGCTTGCGTGGGGGCATTATTTAATCCAATAAAAAAGTGTTTTTCAGACCCATTGGGGGAGGCGCAACCATACCACCCTCCTCAAACTGCTGAAATGGGAAGTTGCGCTTAGGATATTGTTTACCCTTGCTTACGCCTCTGCGAGCCTGAACAGCCCTTGCTTCCGCCTCTCCGAGGACATTTTGATAAACATTAAAAGCGCCTTGGTAAGTGTCGCCAAATTTCGAGCTGTCGAGTTTTTCAATAACCCTCATAGCGTTTCTGTGGTCAAGGTTTGCCGTCCTGTTTTTGTCCAAAGACCTGCCAAGCTCTTTGATCTTTTTTGACAACTCTTTTTCAGAAAGTGAAGTAGCAAGACGGTCGGCGGCGGCGCTATCTTGCCTTGCGTATTTTGCCATTTTTCCAAAAGCGGCTTTTAGCCATTGATCTCTTTGGGGGGATTTTCTCTTGTTGTAATCAAACCCAAGCTCCTGCCCAAGCTCACGACTTATTCGGCCGCTGTGTTTGTACCAATCAGATTGGTTAAACAAGGATCGAGGCTGTATATTGTCCTTCTGCGACATAAACTCATAATGCTTTATAGAGTTGGCTTTTGATGCGTTTGACAGATCAGCATAAGCCGCGTTGTATTCTTCAAAGGCTGGCCTCGTCCTCTGATAATCAATGGCCGCCTTGTTTCTTGCCTCTCTTAAAATTTTTGGGGACATCCCAGTGTTCGCGCCTTTTGCGAAACCTTCTATTTCCTGAACCTTGTGCTGTATTTCGTGAACAAGGACATCTGCGATCTTGTCGTTAAACTCTTCAAAGGTTACTGGCTTGTCGCCCCTGCTAGAATAGAAAGTATTTACATTGATGTTTATCCGGTTGTCTTGCGGGTAAAAAGTGCCAAGCGTGTCTGACATCTCGTCGCTAAAACTAACTTTTATGTTTTTTAGCTCTGGGTAGTTTTCATAAAGCTCTGGGTGGTCAAAAACCTCAGACAGAGGCTTGCTGTCTGTGTACAAGAATTTTTCTTTCCAGTAAGGGTTAAGCTCTTCTTTAGGCGGCGCAGAACCAAACTGCTCTGCCCTTGTCACCTTTGCGCTTGGCGAGAACTCAACTTTACCTACACCTTCTTTTTCCCAAGGCGAAAACATTACCTTTGCAGGCTCATCGTTTATTTCAAACCTGTATTGGTCGTCTGGCAACTTAAATATACCAGTGCCGTATTTTCTTTCCGTAACATTAAAAGCAGCTTCCGGTGTTCTCTCAGCCCCCATAACTTGGTCAAGCTCATCAAGAAGGCCTTGTCTTTGTTGTTTTATCCTGTTTTCTATGGGGTCTAGTTGAGTATATATTTGTTTTAACTCTCCAAACATATTCTCCCATTCATCTTTTGGATAAGCGAACATCCCTTTTTCTCTGGCCTTCTGTATCTCGGCCTCTCTTGCTAAGAGCGCCTCATAATCAGAGGTATCTACAGAGCTGGTGACAGGAAACCTTTTCGCTGTTTTTCCCCCGAAAATTCCTAGAGCTGGCCCGCCAGCGGCTCTGGCCGCTAGACCTGACGGAGCGAGAGGTGCGGCAACAAAAAGAGGGTCGTAACCTATGCTTTTGCCATCTTCTTTAGCCAAAAGGCCTGACCCGCCGTAAGCAATGTCCGTACCAGCCAAAAGCTGCTCATTAGCCGCCTGACGCATTGCCTCAGGCATAGCGGAAGCGGCATCAACCGCAGCGTCTGGGTCAGACAGTAATCCAGAGATGGCGCGGTATGCAGGCATATATTGCAACCCAAACTCAGGGTCGCCATAGACGCCAGCTTGATATTGCGGGTAAAGCGCGCCGTCGGCCTCCATATAGGTCTCTTCTGGTGCAGATATGACCGGACGCCTAAACGGCGTAAACATATTTCCAAGCAAGCCTAATAAGCCACGCTCGCCCTCGGCGGTCATTCCGTACTCATATGGTGAGGCCATCAAACCACCCAATTCGTTTTTGGTTTCAAACTGCGATTGTGATTATACCCTCTTGAGTAGCCGCCAGCAACCGCGCCTTGGCCCGCAAAGGATAACACAAACGCGTCAGCCACGTCAGGCGATCTCTGCCCACGTCGCTTCATCTCGTCCTTGCTCTCAACCTTCAGCTTGCCAGTCGACAGGTACTTATACCTAACGCCGGTCAGCTCAGCGATTAACGTGTCGTCCAGCGGTATTTTGCAGTCGCGCGCCTCAAACCACTCGCGGCACGCCCAGAACAGCTCATCGCGCAGCCGGTTAAAGCGGTCCTTCAGGCTGGCACTCTCCGACACCGACACCGCAACGGCGGGTAAATCCAGCTCGCGCAAGCGGTCAGCCAGACCGGCACCCAAGCCAATCGCGTCCACATATATCGCCTGCGGGCGCTTCGAGTAAGGCACGGCGTCGTATTCGCTCAACACGATACCGGCAAGCTCCATCAAGTCCTTATTCTGCCACGTCTTAATCGGCTCGACCAAGATATTGCCCTGACGCTTTGCAAGCGCCGAGCGATCACCGCCAAAGCGCGCGACGTCCAAACCCCACACAACCGGCGTCGTCGGCCCAGCCTCAACGTCACGCTTTACCGCGTCCTCAACCAAATGCAGCGGCAACAGCACGTCGTCGGACTGCGTCGGAAACTCGCCCAAGACGCGCACACGGAAAACGTTGCTGTCCTCGCCGTATTTGCCAGCCATCTCGTCGATAAACTTCGGGTCGACGTAATCGCCCTCACTACACGACACCGTAATGCAATGCCACTTGTCGCGGTCACTATGGAACGCGTCGTAAAAATAACCATCCGACCGTGTGGGGTTACCGCACATAATAATCTTCGCGCCGGGGGTCGATAACGCGCCGCTGGCCGTCTCAAAAATCACGTTAGGCACGCCAGACGCCTCTTCGACCACAAACAACATGTGGGGGCTGTGAAAGCCCGCCAAGCTCTCAGGGTTCTCGCGGCGGCTCGTTCTCGCCACGGCGAAACTGTCAGACGCGCCGCGTAGGCTAATCTTATCCGACTTAAATTCGAGTAGGTCTTTGAAAGCGGTGGGCATGTTGCGCGCCCAGCGGTCGATCTCCGTCCACAAGACGTCCGATAGCTGGTGCGCGCTGTTGGCCGTCACCGCCACCTTGCACGGATAATGCGTCATTAGCCACCACAGAACCACCCAGCTCTCAAACGCGGTCTTTCCGACGCCGTGGCCGGACTTAATCGCCACGCGGTCGTTATCGGCTATGGCCTGCAACGCCTGCGCCTGCCACGCCTGAGGGGTGGCTTGCAGTACCGTCTCGACGAATAACGCGGGGTCGGCGCGTAATGCGGCTATAGCTTCGACGGTGGCGTGGGTGTCAGTCATGCGTGTATCTCCGAAGGGGGGTGGGTGGTAAGGGGTCTATATTTTTCTTCCCGCCCCCGCCCGCACGCGAAAGGGGGGGGGTTAACTGATTTTGGGTTAACTTTCCACATATTTTGCAGAAATGTCGCATAACGTTAATTATGCGCAACGCGTATCGTGCAAATACAATGACTTAGCTGCCTGTGGATAACTTTTTGCCTTTTTTCTGCCTGTTTGCCTGTTTTTTAGGCATATCGTTGTTAACCGAAATCCGGTTGATTTCGCGCGCGTGTAGTGCGTCAGTTGTGTCTTTCTCTTGATGTTCGACCACCTGAACGTGCTTTAGTTTAGCCGCATTGTTCACCTGTTGAAGCAGCTCAAGGTACGACCCACCAGCCTCATGCGTCACGTCGACTTGCTGCTTATCTCCATAAACCTTTGGCAAAAGCCTAGCCGCCGTCCACTTATAGTTGTCAGCGACAAGCCTTGCCGATTGCGGGTCTATTTCGCCGCTTAGGACGCGCCTATTGATCTCGTCTAGCTGATCTGCATAGATCATACCACGCGACGCTAAGGCGCTCATGTAGCGCCTCTCAAAGTCCTTATCGTTGTATATCTTGTTCCAAGTTGCACCCCAACTCGGCATGTCCTTGTCTTTGCAGACGGATTGACCGGAGCGACCACTTGTCACCCTAGTCAGAAACTCGACCCATACCTCTTCGGGTATTTTAGCTGACATCGTCGTCTGGCTCCAATGTTAAAACAAACGTCGGCTTGTCTTCGATCACCAGCAAAGGCTGGCGGCATTTCGAGCATATGATTGATTGCATACGCTCAAAAACATATCCGTGCGTCTCTTGTTCGCACCACTCGCAGTCCACCGGCTCTGTGAAGAACTGCACAAAATGCCTATCCTTATTGATATCCAGCACCTTACCCATCAACGTCCACGCACTCTGCGGCGCACGCCACATAACCAGCCGCGTCAACATAGTTGTCGGTGTGATATGGATTGCTCTTCATTCTGGCGTGCTTGAGCAGCGACATCATAATCCCAACGTCGTTAGCCGATACCTTGTGACCCAAATGCTCAGACCAGTAACGCGCAATGGTATTGAAGTTATCTTCCATATTACCGTGATCGGCGGCGCGATCCTTGGTCACATATTCTTTCGCTGTATCTAAAACCTCAGCTCTATTCATTCTCTTCACCCTTTACGTCAATTACTTTCAAATTACACACTACGCACTCATACCGGCGCTTTGTTAAATCTTCGCCCTTGTACGTCAGCAGCGAGTAGCAACGCGGGCAGCGTTGCTTCGATAGCCGCATTTCCCAGCTTCCGTCGCCCTGTTCAATCATCGCTACTACCCTCAGGAAAAGGAACCTCTACACTAGCAATCGGATCATACCCGCGCAATAGCTCACGCGGCCATATATCCACCTTCACGCCGGTTTTAGTTCGCTGCACGTTCACCGTCAATGTACGCACGTCGATCCACGTTGACACGCCGAGCAGCATATACTCGCGATCCTTTAGAATATCCTCACGCTCGTTATCGTAATCCATCAGAACGGTATCTCGTCGTTTAGCGTTGTCTCCAGCTTCGTCTTCACCTTTTCGACCGTAGCGCCGGTAAATACGTCTTTCACCTGTTCTACCATCTTACTGGCGTGCCAGTCACCCAGAATACGCCCAATCTCGTCCACGCTGTAAACCTGCATCTCGCGGTTATCACGTTTGACCCGGCTCACCTCGTAATCCGTCGGCACGATAGCCAGCGTCGTTCCGTCTGGCATCCTGCCCTCTACCCACTCGCCGGTCAGCGGCTTTACGCCAGCGGCGATAGCTGCCTGTTCTAGCGCCGCCACACCGCGCAGCGTCACCTCGACCTCATGCTCTACGCCGTCGCACTTGTCGATGGCGGCGTTAAGCCTATCCATCTGCGCCTCGAACCTATCACGCAAATCTACCGGCACTAACCACACCAGCCTATCTACACCCCACCGACGCTCCATATCCGACACGACATCATCGTACCTGTGCAGCGCCTGTTGCATCCGCCTCATCGCCGCCTGATTAGGCGCATAGTAAACCTTGTCTGGTTTCGGCTTACCCCTCGTCTTTTTAGCCACCATTTCTATATCCCCTGTCTCTTGTCCATAAACTTGTCGGTCGCATCGCACCCCCTAGTGTGGGGGGTGCGACCGACGATTGTCGGTTTTCGGTGCGACATTTGTCGGCGACGCGACAAATTTGACCTATCTATTTGTTTTCACTAACAATCCATACCTTATTATCGTCGATAGCTATTATCCTTGCGGCTTGCAAATCCTTCCGCGCTTTAGACTGCTCTTGTCGCGTGTGATCGGGCGTTTTTTCGGCATGATAGGCACACCAAGCACGGTAATTTGGCCGCTTATTTTCCATTTTTATGATGTAATCTTGTAGGCTTTCGAGCGCTAATTGCATATTTATATCCTTCTTTGGCGCGCTCTTTTTCTGTTCATCGGTGCGCTGTAACACGATTGAGCTACCGTTTGGCGACGCAATTTGCGTCATTTCCAACGTAATATCGTCGATAGGCTCGGCGTCTTTTTGCTTTTGAACGGACATCGTCACAAGGTTCTCGTCCTTTGTAATCGCAATCGAAGCGTCTACTGCCCCTAGAATGGCCGACGAACCTCTTGCCCCGCGCTCAGAATTTTTGCCCGAATGGTGAACAAACACGACCGCACACTCGAACTTATGCTTCAGTGCGTCAGCCGCCGCGACCGCTAAGCCAGCCTCTTGCGAGCTGTTTTCGTCAGCCCCCAAGAGCGCTCTGGCTAATGTGTCGACATATATACACGTCCACTTGCGGTCTAAACGCTCAATCGAGCGTATCAGCTTCTCTATGTCGGCCTGATCGCGGAAATTGACCGCGATTGGCAGCATATGGAAATGCCCGCTAATCCCCAGCTTGTGCGACATCTTCCACGCCTTGATGCGTTTACCCATACCGCCAACGCCCTCACCGGCGATGTAAAGCACGTCGCCCTGCTTTGTTGGCATACCCTGCCATTCGATGCCGTGAGCCTGACAGAGCGCCATATCGAGCGTAATGAAGCTCTTGCCGCTGCCCGGTGCGCCGTAAATCATGCTCAGGCCGTGCGCCGTAATCAGCCCGACGTCGCCCTCGCCAACCGCCCAGCTTACCGGCGGCATGTTAATGAGGTACTGCTCGTCGACGAACTCGAAGTAATCGCCTTGATTATTATCGTTGTTATAATCATCCGCCTCAACGACTGGCTCAGGGGCAGCCTCGATAACTGGCGTCGCCTTTACAGCGCCCATTAGCGCGTCTCTGTCGTTGCTGACCAGCCAGTCGACGATATCGCCCTTGTCCGGTAGGTTGGGCAGCTCAACGCGCTTTATGCGGTTAGCCACGCCGAACAGGTTAGCGACGACCATATCAGCATGTGCTTTACCCGCCTCGTCGTTATCCGGCAGGACGATAACGTTACGCCCCTCGAACCACCTGTTTAGCACTGGCTGCCACTTCTTAGCCCCGCCGTGGCTCGTTGTGGCTAAAAGGCCTATTGTGGCTACTTTTTCTGCCGCCTTCTCGCCTTCCACGATAAACACCGGCTCGTCTGGCCGCGCTAGGATTTGGTGCAGATTATACGGCAAAGCCTCAACGCCATCCATATTGTAGAGCCAACCGCCCTTACCGTCTGGGCGGCATTGGCGAAACGTCTTTGGCTCGTACCGGCGCACCTGATATTGCACCTCGCCGTGTTCATCTATGTAATCGTAGCAGGCGCTCATAAACCGCGCCGGTTGCAGGCTGACTTGCGCCTGCTTTTGAATACCGAATTTCTTTTCGAGAATGTCTGGAATACTGCCAAGGATAGTCGCGCCCTCGTTCTTACGCACAAGGTCGACGACCCCGCCGCCCTCATTATTCTCGAAGTCAAACCAAGTGCCTTTACGCAAGTCCAGCTCTTTCGAGCCGTGCGTACCCCAGCGCAATATGTGACCGCGCCTGACCGCAGGCTCACCCCAATAAGCCTTTGCGACTGCTTCAGCGTGTGCTGCTATGTTTGTCATCTGATAACCCTCACCCCTTTGCCCTTGTAGGACGGTGGGCGACGCACAAGGGGCAAAGCGCCGCCCACCTAACCGCACTAGAACAGGTCTGCGCCTGCCGTGGCTACAGGAGACACCGACGCCACTGGCGGCGCGACCATCTCCGGTGCGGGTTCGTTTTGCGCCGCGCCGTCAATCGCAGCCGGACGGTCAGTCCAGCCCACGATTGTCAGCTTTGGCGCTTTAAAGCGCAGCTCACCTTGCGGCGATTGCACCTTAACTGTCTCAGGTGTGCCAGCCTCAATGACCGGCACCTTGCCTGCATTTGCGTGCCTCTCAGCCTCGAACTCGTCGTGCAGCGCGTCGATGACGCGTAACACTGTCTTGGCTGAATGGCTAAACTCGCGCGGGCCTGCCTCGCCTTGGATCAAGACGCGGAAGCGAACCGCCTGCTTATGCTCGTCACTTGGCTTGGCTGGCATAGGCTCGCCAATATTCACCATATGAAAGTCTGGTGCGCCTGACGCAAATGACAGGTAACCCACCTGCATTGCCGCCATATCCGCCACAAACTTGAACGGCGTGGCAAGCTCGTTCTCTTGCTTACCCCAAGTGCCGTCTGCACCTTGTACTCGATCCTGAGCGATCCAGTCTCCGCCCTTTGCATCGAACTTCACGATTGGCAGAATATCACCGCTGCCACGGTTTTCTGTGCTAAATCCTAGCGCCATAACGTTTTAACTCCTTAACGTCAACTTTAGTTATCAAAAGACCTGATGATTTGCAGGTCACTCACTTTGTAGTACGCGCAGACGTCGGCGTCCTGTGGGTCGCCTCGGTCTGCCCGACCACCCTTCGCCACCGTAAACTCCGCCGCAAAGTCGAGCTTTGCGAGGCAGTCTATGTAGAGAAGCAATAGATAACACTTTAAACCAGTGCTATCTGTCAACTGTTTTGCCTTCAGCACCTTGCTGAGGCTAATCATTACTGTCGGGTATGCGTCGTGCATTACCTTGCGCGCCTTGACCTCAGCAAAGCCGCAGATGCTGTTACCGTCCTTGCGGTCGTGGATGGCAAAGTCCAGCTCGTAGCGCATTGGCAGCTTATACATATCATAGCCGGAGCCTGACAATAGGTTAGCCACGCGCTGCTCATTGTCGAGGTCGGCGGCTGTCTCATACATTGGCCTAGCCATTGTGCGCCTCCTTGATAGCCCACAATATCCGCGCCGCCACTTGCGGCACGATGCTATTGCCTAATTGTTTAAGTCTGTGTACCCGACCGGGTACCCCATTAGCCACTCGACCCACTGCGGGTTCAGGCTCCCAGAAACTCTTTTCCCATCTGGCTTCTCCACCGCATAATCCAGCCGATCCCTCATTGTCTCGTTTCTGCCCGACCCCTTGAAGTCGCTGGCTGTCGGCGTTGGGTACATCTTCGGCTCCTGCGCCTCTCGCCACTTCCTGACCGTCTCTGGGTCTACCTGCTCGCGCAGATTGCTCGGCAACGCCCTGCCCTTTCGATGACCTTCCGCCATCTTCTTGAGGCTCTCCTCTGACCGCTGCGGCAGATGATCCATCGCGTTTGGCGTTGCCCATAGATTTGGTTCCTCCGTCTGGCGCTGGAGTTCCGTTTCCTCTGAATTTTTCCCGCCGTATTTCACTTGTTGCGTCAGGTTCGCAAACCCATTCTTGCGGTCTTTTTTTCTTTTGCTGTTCATGCGTTTCCTGAAATTTTCCGGCGTCTCGTCTATCTCCATTGACCGAGGAGTGAGCCACAATCCAGCATCTGTCTCTGCGGTGGCGGGCGTCTGCGGCGACAGCCGGAATAACAAAGCACCTTGCTTGGTATCCTTCGGCTTCCAAGTCAGATAGCACCTCGTCGAGGCCCATAGAGATGTGTCCAGCAACATTTTCTCCAATAACCCAAGTCGGCCTGACAGCTTGGATAATTCTAAGCATTTCCGGCCAGAGGTGTCGGTCATCTTTATCGCCTCTGCGCTTCCCGGCAGACGAGAAGGGCTGGCAGGGGTATCCCCCGACAACAATGTCAACCAATCCTCTAAATCTATCTGCGTCATTTGCTAACTCCCTAACGTCATCAATTATCTCTGTGTCAGGCCAATGCTTACGCAAGACCTTCTGCGCGTGTTTATCATACTCGCAAAACGCGACTGTCTCGTAGCCACCCACCAGCTTTTCGCCAGCATAACTAAAGCCGCCAATGCCACTAAATAAGTCTAGCATCCTGAGCATGTCTTATTCCCTCGCCATCAAGTCGCGGCACACCATAATAAAGTCAGGCCAAGACAGCATCGCCGTGTAGCGCCAGTCGTAAGCCTCAGCCACATCCTGAGCCAGTGGCCGCCCTAACCTTGCCAGCGCCTCAATAGGTATCCGCACGCTAATGTCCTGCCGGTCTAGCTTCCAGATCAGGCACGGCAGGCAGTCATTAGGGTTGCCGTCTGACGTGCGGGCGGCGGTCACTATTTGATCCCACCAAGAAGGTGACACGGAATTTTTATATCTTTTTAGTTCCAATAAAAACGGAAACGATGCGTCTGAAGCTGTCAGGTCTGCCAGATTTTTCATCTGGTACTGCTCAAGATTGCGCTTAAACTTTATGCCCAACTCATCGAACAACATGCCCGCGATCTGCCTCTCAAATGCAGCCCCTTTGTTTCTTCCGTTTACCATTTCACCCTATCCCTTAAAGTGCAATTTGCTTCTTGCAGCTCAACGATTTCTTTCATGCCCTTGTCGAGCGTGTCCACAATATCTGATAAAACTTCGTCGTAATCTATGTCATGTACGCTCATGCTTTCCATCCAGTAGCTGTCGCCGTGATAGAATATGGGGAATTTCTCCTGTCCGTTTTCTGCGTAATTAGAAAGCCCCGCGCGCAGCCGGGTGACAATCTCACGCATAAACTGCATTTGTCGGATGACCTTTCGGTGGCGCACCATCAAACACGACCCGCTTGGTGATCCATAGTCGTCTGGATGTGGCGCTGACGCACATTGCTTTCCAACTGCTTTACCAGCAGCTCGTCGGCCAGAGACGACTGGCTACGGTGAGCCGATAACTCTAATTCTTTTTTCAGCGCCTCAATCGTCGAGGCTCTAAGCCGTAGCAAAACTGGTTTAATTTCAGACATTTAATATCATCCTAAAAATATGTTGCTATAGTTGTTGACATATACTGATATCAAGCCCATATTCTTAAGACAAGAGAGACAAAACGTTTACTTACAAGGGAGATACCGAAATGTCAGATTTTTCAATCAATCTTAATGCTGTTTCTTGGAACGCCACTGAAGCTGTCCTGAATTTAGACAAGGGCTTTGTCGGCACGCCAGACTATATGGGCGTAGCTTATTTCTGGAACTATGCTTACCGCCATTATCTGCGCGACGCGTCAATCGCTCAGCGTCGCCGCATCCACAAGAAAATGCTGGACTGTGGCTTGGCTGTTGATGGTGCCAGTGAAATCCACGCTCAGATCATCTTTTATTATTTAAATGGCAAAAAGCTAAACGGAGGCCACGTCGTAAGCACGGCTGACTTAGCTGTAATGCGCGAACAGGCGGCGGCTTAACAGCCCCGCCCCAACCTAAGGGAGACACCTATGGGATTTGAAGACGACCCAATGGCTCAGACAGCCGACATCGCGGGCAGCTTTATTAAGGCTGACCCTGTGACTTTTGAAAACAAGTGGGGCGGTTCGTCAGCCCTTAACTTTGGCGAACCACCATTGACCAGAGGGCAACGCGACCACCAGCGTCGCAAATATAGGGTCAAGCTTAAAACACTTAGCCGGAAGGGGAAAGCTAATGCTTAAAGACACAATCGGAATGTTGTTTGTGACGGCGTTTGCCATCACGTTTTTCACCAATATGATCACGACCGAATATAATGTTTGGGCGCTGATGGTTCGCTTTGGGGGTGCGGTATGATCGTTTATCTTGCGACCAATACGGTCAACGGTATGCAGTATGTTGGGCTTACGCGCAGAAAAACCTTAGAGCCGCGCGTCACGGAGCATTTTGCTAAAGCTAGAAATTCTAAAAAAGGAAGCGCCAAAACCATAGCCCACGCTATCAGGGTTTATGGTCAAGACGCCTTCAAGTTTGAAATTTTGGACAAGACTGAAAACCTAAAAACATTAAGCCGCGCAGAAAGGTATTGGATAAAAAAACTAAACACCAAATACCCAAATGGGTACAACGTAAAATCAGGTGGTTGCCCAACTTTTAAATTGGCCTCAGGTGATTTGTATGAAATTGACGGCAAAAAATATTATGGGTGCGGCGATTTGGCAGAGCATTTCACTGTCAGCGTTCATAATATCAGGCACAGGATTTTAAGGTCTGGCTGGACACCAAGGCAAGCAGTTGAGATTGATGCGCCCCCTGCAAACATTAAAAAGTACAATGGGAAACATCACGCCACGATTTCTATTGGAAAATCTATATGTGTAATGGGCAAAGAATTTACCTCAATAAAAGAGGCTTGCGAGCATTACGGCATATCGGACAATTTGTATCATTCTCGAAAAAAAATGGGCTGGTCACTTGAAGAGACATTTGAGATTAAAAAAAGAGACCGCCCAACAAGTCGTGGCAGTAAGATTATTGTTGGTGATTTGCTTTTCCCCAGCATATCAAAAGCATCAAAGCATTTTGGGATTAGGGCTGGGTGCGTAACGCAGCGACTATCTAATGGGTGGACAATCGCTGAGGCGTTCGGGCTTGAACCAAGGCGCTCTTGGTCTAATTCAATAAAAATAAAAGGGTTTAGCTCAATATCAGAAGCCGCAAGAAAAACCGGCATAAACCCACAAACAGTGTCTTGGCGTGTCAGAAATGGATGGACGCCAGAACAGGCCGTCGGCATTGAGCCAATACACGGCAACAACCAAAACCTTAGAAAAGAACAAGGAGTAAACTAATGAAAAACGTAGTTCTAAATCTTGCAAAAGAGTATCGCCCAATTCCAAGTAAAGACGCAAGCACCGGCGCATTCACTAATGCAATTTTGATTATTGAAGTTGAAAACGATGAAATGCCTTGGCTCGTCACAGTGATTACTGATGATGGAGAAATTGGCAGATGGTATCACGCAAGCAAAACTACTGCCCTCAGTACAGCCGCATACCAAGCTATATCTCGTGATTTACCGATATTGATCGAATTAAGTCCGTCTGATGCTTGCCCCGAAACTTACGAGGCCTTGTCAAACAGGAGAAATAAAAATGGTAGGTAAAAAGACACCCGACGATATCGTCACCGCAAGCCGTATTCCGGCGCTTATGGGGCTAAGCCCATACGACACACAAAACGATCTGCTGGCATCCGTGCTGGCAGCTATCGAAGGCAAGCCCGACCCAAAGCCGTTCAACGGCAATGAGGCTTGCGATTGGGGCGACACCTTGGAGAGCGTCATATTGACCACCGCCGCCGACCGCTTAGGGCTGACCAACTTGCAGCTCGAACATGAGGCAATCTTCCACGACACGCTACCGTTTGCCGTGTCCCTCGACGGCACCGCTGACGGCGGGCTTGGTCACAACGTCGACACCGACTGGTCGAAGGGCATCATCTGCCCGAATGGGCCAGTCTGGGTGGACGGATTGGGCGTGCTAGAGAGCAAGCTGACCAGCTCCAAGCCAGAGGACGCGCCAGCGCCTCACAGGGGGCCGTTGCAACTTCAGGGGCAGCTTATGTCAACCAAGATGACGTGGGGCGCTGTGTGCGTGCTATACGGCGGTGTGGAGCTACGCATTTTCCTATACCAAGCCGACGCCGCTATTCAGGCGCGTATCTCTGACGCCATTGAGGACTTCGAGCGCCGCAAGATGGACGTCGACTGGTATCCGGTACTGAGCAGTTCTGACGGCAATACAGCTTACCCACGCGTCGATGACGGCGCTGAGACGCTGACCCTGCCCGACGACCAGACCGACTGGCTAGGCCAGCTCGTCAATGCCAAAGAGGCAAAGCGTGCCGCCGAAGCCGACATTGACGAAGCTGAGGCTGCGCTCAAAGAATATATGGGCAGCCACGAACTAGCCGCTGGCGTCGTCGGAAACGTTGCCTATCAGGTGCGCTGGCCGATGCGTAACTTCAAAGCGCAGCCAGCCAAGACCACCCCGGCGAAGCCTGCCCGCATCGTGCGGCAATCAACCCTGAGCGTGAAGGTAGTAGACAATGACTGAAGTGGCGCTAACGCAAAAGCAGGCTCACTTCCGGCGCGTCTTTAGCCGGTTCGTCAGAAAGCACGGATATACGCCTACTGTCAGAGAGATCGCTGAGCATATGAATATGCACCCAGCACAGGCTCACAGGTATATGACCGCGCTTGTTGAACGTGGCGCTGCGACAAGGCAGCTTGGCAAAGCGGCCTCGTTTAAGTTAATATGAATAGCTCGCGCCGTTCCTCCCTTGGCGCGGCTTCCCTCGCGGCTCGATCTTTCTCCCTTGGTCGAGCCGCACTTTTCTCACAAGAGGCAAATATGAAACAACCAAGTTTTAAACCCGACGACCTAGTCAGCGTGACTGGCCCGAAAGGCAGGCTGGTGACAGCCATAGTCAGGCGGGTCGAGCGCATCGACGACGAAAGCTACAATGTGGTTTTTGAGGATATGCAAACGGCTGACAGGTTTGACTATCAATATCTATACAAGTGATTTAAGGGGGCGAAAGCCCCCTTATTTCGTTAGCCCCTTCATCTTCTCGAAGCTACGCATGCCGCCAAGTCCCAACATGCCCATTAACACGGTCAGCAAGCTCGACATATCAAACTGAGGCAGATCGGGTAGAGCCACACCGGCATAGGCGCTGGCGAAAATAACAAAGGGCGCAAGCACAAAATGCCAGCACAATGCAACGCCACACGTCCAGCCAACGAAGGGACGCCACCCAGCCACGAAGATTGACCTGTGAGACGCCTCAGCCTTGTTTATCTCCAGTTGCCCCTTAGCCAGCTCTTGCGCGTGCCTGTCGGCCATTGTGGCCAGTTCATGCGCCAGCTTATTCTTCTGGTCTTTGTCTTCGATAAACTTGTCCAGCAATCCTGTCACTGGTGCGATCAATGCTTCAATCATTTACTTACCCTCGTGGCTCATCCAGACGGCAAAGGCACCAGTGGCTGCGCCGACTATCGTTGAAACAAAAGCGGTTTGCTGCGTCGTTGCTGATGCGCCTAAACCCATAAACCAATCGCACACATTCCACGCCATTACCGTAAACACCAGCATCATCAGCCGAGGGATGATTTTATATTCAACCAGCGTTTTACTCATCCCCAATGCGCCTTTGGTTTGTTGCGCTTGTTGATGTTCTTTTTATGCTGACCGGGTCGACGTATGCGCTTGCGCTCGATGCGAACATTCTCGACCTTCTTAGCCATCCGCCTTTTTCCCCAAATTGATTATCTCATCAATCGTTCTGCCGCAGCCAATGCACCTGACGCGATCCTTGTCCAGAACACAAATGCCAACGCAGGGGCTTTTAGCCATCTGCCAGCGCCCTAAATCTTGCCGTAATTCGCTTGGCGCGATTAGGCGTTTGGTCAAACCAGCGGCTGTCTTCTGCCTCGGCGGCGACTGTCAGCCACGCTTTCGGATCGTCCATCGCCTCAGCTACCGCTGCCCACATTTTGACAAATTTCGAGCAGCGCGGGTATCCGAGCTGAAAGCACATGTTGCAAAGCGCCAGAGCCGCGTCAGGGTAACGCTCGTCCAGCTCATTAAAGTTGATATCGAAAA
>Ga0208644_1000663_pt1 | contig 30413 bp, 48 predicted proteins | sample VirMetDEL_Nov_18_FD_184517 | JGI IMG/M metagenome (GOLD analysis project Ga0208644, IMG submission 184517) | Aqueous microbial communities from the Delaware River and Bay under freshwater to marine salinity gradient to study organic matter... | ecosystem: Environmental > Aquatic > Marine >...
GTGCAAACAGATATAAATAACCAAACAGCGTTAGATAAAAGAATCAATCAAAGAGCAACATTATGACACAAATAGTAGAATTAATTTTAGACGAAGAAGAAGAAGGCGGAATCTATGCAATTAGCATAGTTGATATGCCTGCAATAGAAAGTAATTTTATAGCCCTTTCAGAAGATAAAAAGACAAAGTATAGTTTAGCCCAAGTAGATAATGAACAGCGTTTGTTAGTTGGGGCTGCATTGATACCTAACAAGCAAATTTTTAGAAAGGATGCAGAGGACAATGAGTTTTATGTGTATTTTTCTAAAGATACGGTTAAAAAAGCGGCTTATAGATTCTTAAAAAGCAATGCACACCATAACCACACCTTACAACATCAAGAACAAATAGAGGGGCTTTATGTGGCTGAAAGTTGGATAGTTGAATCAGAGCAAGACAAGTCAAGAAAGTACGGTTTAAATGTACCAATAGGCACTTGGATGGTTGCGGTAAAAGTAGATAATGAACAGATTTGGAATGAGCAAATTAAAAGCGGTAACGCCAAAGGGTTTTCAATTGAGGCTTATTTTGCAAACAAATTAGGAAGCATTAAACAGAGTGTTGATGACGTTGTAATTGAATCTGCCCAACTTTTAAATAAAATGCTAAATTTGTAGAAACTAAATAACTAAATATGAATATAACCAACGATTTAAAACCATTAGGAATTGATGACGTGGCTAACAGTAGTTGGTTTTATGATAAGAATTGGTTAATTGTTGGCACAGGTCACAGCATTGAGAAATGGACACCTGAATTAAAACAGGAATACAATATTTGGACTATAAATGCGGCGATTAGCCACACAAAATACGCAGATATTGCGGCAATTCACGACCAAGTTATCTACTACGACATTAAAAAGTTTATTCAAAACGATTTTGATTATAGATATATCTTAACCCGAACACCAAACATTCAAAAACAGCCTAACACTTGTTACGTTCAGTTAGAATGTGATACAAAATATAGGGATTTGGGGTTAAAACAATACCCACGTTTAAATAGCAGTGCCTTTGCATTTAGGTTTTTAGGTGAACGTTTTAAAAATATTTATTCAATTGGTATTGATGGAGGTAATAAAGTAAGTGAATTAATGCCTGACTTTTACCAAAACCACGAAAACGGGCAGAATTTTGATGCCCATAACGGTTTTATACCTATATTTAAAAAGGAATTTGGATTTAATCATATAAAATTATGAGTGAAAAAGAGCATTTCGGCAGGCCATTTGGCAGCTTTAAAGTTTCAGTTGAGCAAATAAAAGCTGAATGGAACAAGTATATTGACTATTGTTCTAAGTTTAAGGTTGAACACCCAACAGGAAGCGGTAAGGTAGTTGAGGTTAGAAAGCCAAGAGTGCCAACAATAGGCGAATTTATAGAGCGTTTAGATATTTGTTACTATACTTGGGAAAAATTCACCTTAGAAGAAAGCCACAAAGAGTTTAAAGAAACGGTTAGCAAGATTAACGAGATAATTCAGAATAGAAAAGTATCTGCATTATTAAACGGTGAAGGCAACACAACAGGGTTAATATTCGATTTAAAGGCTAACTACGGTTGGAAGGATAAACAAACGGTTGAGCATACAGGTGACACAGATAATCAATTAGTGGTTAGGGTTATTGATGGAACTCAAAACAAATAAAGTATTTTGGCATCTTGAAAACTCAAAAAGCAAGTATGTAATTGAGCAAGGTGGCACAAGGTCGGGCAAGACTTATAATATTTTAATTTGGCTAATTTACTATGCTAATTTACACAAGGGTAAAACCATTACCATTTGTCGTAAATCATTTCCATCATTAAGGGGTTCAGTGTATCGAGATTTTATAGAGATACTTCAAAACGCAGATTTATATGATGAATCTTTGCATAACAAAACAGAAAACATTTATAGGCTTAACGGCAACCTTTTTGAATTTATTGCAGTAGACCAAGCCCAAAAAATTAGAGGTCGTAAAAGAAACATACTTTTTATCAATGAGGCCAACGAGATAAACTATGAAGAATTTTTTCAGTTGGACATTCGAACCACAGACAAAGTAATAATAGACTACAACCCTTCAGAAGATTTTTGGGTTGAGGATATTAAAAAACAAAATGAGTGCGATTTCTTTATTACTACTTATTTAGATAACCCCTTTTTACCTAAAGAATTAATTGAAAAGATTGAAAGGATAAAAGACCAAGATGAAAACTATTGGCGAGTTTACGGTTTAGGGTTAAAAGGATTTATAGAGGGACAAATATTTGCTAATTTTAATGAAGTTGATAAATGGCCTGAATGCAAATGGGAGGCTTTGGGGTTAGATTTTGGTTATGTGAACGACCCAACCGCATTAATTAAATTTGGTATGTTTGAGGGTGAAATATATTTACAAGAGTTACTTTACCAAACGGGTTTAACAAATCAAGAAATTGGCAACCATTTAAAAAGTTACAACATTGATAGGCGGATTGAAATAATTTGCGATTCAGCCGAGCCAAAGAGTATTCAAGAAATCTATTTAATGGGTTTTAACGCCAAAGGAGTTATAAAAGGTGCTGACAGTATCAAGAATGGAATTGATATCTTAAAACGCCACAAAATAAACGTAGTTAAAGGTTCACCAAACATTGTAAAAGAGTTTAGGAATTACAAATGGCAAAAGGATAAAAACGGTAATATGATAAACAAACCGATTGACTTTTACAACCATGCTTGCGATGCGATTAGATACGTTGCATTAACTAAATTACAAATTGAAAACAAAGGTAAATATATTATAGGATGAGAATACTAACAGCAGCAACAATGAAAGGGGCGATAAATTACCACAGGTTAATTAGCCCGCATATTATGTTAAAGGCGGCTTACCCCGACACCGAAATTTTAACCACCGTAAGTCAATCTTCAATTTTAAACACTGATTTAAATAAAATTGATATGATAATTTTTACAAGGTTTATTGCCTTTAAAGAAATTGAAAGAATAACAGATTGGTTGAGAAAAAAAGCCCATGTTAAATTAGTGTTAGATATTGACGACTATTGGAAGTTAGACGACCATCATATTTTAAGCCATTTATACAATAAAGACTTTGAAGAACAAACAATAAAAACTTTTAGATGTGTAGACCATATAATTACCACCAATAAAAGGTTGGCTAAAATGATTAAGCCATATAACAAAAGGGTAACTGTTATACCCAACATAATTAACACCGATGAAATGCAATGGAAGCCATCGCCAAAAAGAAAAGGCAAGGTTAAAATATCTTTCTTTGGAGGTGAAACACATTTTGAGGATTTGAAATTTAGCAAGGTAGATTACAGCAAACTAAATGCGGTGGCCTATGTTGAAAAATACAAAGAGTTAGGTTTTAAAATTGAGCCACCAAAAGATGAATGGACATACGGCACTTTATTTGATGACACCGACATTTCAATTGCGCCTTTATTACCTACAAAATTTAACAGCTGCAAATCAAATTTAAAAGTAGTTGAGGCGGGTGTAAAGGGTAAGTTAATTTGTACGACCAAAACACCACCATATTTAGATTTTCAAAGCGAAAATATTATTTATTTTGAGCCTAACGAAGATTGGACAGATAAATTAACCTTACTTTCAAAAGATAGGGCAACGGTTGAGCAAATTTCTAAACGATTGCAAGAGGAAATTTTAGACCATTACAACCCACATAGGTGGACAAAATTCAGAATGGATTTGTATAAATCAATTTTATAACATTTTGTAAAATACAATTTGTTATATTTGAAGCATTACTAACAGTCTTTCTTAGCTTAAAACCCCTTTTGGATAGAAACCCCAAAAGGGGTTTTTTGTTTCTAAATGCAACACAAGCCCATTTATTTAGTTATTAGGTTAAGCAATAATTAAAAAATGGCAGAAAAAAATATCAAAGAAACTATTGGTGAGTACCTTTTAAAATTAGGACATCAATTAACCAATACAGATGAAAACGGCCTTAAACCTGAAGAAGCCGCACAAGTTCACGAGATTAAATTCATGGTTGAATCAATGCTTGAAGATGGTGTTACTAACATCGCTTCACCTGCCGATGAATGGGCAGCAGGCGTTGAAGTATTTATTATGGCAGATGGCGAGCAAATGCCGTTACCTGTTGGTGAATACGTTTTGGCAGATGGTTCAATGTTGGTTGTAGAAAATGACGGAATCGTTGCAAACTACACACCTGCAAACGTTGAAGAAGAAAGCACAAATGTTGAGCAAGATGCAAACGCAGTAGCAGAAGCAGCCCCAACACAAAGCCCACAAGCAAAAGCAATCATTGAAAGCGTGGTTAAAGAAACCAAGTTTGAAGCTGAAAAAGAAATTGAATCATTAAAAGCTGAATTATCAACTTTGAAAGGTTTGATTGATGAGAAATTTTCAGCCGTTGCAGGTTCAGTTGATGTTATTACAAATGAGTTGGTAGAATTATCAAAACCAATGGACAAGGTAAAACACAGCCCTGAAAAAAACACAGTGAAACAAATAACAAAAGACGATTTATTAAAAATGTCTTTAAGTCAAAGAATAGAATATTTTAAAAATAAATTAAATTAATTAAAAAAATGGCAACAGAAACAACTTTATCAGGTAATTTTGTAGGCACAAAAGCCGCAGGTTATTTTTACCCTGCAATATTGCAAGGTAACACAATTAACGACAATGTAATTACTATACATGAAAACGTTGATTATAAATTAAACATTAGAAATTTAGGTTTAGGCACGACAGGATTTTTATCAGTGGCTTCGTGCGATTTTACACCAACAGGCGATGTATCTTTAAGCGATGTAGTATTAGAGCCCACCGACCTGCAAGTAAACATCCAACTTTGCAAAAAAGATTTTCGCAGTCAATGGGAGAAATTAGAAATGAGAGGTGCATTGTTAAACCAAGAGTTACCTTCTTCTTTCCAAGAATTTTTCATTCAAAAAAACTTAGAATTAATTGCTAAAGATTTTGAGGTAGCAGTTTGGCAGGGTGGATCATTTGGCGGATTTGAAGCTAAATTAGCGGCTAACGGAGATGTAATTGATGTTACAGGTACTACTCTAACTGCAGCTAATATATTAGCTGAAATAGGAAAAGTTTATGCAGCTATTCCTGATGCGTTATACAGTGCAGATGATATTAAAATATATGTGCCAATTTCAGCAGCTAAATTATATCAACAAGCAACAGCCGCAGTTGGTGCAGGCTATTCAGGAGGAACAGGTGCAGGTTACAGAGGTGAATCTTATGTAGGAGAAAAACCATTTGATTACTTAGGTATTCCAATTGTAATAGCAAACGGAATGAGTGCTAATAAAATGGTTGCTGCAAGAAAATCAGATTTACATTTTGGTACAAACATAATGACTGATATGTCAGAAATTAGAGTTGTGGACATGGCTGCAACTGACGGCTCAGATAATGTGAGATTTGTAGCAAGAATGACAGGTGGCACGCAATTAACCAACGGGAGCAATATAGTATATTATTCATAATTAAAAGAAATTCAAAATGGCTTGTGATTTAACATCAGGGCGTTTGTGGCAGTGTAAAGAGCAAGTAGGCGGTATTAATACCGTTTACTTTGCTGATTTTGGCGACCTTAGTGGATTGACCGTTACAGACGGTGAAATTGCTACGGGTGCTTTAAGCGGCAAAACTCTTTATCAGTACCAACTACCCGACTATACAGGAAACTTAACCGAAACATTAACAGCATCTGCCGAAAGTGGAAGCATTTTTTATGAACAAGCCCTTGAGATTACTTTACACAAATTAAGGGCAGTTGATAGCGATGAAATTAAGTTATTGGCTAAAGGCAGACCTCATATAATTGTAAAAGATAATAACGATAATTTACTTTTATTAGGTAAGATAAAAGGAATGAATGTAACCACAGTAGCAGGGCAGTCGGGAACGGCAGCAGGTGATATGAGTGGCTATGTTTTAAGTTTTACAGGCAGTGAATATGATGCTGCCCCTTTTGTAGCCGATTTAACGGGTGCTTCAATAGTAACGACAAACCCATAATTCTCTCTTTCATATTTAGTTTTAGTTTTGAGGGGCTGCATTTTGTAGCCCCTTTTTTATTATATTTGCTTTAATAAGTTGAGTTGCGGCAACTATTAAAAAAAATTTTAAAGCCTTTGGTGAGTAGAGCCCGCAACCTCGAAAGCCAAAGGTTTTTTTTGTTATGAAAGAAATGGATGTTTTAGATTATTTTATAAATAATTTTGACACAGCAATTTTTGATAAATCAAATAATAAGTACAAATTTACAAATGGGTTATCCTTATTTTTAAACGATAAAATATATGAAGAAAACCCCTACATAATTAGACCTAAATTAAGAACTTGCTGCAAATGCAAGATTGATAAATCTTATGATTTTTATCATAAAAATAAAAGTAAAAAAGATGGTTATAATTCAGAGTGTAATCAATGTAGAAAGGAATTTACTAGTATTTATTTTAAAACAGATAAACATAAATTACTACATAAAGAATATATAAAAAAAATGCCTTTTGGATATGAGAAGCAAAGAATTAGGTCTGCTACTAGTCAAATAAGGAAAAGGTCTAATAGCCCTTTAAAAACTTGTGATGTTTTAGGTTGTAGTTATGAATTTATATTTAAATACCTTGATTTATCTAATAATATTAAAAAAGAAATAGACCATATTATACCTTTATCATGGGCAGAAACAGAGGAAGAAGTAATAAACTTAGGACATTACTCAAATCTACAAATGCTAGATAAATTTAACAACCTATCTAAAAATAATAGATTTTGTTTAAAAAAGAACTTGCAAAAAGTTTATAAATATCATCCTAATATAGAAATAATAAAGCCAATAATAAATAGAAACCAAGATAAAATAAAAGACTAAATATCAACAAAAAGCGTTTTTTAGCGTTATTAGATTAGCATGATTTACATAGGTACTACAACAGCTTACATATTTATTAATCTATTTGAACGTGGTGAAAGTTTAACAAGCAATACTACTTATGATTTAATATTTACAAATCAAGCCACCAAGAAAGAAACTACTATTCCTGCTCAAGCCACAGCTATAACAGAAAGGTATTTTCAGTTTTTATTAAATGATGGGTTAGCGGGTGAGCCTGATGGCTTTTATGAGTTGAATGTTTATAGCGGTTCAAATTTAATTTACAATGAACTTTGCTTTGTAAACGATAAAACAGACGTTACCTATAATGCTAATTCAATTACAACAATATACAACGTAAATGAGCCGAGTTAAAAGAACACAACCAACCAATAAATACGAATTTTCTATTGTAAACTTACAAGAGGACAACGAGCCTTTAGCAAGTATTCAAAGAAATAAAGAATGGGTTGGCTATGGCACAGACCAAAGACTACCAACGGGGTACTTTAACTACATTAATTACCTATACAAAAACTCAAGCCTCAACTATGCGTTAATTTCGGGTATTGCAGACCGTATTTATGGTCAAGGTTTATTTACTTATTCAAGAGATAAAATTGGATTAACCAAATTTAAGTCGGTATTCAACAAAGAAGAACAAAAGAAATTTATTTTAGACGTTTACGAGCAAGGCAACGGTGCTTTACAGCTTATTACGGATAAAACAGGCAGAATAAAGGAGGTTGAACATATGCCAATCAACACTTTATTACCAAATAAGGCGGATGAAGATGGTTTAATTCCTTCTTATTGGTATTCGGCCAATTGGGATGACCACAGAAAGCAAGAATTTAAACCAATTGAAATAGAGGCTTGGAATCCTGACAAGCCAAAGGCGGGTAACTTTATCTATTATTATAGAAACTATGCACCTGACAGCTTTTATTTTGGCACACCTACTTGGTTAGGTGGCGTTAAATGGGCTGAAATGGATATTGAGTTGGCTAACTACCATCTAAGTAATATTAAAAGCGGTTTTAGTGGGGCAACTATTGTGCAATTCAATAACGGAATACCTGACCCACATGAAAGAATGCAAATTGAAAAACTTTTTAAAGACAAGTTTACAGGAACACATGGTGAAAAGATTGTGTTTATGTACAACGATTCTAAAGAAAGAAGTGCAGAAATATACAATGCCGAGTTACCTGATGCCGACAAGCAATATGAGCAAATGGCAACACAAATAAGAGATAATATTTTAGTGGCGCACAAGGTTACAAGTCCAATGTTATTAGGTATAAGACAAGCAACAGGGTTAGGTAATAATGCAGACGAAATTAGAACGGCTAACGAGTTGTTTCAAAATACGGTTATCAAACCTATTCAAAATGATTTGATTGATTTCTACGACCCTATTTTGCAGTATATGGAATTATCAAGCGCATTGTATTACATGCCGTTTAAACCCGTTCAAGATGCGCCTGAAGTGCAAATGAAAGAGGTGAGAATGTCAGCCGAGCCAACACCATTTAAAATACTAACAGAAGAAGAAAGCGAGTGGTTAAATGCAGAGTTAGATAATTTAGGGGAAAGCGAAGATGACTTATTAAATGATGGGTTTATTTGTGTTGAAGAAGAAGATTGCGATGGAGATGATGAATTAAGTATAAAAATGAGCCAAGTTAATTTACAATCAGCTTGGGGAGTAACACCTAACAACCCTTCAAAATACGATGTAGAAAATAAAGATAAAACAGGGATGTGGTTAGTTAGGTATCAATATTCTTTAGCTAAACAATTAGAAAGAAAAGGCGAGCCTGATTTAATAGATACATCAAGAAACTTTTGCATAACTCAAATTGATAACGCTAAAAATGGCAACAGGGTTTATAAAAGGGAATTAATAGAAAATCTATCTAATCCTGATTTTGGAAGTTATAATTTATTTTGGTACAAGGGTAGTTATAATTGTAGGCACGTTTGGAAGCGAAAGCTATTTTTTAAAAGTTATGATGAGCCAAAGGCAAGACCCGTTGGAAATGTGCCTTATGTAGCAAATAGGGTTAGTGATAAACGAGCAACAACTAAAAATAGACCCGTAAAAAGATGAGTATAACACAAAATATGTTTATTAGCTTGGGGTTCTTAAAAGAAACCACCCCGTTGAATGATAATGTAGACGATGCTAAGATTAGGAGTGTACTTTTAGCCACACAAAGAATGTATATTGAGCCAATTTTAGGAAGTGATTTATACAACAAAATCTCAAACGATATTGCGGGCAGTTCATTAACGGGTAATTATAAAACATTAACCGACACTTGGGTTGCGCCTTGTTTGGCGTGGTACACTTACAGCGAATTAATACCTGATGTTGGGGTACAAGTTGCAAGGGGCGGTGTTTATAGAAGCAATGCAGAAAACAGCCAAACGGCAAGCATATCAGAATTAAATTACTACCAACAAAAACAAAGGGATAGGGGCGAACATTTTGCAGACCGTTTAACGGAGTATTTATGTAGTAATTCAAGTTTGTTTCCTGAATATTCAACCAATAGCGATGAAGATTTAAGGCCGATTAAAAGCAAAGCATTTCACGGAATTAGTTTAGATTATACAACACCAAACGCATATGAAAAAAGAACAGGACAAAGATATTAAGAGGGATAGAAGCCCAAGCAAGGAAAACATTAAGAAATTACAAGAATATATTTTAAACAAAATAAAAAAAGAAAACAGCAAGATTTAGAATAATGGCAGCAGATTTAGTAGACACTTTAATTAATACAGGAGGCGGTGCAGGTGGGGGCGGTCTATTTGGGTTTTTAGTTGCTAAATATTTAGGCAATAAAAGCGATAAGGAGATTGAAGATATTAAAAAGGAGTTGCAAAATAATAAAGATGCTGACTCAATTAGAGATACTGCTATTCAGTTGCTTAAATTAGAGGTTGAAAATAGTAAACAACTAAGCGGTAAATTAGAATCTCAATTGAGCAAGATGGAAGAAAAGTTTGAAAAGAAATTAGATGCTATATTTGACAGATTAAATCAAGGCAGATAATGGAAATTAAAATAACAGGTGATTCAGACGAATTTAACGAGCAAGGCAATTTTGATAAAGAGATTATTTTGAGTAATGATTCCTTAGCTAATTTATCTTATGTTGAGTTATACATTGATGATAAAGTAGTGGCTTTAGATTTAACCCAATTGTATGTTGGCGTTAAAGCCTTTTACGAGCAGTATATTTTAGTTGAAAATAGAGAAGTTAGAATTGCACAAATAAATAATTGATGGATTACTTTGAATTACATGAGTTAGTTGATAAACCTACATGGGAAAGGTTAGGCAACAAATCAATTTGGATGCTTAACCCAACAGCAGTTAAAGGTTTAATTGCTTTACGCAAAGAATTAAACAGCCCTATGACGGTTAATAATTACTTTTGGGGCGGCAATCTATCAAACAGAGGTTATCGTTCAATATACAGCACCGTAGGCGGTAAATTTAGCCAACATAGAGTTGGTAACGCTTTTGATATTAATGTAAAAGGAATGACACCTGACCAAGTTTATGACTACATTTTAGAGAATTACAAGGCTTTTGGAATTACAACCATTGAGCATAAGAGTTTCACACAGACTTGGACTCATATAGATTTCAGGAAAACAAATGAAAAAACAATTAAAATAGTTAAACCATGAGTAAATTAAAAAAGTTTCTAAATAGCAAAGCAGGGGGTTATGTTAAATCAGTAGGCTTAGGCTTACTGAAGGGTGTTAGTGGCCCTGTTGGTGGGGCTGTTGGAGGTATATTTAACGGGGTACGAGATGAGATTTTAAGCAATGTTGATAGTGAACAAGGAGGGTCAGGTCAAATTGATTGGCTTCGTTTACTATCATTTATTGGCGGTGCTATTGGTTTTGCATATTTGGCTTATGCTTTGTTTACAGGTTTAATTACTTTTGATGACTTTATTAAAATGTTAGAAAACATTTTAGAGGTTGTTGAATAGCGAACTTTTCGTAACGAACTTTTCGTTCCGTAATTTACGGAATTATTAAATAAACAAATATGTCCCTAAGTAATTTCATGAAATATAAAACAGATTTTTTAGCAAGACATCAGATTGATAGACTTTTGCGAATACAGGCTACAATATGCACTAATTTAGGCATAGATAGCAGCAAGCAAGAAAAGAAAGAAGCCGACAAAAAGATTGCAATACTTGATAGAATGATTAGGAAAATTGACAGAACATTTTTTCCATCTCTTGAAAGCACAAAATAAACTAAAATAAAACTATGAAATTTGATTTTGAGAAACACAAAGCCGAAATATCAGAGTGGAAAAGAAAAGGTAATGGTTCAAGAACAATTGCCGACAAACTCTATGAAAAATACAAAGTAGAGGTTCTTAGTTCATCAATTAGAAAAGCCATTGCACGTTGGGGTGTAACGGAGGATTTTATACCTAACAATCAAGCCAAAGTTTTATTGATTGATTTAGAAACTTCACATATCATTGCAAGGGTTTGGGGTAAGTGGAATCAAAACATAAATGACAACGATATTATAAAAGATTGGATGATTTTATGTTGGAGTGGAAAATGGTTATTTGATGAAAAGGTTTATAACTGTTCCATGACAAAAAAGGAAATTAAAAACGGAAACGATAAGAGGGTTACAAAAGCCTTGTGGCAAATGTTTAATGAAGCAGATGTAGTTATTGCTCATAACCTTAATAAGTTTGATGCAAAAAAAGCAAACTCTAAATTTATTTTACATGGTTTAAACAGCCCTAAACCATATTTAAGTATAGATACACTACTTCATGCGAGAAAGCAGTTTAAAATGACTTCAAATCGTTTAGACTATTTGGGTGAAATTTTAGGAGTTGGTAGAAAGATTGATACACCAAAAGGTTTATGGAATATGGTTGAGGATGGCGACATGGAAGCAATGAAAGAAATGGTTAAATATTGCGACCAAGACGTTAAACTTTTAGAAGATGTTTATTTAAAGATGAGGGGTTGGATTAAACCTGCACCAAATTTAGGGTTATTTTCAAATGATAATGAACCTGTTTGCCCTTCTTGTGGTTCAAATGATTTAAAACCAAATGGTGAATATCATACAACAGTTTCTACATATCAAAATTACAGCTGTAATAATTGTGGTAGTCATAGTAGAGGTAGGAAAACAAATTTATCAAAAGAACAAAGCAGTAAAATATTAAGTAGTAGCCCAAAGTAATTACAAATTAATTATATTTGTTTAGGTAATAGGTTTTTTCATAGTTTAGTTTTAAGTTAGAAGGGGTATAATAGCCCCTTTTTTTATGTTCTAAAAAAAATAATTGTTAAAAAGTTTGGCAGTTATCAACAAAAAAACGAATTTCGTTGAGAATTTAAAACTAAAACAAAATGAAACTACCAACAATTAAAGACCTTAATCAAGGCAAATGGGATAACCATTTTACTTTCTCAATTAAAAATTTAGGCAGCTTTGAGTTTGATTATGAAGCCACCGAGCCTATATTTAACTTTGATGACGTTAATTATGTTACGGTTGTAAGGCAGGGAGATTTTAATTTAAACGGCCTTGCTTTTTATTTTGATGACGATTCAGAGCCAATAGCTGACAATGACATTAAAGATTCATCAATTTATGAATTGTTAATGACCAAATTTTCAGAATACAATGTAATACACGATGAAACTCACAATTTTTATATTAACTTTTAAAACTAAAACAAATGAAAACTATTGAACAAATTGAACAAATGATTGAACTTAATTTATACCTTAACGAAATACTTGAGGATATAATTTCCTACCAAAAAGAGATTAAGATTCATTTAGATTACAGACAAAAGTTTAACGATTTATTTCCTGAATTAGCCGATAGAGGCATCAAGAAAATAAAGGTACTTGAGCAGGAAATTAAAGACCTTAAAAAAAGATACAACGAAATTCAAACTAAAACATCTATAAAATGAGCAAAGAATTAAAACCCGTTTCAATCACAGTATTGAACAAATCAGAAAAGCAAATACTAAACAAAGAGCAGTTAAATTTTCTACTTGGGAAAACACCCGAAACACATATTTACACAAGACCCGGAAAAGGTGGAGGCCAATGGAAATTTGTAACAGGTGTTTACGTTAAAAAAGTCTTAAATTCAATCTTCGGTTGGGATTGGGATTTTGAAATAGTTTCTTTTGATGTAAACATGGCAGCAAAGCAAGCCATTGTTCATGGTAAATTAACTTGCAGGGCAAACGGCGCAACTGTTGTTAAACATCAATTCGGAAGGGCAGATATTAAAATACGCAAGGCAGATGGAAGCCCCTTAGATTTGGGTAATGATTTGAAAGCAGCAAGCACCGATGCATTGAAAAAATGTGCAAGCGAATTAGGTATTGCTTCAGATGTTTATGGTGAATCAGAATTTAAAAGTATTACCGTTACAGATGAGCAAACATCAAACGAATCTTTATTAAAAGAATTAAGCCAATTATTAATTATCAAAAAGACTTATCTATCTGACGAAGATTTAAAGCGCATTGAGGAGATAATTATAGAAGAGGAGGCCACAAGCTACCAAAAAGCAATTCAAACCCTTAAATCGCTTTAAAATGAGCAGAGTAGGAAATTTTACAAGCAGTCAGGTTTATAGGCTTTGTACTTTTGGTAGGGCTAAAGATTCAATCGGTGCGCCTTTTTACACTTATGTTCAGGAAAAGTTAAGAGAGCATAGAACGGGCAGACCAATAGGAAAGGACACAAACGCAAAAAGTACTAATTGGGGTAATTTTATGGAACAATGGGTATTTGAAGAAAAAATGGGCTTAAAATATAGCTTAGTTTCAAAGAAGCGATATAAACACGAAACTTTATTGTTTAGTGGTATGCCCGATATAATTACAAGCGATACAGTAGGCGATATTAAAAACCCTTATACCGTTAATTCTTTCTGCGATTTAGTTGATAGTATGGAATCAATCGAAGCATTAAAGAAAAATAACCCAAATTACTATTGGCAGTTGGTGGCAAACTCAATTCTAACAGGTTTACCAAACGCTTTATTATTGGTACACATACCTTACAAGGATGAGCTAACTAAGATTAGAGAATCAGCCGACAATTACAACGGCAATCAAAATCAAATAGCCTTTTTAAATTGGGCAGAAGATTCAGAGTTACCGTACATTGAAAGGGGTAAATATTACCAAGACATCAACGAGTTTACTTTTGAAGTGCCACAAGAGGACAAAGACTTTTTGATTGAGAGATTAACAGAAGCAACCGAATTATTAACTAAACAAATTGAAGAAGATGACATTAGAAGAAATTGATTTAATAATTGAGGGTAAAATAAACATCATTGATAAATACAGGCTTGAGTTAAACAATTTAAAGCAAAAGAGAAAAGAGATTATTGATTTGATGAACACCGATATTAAACCAAGTAGATTAAACCTAACAGAGTTAAAAAAATTCATAGATGAGTTTGTTGGTTTTGATATTGCCGACAAGAAAAAAACAATGTATTATACTTGGGCAAGAATGGTTTATTGTAAAATTGCAAAAGACAACAGCCATTATTCACTTAGAGAAATTGGAGAGGCTTTAGGAGGCCGAAACCACGCAACGGTAATCCATAATATTTCACAATTTAACGACAATTACAAGTTTGATCCTGAATTTAAAAAAGAAGCAAATAAAATTATTAACCATTTTAATAAATATTTCAATGACAAGTAATTATTCACCACAAAAAGATTTTCCTGATAATGATGATTGGGATTACATTTTTAAATTAATGATAACCATTTCACTTTTAATAGTAGCTTTAGCAGTTGCATTAATTGTTTTAACACCTGAAATTTTTAACTACTTAATAACTTTATAAAATGAAAAAACAAGAACTAACAAAGCAAGAGGAGTATTTAATAAACGAAGTTTTAAGATACCCCAACATTAGTCAAAAAGATTTAGCGGGGCAATGCCTAACAAGTAAGCGAGATATACGCTTAAAAGTTAATTCTATTCGTAAAAAAGGATGGATTACCAAATATACAACCCCTCTTTGGTTGGTTGGTGATAACAGCGGGTATTCATTAGAAAGTAAAGACAGCCCAAGACTTGAACAATGGGCAAAGAGATTCGGCAACCAAGCCCAAGACATGAATACTATTTTGGAGGTATTTAATAGAACAGATTTATTTACAAATTTTAATTAATATTATGAGCAGTTTAAATTCACTTTATTTAAAATTATCAACTTTAAAAGAGATGGTTGATGTTTTGGAAAGAAAACAAGAAAACGGAATAAGCATTACAGTTTCAATTAACGATGAAGTTAATAATTATGGGCAAAACATTTCAGCATTTGTTGCCCAAACTAAAGAGCAAAGAGAAGCCAAAACCAATAAGTTTTATGTTGGTAATGGTAGAACAGTTTGGACTGATGGCAAGATTCAGGCGTTTGAATACAAAAAAGATTCAGGTCAAGAAAAAAAAGCCGAAAGCGATAAACAAGCTGATGAAACGGATTTACCTTGGTAATTATGATTAAAATAACAAACGAGGACAACATGCAACTTATGGCAAGGTACGAAGATAACCACTTCGACCTTGCTATTGTAGACCCACCTTATGGGATTGAAAGGTTTAAGGCTAAAGATGGTGGTAATAGCAAGAAAATTAAATCTTTTGGAGACAAAGACAAAAATTGGAATGACATTAAACCAATTGATGAGTATTGGAATGAACTTTTTAGAGTAAGCAAATACCAAATTATTTGGGGTTCTAATAACTTTAATTTGCCAACCACCGAGTATTTTATAGTTTGGGATAAAATGCAAATGATGCCAAGTTTTGCACAATGTGAGCAGGCTTGGACTAATTGCAGAGTGCCTGCAAAAATATACAGAAAAAGAAGTATTGACACTGAAAGAATACACCCCACCCAAAAGCCAGTTAAACTTTACGAATGGCTTTTAATGAACTATGCTAAAGAGGGTGATAAAATATTAGATACACATTTAGGAAGTGGTTCAATCGCTATTGCTTGCCACAATTTAAAGTTTGATTTAACTGCTTGTGAGTTAGACAAAGATTATTATGAGGCAGCTTTAAAAAGATTGAAAATTCATCAGCAACAACTTACAATTTTTTAAATAAAATTGTTATATTTGATAAAGGGTAGTTGCATTACCTAAAAATTATTTTTTTACCTAAAGCCTTTTGGTAATTCGATGCAACCGATGAACTGAAAGGCTTTTTTATTAATTAAAATTATGAACAGAGATTTATTTGGAAACGAAATTATTACAAATCCTTTATTAAGGGATAAATTTTTAGAACCACCTTTTAGTGTTTTAGATACAAAAGGAGGCGCGTGGCAAAGTAGAAAAAAAGAGTGGAAAAGATTAGGTATCAAAAGTCATTTAGGAAGAGATGCAGAGTGTAATGTAAAAACTATGAGTGGTTTAACTCCTGAGCAATACTTTGAAAAATACGGAAGAAAGCCAATGACAGGTGTATCAATTTTTGACCCTGCCTTATGCGAGTTAATTTATAATTGGTATTGTTTTAAAAATGGAGAAATATTAGATCCATTTTGTGGTGGTTCAGTTAGGGGTGTTGTAGCAAGTTATTTAGGTTATAAATATACAGGCATTGATATAAGACAAGAACAAATTAATAGCAATAGAGAACAAGCGTTAGAGTTATGTGAAATAACAAACCAACCAAACTATTATGTAGGTGATAGCAATAAAATTTTAAATGATTTTAATAAAAAGTTTGATTTGGTGTTTAGTTGTCCGCCTTATGGTGATTTAGAAGTTTATTCAGATTTGGAAGGCGATATTTCAAATAAAGATTACGAAACATTTATAAAAATATATTCTGAAATAATTTTAAAGAGTTGTAATTTATTAAAAAGCGGAGGTTATGCGTGTTTTGTAGTTGGTGATATAAGAGATAAAAAGGGTAACTATAGAGATTTTATAAGCCATACAAAAAAGGCTTTTATTGATGCAGGTTGTCCACTTTATAATGAGGCTATTTTATTACAGCCTTTAGGTACTGCAATGTTAAGAGCGGGAAAAATATTTGAAGCAGGCAAAAAATTAACAAAAGTTCACGAAAACGTACTAATATTTAAAAAACCTTAATATGATAACTTTAGAAAAATATAATGAAATAATAGTTTTAAGAGATGACCTTTTAACAGGAGGAACTAAAAGTATTCTAATGCCCTCAATAATTGGAGATGCAAATGAGTATGTTTATGCTTCTCCTGTTTACGGTGGATTTCAAATTGCTTTATCTGCTTACTGCCAAAAAGTAGGCAAAAAAGCTACAATATTTTGCGCTAAAAGAAAGGTTAAACACGCCAATACTTTAGAGTGTATTAAATACGGTGCAACTATAAAAGAGATACCGTACGGATATTTGACAGTAGTTGAAAAACACGCAAAAGATTATTGCAAAGAAACAGGTGCTGAAAAACTTGTATTTGGTGCAAATAGTATGGAAAATAAAATACTAATAGGAAACAGAATGCGACAAATAATAAAACAACTTGGGAGAGAACCAAAAGAAATTTGGTGCGCGATAGGTAGCGGAACGCTTGTAGATAGTATTTTAATGGCCACAGATAACGCGAAAGTTTATGGTGTACAAGTTGGCACAGAATATAAAAAAAAACACGACAGATTAACTGTAATAAAGTATCATAAAAAGTTTGATAAAGTAAGCAAACACAAAGCACCTTTTACAAGTGTACCTAATTATGATTTAAAAGCATTTGAATATTGTGAAAAATATAAACATTCTAACGATGTTTTATTTTGGAATGTATTATAATTTTTTAGTATTTTTGACAAAATGAAATTACTCCTACATTTAATTAAGACATTATTTATAACCCTTGAATTTGGGATGCCGTGTAGGAGTGGCTACCATTTTCAGGGGTTTTTTATTTTATAACATGGCAGAAGGTAAAAAATCAGTTTTACTCTATTGCGACTTGATTCATACCATTGAAAAAATGGACAATGAAACAGCAGGACAATTTTTTAAACATTATTTAAGATACATAAACGATTTAAACCCTCAAACAGATAACACATTAGTGGATATTGTGTTTGAATCTGTTAAACAAAACCTTAAAAGAGATTTAAAAAAGTGGGAATCGAGAGCAGAAAAGAGTAGAGAAAACGGTAAAAAGGGAGGTAGACCACCAAAAAAAGAACCCAAAGAAACCCAACAGGTTAATTCAAAACCTAAAAAACCTGTTAAAGATACAGTTACAGTAACAGTAACAGATACAGTTAATGATATTCTTTTAGAAAAAGAAACAAAAGAGATAGTTTTTCCTTTTCAATCAGAAAATTTTATTCAGCAGTGGCAAGTTTGGAAGCGATACAAAAAAGAACAGCATAAATTTACTTACAAATCAGAAGCAAGTGAGCAGGCGGCTTTAACCCAATTACAAAAAATGGCAACAAATCGAGAATTAAAAGCGATTGAAATAATTCATCATACAATGGCAAATGGATGGAAAGGATTTGTTGAGCCTAAAACAGACCCAAGAAAAGAAACACAAGAGGCTTTTCAAGCGGTTAAAGAAAAAATTAACTTTGATTTTAGTGATGGTAAATTAAGTTTTGAAAGATGAAAGTTATTGAAATATCAGAAGACCAAATTAATAGAGCAAAAAAATTATATCCTTTTAAGGAATTGAAAGGTTCTATTACAAAAGGGAAAAGTAATATTTATGGGGCATTAGGTGAAATTATTATTTATGATATTAATAAAAAAAAAGGTTTAAATGTTGATTTTAATTCTACTTATGATTATGATTTAATTATAAATAATTATAAAATAGATGTTAAAACCAAAAGAACAACAGTAGTTCCAAAACCATATTATTTATGTACTATATCATCTTTTAATACAAAACAAAAATGCGACTTTTATTTCTTTTTAAGAATTAATGAAAATCTAAAATATTGTTATCTTTTAGGTTATAAAAGAAAAACAGATTTTTTTAAGGAAGCACAATTTAATAAAAAAGGAAGTTTAGATATTAATGGATGGGCATTTAAAGATGATTGTTATAATTTAAAAATTGATATGCTTAATAAATTTAAATTTTAAGATGAAAAAATATAAGATTTTAAATTTATACGCTTGTTTAGGTGGTAATAGATACAAGTGGGATGAGGTTGCAGATATTGAAGTTACTGCGGTTGAATGGGATGAAGAACTTGCAAAATTATATCAAGATAGATTTCCTAACGATAAAGTAATTGTAGCAGATGCACACCAATATTTATTAGACCATTACAAAGAGTTTGATTTTATTTGGACTTCTCCACCTTGTCCTACTCATTCAAGAGCAAGATATTGGGCTTTTGGTTTAAATGGTAAAAACCCTGTTTATCCTAACATGAAATTGTATGAGGAAATAATATTTTTACAACATCATTTTAAAGGTAAATATGTTGTTGAAAATGTAATTCCTTATTATCAACCAATGCTAAACCCTATTACAAGAGATAGACATTTATATTGGACTAATTTTAATTTACCAAGCAAACTAAGCACAAGGAATAATTCAGGTTGTTTAAATCAAAAAAGCGTAATGCAGGATTTATGCGATTTTCATGATTATGATTTTAGAAAATATAAAGGCAATCAAAGGGTTTTAAAAATAGCAAGAAATTTGGTAGATTATGAAGCAGGTAAAACAATATTAGAAACAGCTTTAAATATTCAGAAAAAAGAAAATATGAATCAATTAGATATTTTTGATGTATGAAAACAATAAAAGAAGAAAACCCACAATTTATAAACAACCTTTTGTTAGAGTTGATTCACTACTACATGAAGTCAATAGGCCAATCAATTAACAAGGATGAGCAAATGGTGAACATAACTTTAACCGAGTTATCAAAATACATTTTTAAACATCATTTAAGCTACACTATGCAAGAAATCAGAGAAGCTTTTAGTTATGGTAGAGATAACGACCAAACACAAGGAGGGGCTATTTATGCCCAACGAATGATTTTTTGGCTTAAAAATTATCATCAGGATATTTGGCTAAAGAAAAATAAAACAGCCATACACAACGGAACCTTTAAAAAACCCGTTGAACCTGAAAAACGTTTGGCAACTTCAAGAAATGTTTCTTTGGAATTTATTAAAGACCAACAAAGAAAACACCTAAACGGTGAATTTGCAATGCTTGCAGCCTGTTATGAAACCCTTGACCGAATGGGTAAAATTCAAGTTAGCAACGAAGCTAAATGGAACATTGTTAAAAGAGCTTGTGAAAACCTTTTAAAAGAGCAGGAGAAATTAAACGATTTATTTAAATTTAGAAATGTTAAAAAAGAGGTTGAAGCAGTTGAAATTGGGAATCATAAAACATTAACGCCAAGAATAAAAGCGGAGTGCCAAAGAATTTTAGTTGGTGATTTGTTTGAAATAGAAGATTTTTAAAAATATTTACATTTTTTTTATTAAAAAGTTTGCAGGTATTAATATTTGTTGTATTTTTACACTATCAAATTAAAACAAAAAAATTATGACAGCTCAAGAAATTTTCACAGGTATTACAACAGCAGAACTAATCTCTTATAAAGTATCTGGAGATAACTCTAAAGAATTGAAACAAGAAATAGAAAGAAGAATAGCAAAAGAAGCGGCCTCAAGAAAAGGAAAAGTAAATAATACTCAATTAGATGCAAAATACAACGGATAAAGCAAAATGGATAGGCTACTCAAAAGGGGTAGCTTATCCCATCATAAGACTTGGAAAAGAAAAGAAAACAGGATGGTGTATTATTGAAGGATGTAGCCTCCCTGTTTGTTGTTTGTTTGAAAGAATAGAAAAACAATGAACAAAAACATAATAATATTAACTAACGGAGAATTTTACGAGGCGTGGGGTTCTCTTGTCGAGTTGTGTAAAGTAAAAGAATTTAGTCATAACTATTTGAAGCGTTTTAAATATCCTTTTTATTACAAAGGCTTAAAATTTATTCGTGTACCGTTTCGTGCTGTCAATAATAGTTTAAAATAACTGCCATAGCTAAACATTGATTTTTAACTTAATAAACAAACTTAATTTGTAAATGCAAAGAACAAATTGAAATTTATGGAAATTCAAATTAAACCATTATCAGTTAATGAAGCATGGCAAGGTAAAAGATTTAAAACGCAGAAGTATAAAGATTGGATTGATTATAGTATTATTCAATTAAAGTCAATACCAATACCCGAAAGCCAAAAATTAACTTTAATAGTGATATTTGGAGTTAGTAGCAAGGCAAGCGATATTGATAATCCTTTAAAACCTCTTTTAGATTTAATTCAAAAAAAATACTTGATAAATGATAACCGATTCTATAAACTTCAAGTAACAAAAGAGATAGTAAAAAAAGGCAAAGAATTTATTAAATTTGATATTCAAGAATTTAACTAAATTTGGTGAGTGAAAATCATAACCGAGATAGCAATTAAACACGATAAATTTTTTAGAGATAAAGCTTACAAAATATGCAAGAATAAATTTGATGCTGATGACCTTGTTCAAAATATGTACATAAAGCTATACAACTATGATGACACCAAGTTAAAAGCAATACACGAAAAAGGCGTACTAAAATTTATTTGTGTTCGTATGATTAACCAACTGTTTTTAGATAGCAAGAAGAAAATTAAATACGAATACTCTACTAACTTTGCAGACTTATATTGTAATAACAAAAATGAAATTGAGGAAAAGGAGTTAGCTGAACATATCAGATACTTTTTTAAAGACCTTTATTGGTTTGATAGTAGGCTGTTCAATGAGTACGTTTCAAGCGATTCAAGTATGCGAGATTTAGCCAATGATACGGGTATTGAATTGCGAAGCATTTACAACGCAATCACAAGAGCAAAAAAAGAATTGAGAAAATATATTAAAGATTGATATGGCAAAAAGAGGCAGACCAAAAAGTAAAGGGTTAGGCGACACCATCGCCAAAGTAACCAAAGCAACGGGAATAGACAAAGTAGTAAAAGCGGTTGTCGGTGATGATTGTGGATGCGCTGAAAGGCAGGAGAAATTAAATAAACTATTTCCTTACTACAAAGACAAATTAAGCCTTACAGATGCACAAAGAAGTATTTATGCAAGGATTAGGGGCCATCTTTACAAAGACCCTGTTAGACGTGATGCAATTGAGGCGTTAAGGTTGTTACATAATGACGTATTTAAACGCAATTTAAAGCCATCAAGTTGTGGCAGTTGTATCAGGAAGTGGCGTGATGAATTTGAAAAGGTTTACCAAAATCAATGTGATGAAAATTAAATTCACCATCCCCGAATCACTAACTGAAATTAAACTTTACCAATATCAAGACTTTTTAAAACTGCAAACAGATTTAGAAAAGAAAGATGTTAGTGAGGTTGAGTATATGATTCAAGTAATTAAGATTTTTGTGAAAGGTGATTTAACCCAAATTGAAAAACTACCTAAAGCTAAGTTGGAGGAAATCTTTGAAGTGTTGATGAATATGTTTTCAACTGCAAATAATCAACTTCACAAGGTGGTTAAAATTGATGGGGTTGAGTATGCAATGCACAGCAACCTTTCAGAAATAACAACAGCAGAATTTGCCGACATTCAAGAGTATGAAAAGAAAGGATTTAACGAAAACCTGCATAACATTTTAGCGGTGCTTTACAGGCCAATAATTCAAAGGTCAAAGGGTTTGTATAGGTTGAAACCGTACAAAGGCACAGAAGGCAGACCAAAGCTATTCAGAGAAAAGTTTCCTTGCGATGCTGTAAACGGTGCGATGGTTTTTTTTTGGACTTTGAGAAGCGACTTATTGATAACTTTAGCTTCTTATTTACCACAAAAGGAGATAAACAAACCTTTCAAACAAGCCGAAGCATAGATTGGGGTTGGTATCATTACCTAATTGAATTAAGCAATAACGATGTGTTTAAATTAGACGAGGCGGGAAAGTTACCAATTGAAAAGGCTTTAATGTTTTTAATGTACCGAAAAGACCAAGCCGAACAGCAGGTTAAGCAAATAAAAAATAACAAAACACGTTAAATTTCGTTATTAGGTTATGCAGACACTTTACAAGGTAGTTAAAGAAGTTGAAGAACTTGCAACTAATCACCCACAAATAACATCATTCTACTATGGTGATTCTATTCAATTAGATGTTAAAAGTGATGCCTTACCTGCTTTATTAATTGAGCCACAAACAAGCCAAAGCGGTAAAGGGTTTGTTACTTTTACGGTTTTAATCACAGTGTTTGATTTACCCAAAGAAGATAGGTCAGATGACTTAGAAGTTGATTCAAGGTTGTTTGATATTATTCAAGATGTAGTAGGGCAATTTATAAACGGTGATATATTTAAAAACCATGAAGATTATTCAGTTGGTAACGATATAACCATATCACCAAGCCAACCAAGAATAGATAAAAATGATAGAATGCTTGCATGGACAGCAAGTGTAGATATAACAGTAAAATATGCTAAAACAGGCTGCAACGATTCAATAATTAACAGAGGTATTATTACGGATGGAATCGGAGTTTGGGAAATTGGCACAACATTTATAGTACAATAAAATGGCAGAACAAGGAAGAACAACTCTAAAGAGTTACTTTGAAACAGGTGACAAACCAACACAAGTTCAATTTGAAGATTTAATTGATAGTGTACCAAACACATCAGATTCAGGTGTTAGTAATACGGAATTTGGTTATTTGAATGGCGTTACATCAGCTATCCAAACTCAGATAAATGGAAAGCAAGATGAATTGACAGGATTAACAGCAAGCGTTACTGAATTAAATTATAGTGATGGAGTAACAAGCGCAATACAAACTCAAATTGATGGTAAGTTAGCCAATGTAGTTGATGATACAACGCCTCAGCTTGGTGGAAATTTAGATTTAAATAGTAATGATATTACAGGAACAGGTAATATAGATATCACAGGTAGTGTTACTGTTAGTGGGGAGTTTTTAGGTGATTTAGATGGTGCAGTATTTGTCAGAGTCTATAACAATACAGCAAGCACAATAAACAAAGGTGATGCGGTTTATTTAACAGGTGGCAATAACGGTGATAAACCTCATATAGATTTAGCAGATTCAAGTGATGCCAACAAAATGCCTGCATTGGGAATAGTTAAAGAAAACATTAACCCAAGTAGTGAAGGTCAAGTTGCTGTAAGTGGTAAAATTAATTTTAGCTCGCATGGTTTTACAGCAGGTGCAAATTTGTATATTAATGGTCTTGGTGCTTTACAAGAAACAGCCCCAACAGGAGAGGGCAATTTAATTCAAAAAATTGGCAAGGTTGTTTCGCCAAATATTATACTTGTTCAAGGGGCATTTAGGTCAAACGCCACACCAAATCTTAACAATGGAAAAATATTCTTAGGTAATGGTTCTAATCAAGCAGTTTCAACAACACTTGATACAAGTGTAGTACCTGAGAACACAAACCTTTATTACACAGATTCTAGAGTACAAGCTGTTTCTATTAACAATGTCGTAGAAGATACAAGTCCACAACTCGGTGGTAATTTAGATGTTAATGGTAATGATATTACAGGCAATCCTGCAATAGATGGAAGAAGGGCAATAATTGTTGAGGCTGACACAAGTAGAACCTTATCTTTAGAAGATGCAGGAGATTTTATAATAGCAACAAATGTTGGTGACCCTACTACTATAATAATACCAATAGATGACAATGTAGAATTTACAACAGGCACAGAAATAGATTTTATACAAAAAACAGAACAACAACTAACTATCGAAGCTGATGCAGGAGTAACTCTAAACGGAGTTGACGGGGGGTCAACATCAATAACAGCCCAATGGGGTGGAGCAACTATTAAAAAAATAGATGCAAATGAATGGATAATTGTTGGTAAAATTAACGATGTAGCATGATAGGGTTAGGATTTGGTAATTTTCAAAGTGTTGTTGGTGGTTTTGACCCCGATGCACAAGCATTTATTACAGCGGCAGGGATTACGGGTGAAACACAGCAAGCAGCTATTAATCAATTGGTTTTAGATTTAAAAGGCATAGGTAGTACTACTAATAATTCAGATGTTTGGAGTAGTGCAACTGCAATTTATCCGATTTGTCCTGTTGATGATAGCACAGCTACAAGAACAGCTTATGAATTTAATCTTATAAACGCATCTAATTTTAGAATAACATGGCAGAACAACCCAACAGCAACTGTCAATGGTATTACAGGAAATGGAACTAACCAATATGGCACAACAGGTATAGTTACAAATACCGATTTAATAGAAAATAATACTTCATTAACTATATCAACATCGAATAGTGCATCTTCTACTGTATTTGGTATAGGAGGTTCAGTTGGTGGTGCTTTAGCTGAAACTTTAGGTATATTATCAACAAATAGCGGAAATGATATTTCTTCAATAATGTATGGTAATATAGGTAGACTAAATGCTGTAGGTGTTGGCACTTCGGGTATTCAAACAGCGACAAGAAACGCAGCAAATGACCATAAAATATATCTTAATGGAAGTCAGGTTGCAACACAATCTACATTGTCAGGAACCTATCCTTCTATTGAATTATATATTTTATCTTTAAATAATAATGGGGTTTCTAATTTTCACGACAGAAGGACTTTTAATTTTTTTATGATTGGTAATTCATTATCAGCAAATCAAGCTAAAGATTTATCAGATGGAATTACAACTTATAACACAGCATTAGGAAGATAATAAATTAAATTTTATGACAGCATTAATAATTACATACCTTTCAAAATTTCCTTTATTAAATGAAAATGGAGATAGCTATTGGAATCCTACAAACAACACCGTAAGCGGTGAATATTGGCTACAATTAGAGGCAGAACAAGATTTGATTGATAATGGAATTGAATATACAATTGGAGAGGTAGAAATAAAACAAGATATAGAATAGTAGTAAATGTTTGACACCAAAGAAATAAAGCAGGCTTTTGAAACCTTTGGCAAAGAGGTAATACAAGAGGCACGTTCAAACCTTACCCGAAAGGATAAGAATGTTTCTAAAGAATTATACAACGGTTTAAACTATGAATTTGAGGGTTATAAAAACGGTTTTCGTTTTGTTATTAATATGCCTGAATATGGGATGTATCAGGACTTAGGTGTAAAAGGTAGCGAAAGTACATATGCAAAAACAAAAACAGCACAATCTAAATCAAAAACTACCTTTTCTTATAAAAATAAAATGCCACCTTCAGGTAATTTAGATAGGTGGGTAATAAGAAGAGGATTAGGTGATACAAGAGATGAATCAGGTAGGTTTATTTCAAGAAAGTCAATCGTTTTTGCAATAAGAAAATCAATATTTCAAAAAGGAATAGAAGCTTCTGAATGGTTCACAAGGGCATTTGAGTTAAAATATAAAAGACTAACACCTAAAATAGAAGATGCTTTGGCAATATCAATGGAAAAATTATTAGACTTTACAATTAAAGAAAACTTTAAATAATGGCAGTTACAATTCAAAATACTTTTAACGATGTAGTTGCACTTCAAAAACCGTTAGTATTAACAGCATCTTCTACCAACACATCAGAGGAAAAGTTTAGGTATGTGATGACAATTGATGTAAATGGGACTGAGGTTATAAAAGTAAAACAGCAAGCCAATGCAAATAACTATGTTCATTTTGATTTGTACCAAATATTAAAAGACTATTTGACTTCTAAAAATTTAGATGGAGGTACACCAATTCATAAGATACTTACAACAGTTGATGGTGGCAATACTTCAATATTTATTGAGATAAATGTTTATGAGGAATATGCAACAAGTGCAACCACAGACCCAACCGAATATCCATCAACAGGAAACGCCACTACTTCATTTATAGCAATAAACACTACTTACCAATTTAAGGATGGAGTTACACCAACTTTAGCAGGCATTTATGAATTTAATAATGATACAACCGAGATTCAATGGCTAACCAATATGCCCACAAGAGTTAAAACGAGGGCGGGGGAATATCAGAGTGCAGCTATTTTAGCAAGTGCATTTAATGGTACGGTTGATACAGATTTAAGGGTTAATTTTACATTCTATGAAGCTGATGGAACGCAAATAAGCACTGCGAATGTTACAAGGGCTACAGTTGGGATGGAGAATTTTATAAGCACTAAATCCACAGCAAATGCAGCAAAGTTGTATCAGTTTATACCTGTTGGTTATCAGAATTTGGAGGAACAAAGTTTTAATGTAAATGTAAAACCAAGTGCAAATGCAAATCTTGCATATTATACTATGCAGGTATTTGATAACGTTGGAGATTACCAAACCAAAACTTATAGATTTGATATTGCTGAATGTTCAAAATACACACCTATTCAATTAGCTTGGGTTAATGCTTTAGGTGCTTGGGATTATTACACCTTTGAGTTAGCCCACACCGAAAAGTTAAACATTCAAAGAGAAACATTTAGAAAGCCTTATGGTAATTGGGGTGCAGGTGCAACTTACACTTATAGTCAATATGAAAGCGGTGATACCATTTACAAGATTGAAGCAGATAAACAATACACTGTTAATTCAGATTGGTTAAATGATTCGGATTTTGAATGGTTGCAAGAATTATTAATGAGTAAAGAGGTGCAATTTGTAAACGAAAACGGGAATTTTACACCTGTAATTATTACCGATACCGATTATGAGTTTAAACAGGATGTAAATAATAAGTTAAATAATTTACAATTGACTTTTAAATTAGCCCACAAAATTAAATAGATGAAAATTCAAAAATATTTTGTTAATTAATGATTCAACTTATAGCATATAACCAATCAACAGATGCAGCCAATTATTTAGATATTGATGCAGATGAAGATATTTCTTTAAACTTTCAGGTTTCAGAGGTTCAAGATTTTAGCAGCAGAAAGTCAAGTAGAAGTAATTCATTTAGCTTGCCATTTACCGATACAAACAATAAATTCTTTAACCACCTTTATAACGTTAATTTAGCAACAGGTTCATTTAATATTTACCAAAAAACTAAATGTGAATTACAAGTTGATAGTTTAACGCAAATACAAGGCTATTTGTATGTTGAAAGTGTAAACCTATTAACCGAACGTTATGAGGTTGTTGTAATTGGTGAAACGGGAAATCTTAAAGATGAATTAGGCGAAAAAAAGCTTCAAGATTTAGATTCAGATTGGCAAAATACATTTGCTCATAATTTAACTTATAATAACATAGTTAATAGTTGGGATGATAATATTACATACATATCAGCAGGAGCTGACCAAAGCGTAATTAAATACCCTTTTATAAATTGGGGTATAGATAACAAAGTATGGACATTAGGCGGTAATAATACAAATGATATTATTCAATCAACGGGGGCAATTAAAGAGTATGAATTTAAACCTGCAATAAAATTAGTTACATTATTTGATAAAATATTTTCAGATGCAGGTTATTCTTATGATAGCCAATTTTTTTCAACATCGGGGTTTAATATTTATGATACTTACATAACACTTGCACCACAACACAGTGTTGTTAAATATAGAATAACAAATAATGGGTTTAAGGCAATACAAACGGCAGATTTACAAATATCAACAAACACTGCTTTTGATATGCCATTTAATAATGATTCAACAGGTGGTGCTTATGATACAAATAATAATTATGATAATGTAAATTATCAATACACAGCACCAAGACAGGGTACATACGCATTTAAAATTAAAGCCTTTGTTGAGTTTACCCGTAATGATGCAGCAGACCAATTTTCGGCTATTTATAATTTTGATATTGCTGTCAATAATACAAGTTATGCAACAAGTCAAAATTATTCTATTGCTAACGTTGTTGATGGTGGTACTACTACTCAAGAAATTGATTTAATATTTTATTTAAATTTAAATGTGGGCAGCGTTGTAAAAATGCAAATAACAGCAATTGACCCTTCTCCGCCATTAACATTATATTTAAAAGAAAATTCATACTTTCAATTATTAAAGCAACCAAATACACCAACAGGTGAAACAATTTATTTGCAAGATAATATGCCTGATGAATTTCAGATTGACTTTTTAAAATCAATCTTTGAGCATTTTAATATGTTTGTTGAGCCTAAGCAAGATAATCCAAAAGAATTAATTATTGACCCTTACCCAATTTATATGGATAGGGGAACAACTTTAGATTGGACTGATAAACTTGACGAAAACAAAGAGATTCAAATAATACCTACAACCAACTTTAGAAAATCTAAATTGACTTGGGAATGGCGAGAAGATAAAAACTATTTATCAACCTATAGAAGGGATTTTTCAAAGAAGCCATATGGTTCATTTATCTACGAAGATGAAAGCGATTTGGTAGAGGGTGAATATAAAAACAAAACAATATTTTCAGAGCCTACCAATAGGTTAATAAATATTAGTGGCACAACTCAAATTTATGAGTTATGCGTGATGGATTTAACAGCACGTCAAAGTGATGGAAAAATAGCAGTTTTAAAGGGCAATCCAAGAATATTTTTCTTTAAAAAGAAAACAATACAAGGGGCAACAATAAAATTATATGATGAAGCCACAACCACATTTAATACTTTAGATACTTATGGTTATGCAGGGCATTATTCAGATGTGCCTGCTTCAAGTGGTGTATTCAATTTAAATTGGTCAGATACTTATTCGGGTATTTATAATTTCGATGTTTGGGTAGATTCAGCCACAGAAAATACACCGTTTACTTTATATTGGAAACAATATTTAAATGAAATTTACACAAGTGAGGCAAGAATGGTTAAGGCTTATTTTAACCTTAATTCAGTTGATATCCACAACCTAAGATTTAACAATAAAATATTTGTAAAAGATACCTTTTACCGAATTAACTCTATTCAAAATTACAAGGTAAATGAAACACAACCAACAATGGTTGAGTTGATAAAGTTAGGTGTTGGCAATGCAGGCTTAGGTAATAAATGCGCTTTAATTATAGATTCATTTAATTTAGATGGAACAGTAAACTTTGCAAATGCTGAAACGGGTGCTAGTGCAACGGCAAATAAAGGTTGTTGTGAGGCTTACGGATATAGTTGGCAGGCAGAAGGTGATGGGGGTATTTGCTATTGGAAACAACCAACAGATAATGGTGACCCATTTGCGCCACAAGGATTAGATGCACCCGAAGGAGGATAATTATGATAACAGAAACTTTAGAAATATTAAGCAAGATTAAAAAGCCACCAAAGAAGGCAAGCAAAGAGTTAAAATTTGCATTTGGTAACGATTACCTGCCTTTTTCGTTTAGAGATATGATAACCCATTTAAAAAAGTTGGTATAATGGCAAAGGTAATAGCAGTTGA
>Ga0208644_1000665_pt1 | contig 30386 bp, 47 predicted proteins | sample VirMetDEL_Nov_18_FD_184517 | JGI IMG/M metagenome (GOLD analysis project Ga0208644, IMG submission 184517) | Aqueous microbial communities from the Delaware River and Bay under freshwater to marine salinity gradient to study organic matter... | ecosystem: Environmental > Aquatic > Marine >...
GCAATGGAGTTCTTTGTAAGTTTTGAACTTGACGAAAACTTCGAAGAGATTATTAAATCCAGGCATAGAGACTCATTTAGTTATGCATCATTTAGTGAAGGTGAAAAAATGAGAATCGACCTATCTCTACTATTGACCTGGCGTTCCATTGCAAAAATGAAAAACTCTACCAATACCAATCTATTGATTCTGGATGAGGTCTTTGATGCCTCTCTGGATTCCAATGGTTGTGATGAGTTTCTAAAACTACTTGATGAACTGGGTAAGGATACCAATGTCTTTGTTATCAGTCACAAGGGGGATGTGTTACAGGACAAGTTCCGTTCTGTAATTAGATTTGAAAAACATAAAAATTTCTCACGTATTGCGAGGATGGCAGCATGATTTTCCGTGAAGTAACAGAGGATAGAAGTTATATAGTTGATGATGATCCAGTTCGACCAGAGTTAAGTTATGCATTTAGGACAGGATTTAATCGGCAAATGTTCATGATTGAAAATGAATTCACTGGCGATCCGTCAGCAGTAATTTGTGTCGCATATACAGATCGGGTTCCAGAAACAGTTTCTGACTTAATTCGTTTTCCAGATTATGGAGATGCTCCTCGGATTGCTGTATTTTATACGGTATGGTCCTATGAAAAAGGCGCTGGTCGTAAGATTGTATTTGAAGCAGTAAAATGGATTAAAGAAAATAAACCAGAAGTTATGCGGTTTGTGACATTGAGTCCAAAAACTGAAATGGCTAGACGATTCCACCATTCTAATGGTGCAATTACTTTAAGTGAAAATGAGAAATCTGACAATTATGAATATAGGAATGTGTGATGACAAACTTTGAAAAAGTAGCAGAGTTCATGAATGCCTTTGGACAAACTGTTGAGACTGAACCAACATGGACGAGTGTATCTGAATTACGATATGACTTGATTGATGAAGAATTGAAAGAACTGCGGCGGGCATTGATCGAACGTGATATTGTCGAAGTTGCGGATGCTCTCACCGATCTCCTTTATGTTGTCTATGGCGCAGGACATTCTTTCGGATTAGACCTTGACAAATGTTTTGAAGAGGTGCATAATAGTAACATGACAAAACTTGGTCCAGAAGGAAAGCCAATCTATCGTGAGGATGGTAAGGTGATGAAGGGTCCAGGTTATCGCGCACCTGATTTGAAAACACTACTTGGCCTCAAAGGTGTGTAATGGCTGCTTATATGTTAGTTGATCCAAATGATCCGATTCTCAAACAACCGACAGAAAAATTTGATTTTGAAAACCCTCAAATCCCACCTGATCAATTAGTTGAACAACTTGCCGAAACAATGATTCAGCATTCTGGTGTTGGTCTTTCAGCACCTCAAGTAGGTATTCCTTATTCTGTGTTTGTAGTTGGTGATCCGACAAATCGTGAATCCATTATGGGCTTCTTTAATCCAATTATTGTTGATTATTTTGGTGAGGAAACTTATTATGATGAAGGTTGTTTGACCTTTCCTGGATTGTATATTCATATTAAACGACCAGCTGGTGTTCGACTTCGATTCCAAGATGCAACTGGTGAATTTGCAACCACTAAATACTCTGGGTTTACCGCTCGGGCAATTCAACACGAATTTGATCATCTCGACGGTATTATCTATAAGAAAAGAGCAAATCGTATCCACCTAGAAAGGGCACAAAAAAAATATAAACAGATGATGCGTCGTAGGAAAAAATCTGCGAAGTAATTGATTTCTCTACATAAAAAAGTATTTACATTTTCGGTTTGGTGTGATAGTATTAAAACATGATGAACGAACCAATACCTATGGCATTCTTCGATACTCTCGGCGACTACGTTTATATGTACCGAGATTCCGACGGAAACCCAAAATATACTGGCAAGGGTCATGGTAACCGTTGCCTGTCGCATCTAAATTCTAAAGGTTACAATACCGATGATCTTTGGATTATTGCTTGTAATCTTGAAAAGTTTAGACTTGAGGAAAAAGACGCATCCTTTGTTTTGGAATCGTATCTTATTTCCACATTACAACCAACTGACAATGCCGTTGCTGGACATTATAAGGAGTGTTTTATTATGGCAAAATTTTCTGAACTGTTTGAAAAGTATCAGAGCGAACAGTATGATAACTTCGAATCTTTTCCGGATTGGTATACCGAAAATTATGACAAACTTCGTGGTCGTGTTAATGTTGTGGCTATAAAGAGTGATAACATTTTTATTGAGAGCAAGACTCGTGAAACAATTCAGATGCAATTTTATGTAGATGTATCTGGAACACCAACACAGGTTCGATTCTGTATATGGCAAAAGGGAGATAAGTTTGAACAGCGTAAAAAAGAACTCTATACTTTCCTAGAGTCATGCGGTTATACCGAGGAGATGATTACTCCAGTGGGCAAGCGTGAAATTTTTGAGGTTGCCGTTGACGATATTGAATCTGTTATTTCCCTTTTTGATGATTTTATGGGGTAAAAATGAATTCAAAAGTAGCTGATACATCAAAAGATTATGATGACATGGTCGGTTATAAGGCAGAGGAAAATCTGCCTACCGATCTATCGTCGTTTCTTGGGGAGGACTCAAATCAAGATCCTCAAATTAGACCAAAACCAGTTGATCCTGAATTTCCGGAACCTTGGCAAAGTATTTTTGTAAACTTTCGTAGCAAGGATGACTATATAAAATTCATGCATTTGCTCGGTGAGGTACCTGGTCCAAAAACTAAAAAACTTACTTTTCAAACCGAAAAGGATAACGGCATATTGGATTTTTTCAATGATTGAAATTGATACACTTGAAGAACTTCAAAATGAATGGCGTAATCCATACCTACAGTGGTGGGCGGCTGGTATGCCATCATTTGAAACTCTTAATCTTGAACCTTGGCGACAACTTACCGTTAATTTTAAAACACGAGAGGATCGTCAAAAATTTGCAGAACTTTTTGGATATGAAATTACAGATAAAACAAATGTTGTCTGGTATCCAGAAAAAGAACGTGAACGTAATAACATGAATAGGTATGTCGATGACAGTGAAGTTTGAAACTCGGTATCCCATTTATATCCTATCAAAAGGTAGATGGGAATCCAGAATTACAATGAAGGCTCTGGACGGTATGGGTGTTCCATATCGTATTGCCGTTGAGCCACAAGAATTTGATAATTATGCGGCAACCTGTGGTGAGGATAAACTACTAGAGTTGCCTTTCAGCAATCATGGTAAAGGTTCAGGTCCCGCTCGTAATTGGTGCTGGGAACATTCCATTTCTGAAGGTTATGACCGACATTGGTTGATGGATGATAACCTATATGAATTTTGGAGACTACACAAAAATAAACGCTATCGTGTTGAACGTGGTTCTGGTATTTTTAGAGCGGCTGAGGATTTTGTAGACCGATATGAAAATATTGCTCTATCTGGTTTTCAGTATAAATTTTTCTGTGTTGATGATTATCCATATCCTCCATATCTTCTCAATACCCGGATTATGTCATGCTTTCTAATTGATAATAAAATCCCACATCGGTGGCGCGGTCGATACAATGAGGATGTTGATCTATCAATTCGTGTATTAAAGGATGGATTATGCACAATGTTGTTTTATGCTTTTCTTTGCGGTAAGGCCAGAACTGGTACTGTAAAGGGTGGTAATACAACAGAGGTTTATAATAATTACCAAGAAGATGCATCTCTAAATAAATCTAAAATGTTAATGGAAATGCACCCAGATGTAGTTACTCTTGCTGAACGATATGGTAGAGTTCATCACCTTGTTGATCTTAATGCAATCAAAACAAAAGATGGAAATCCAGCAAGAAGTAATCCACTTGTTCTCAAGAAATCCGTTGACATTGTCAACAAAGTAGATAATTATGGTATGAACTTAGTCCGTGAGTGGGGAACAGATGATTCATTTGTTGACCCATCATTTTCTGATAATGCATTTCCTTTGGGAAGGAAACACGTATGAGAATTTTGGTAACCGGAGGTGCAGGGTTTGTAGGCTCTCACCTTTGTGAAAGACTAGTTGCCGATGGTCATCATGTTGTCTCGGTTGACAATTATTATGCTGGTTCGGAAAATAATCATGTAGATGGTGTGATTTATCTTGAATCTGATACACAATGGATGTCGAGTATTCTAGTACCAAATTTTGATATGGTATATCATCTTGGTGAATATTCTAGAGTCGAACAATCATTCGATGCTTTTGAAACAGTTTGGGAATATAATAAACTTGGAACAAAGGCGGTACTTGACTTTGTGAAAGAGTCAAATGCAAAACTCATTTATGCTGGCAGTAGTACTAAATTTGCATTTGAACATCCCGGTTATGTAAAAAGTCCATATACCTGGTCGAAGGAATCAAATACTGAATTTGTAAAATTATTCTGTGAATGGAATAATATTGACTTTGCCATCACATATTTTTATAATGTATATGGTCCAAGGGAAATTGAATATGGTTCATATGCAACACTCATTGCTCTATTCAAAAGAAAAATGGAAAATGGTAAACCTTTAACTGTGGTTTCTCCTGGAACACAACAACGTAATTTTACTCATGTCAGTGATATTGTTGATGGACTTATTCTAGTTGGTATGAACGGTCATGGCGATGAATATGGAATCGGTCATCCAACTGCATATACTATATTAGAGGTTGCCGAAATGTTTGGTGGTGAGATTGAAATGCTACCAGAGCGAAAAGGTAATCGCCTATCGGCAAAAGTAATTACTGATAAAACAAAAGAACTTGGTTGGAATCCAAAATACGAACTCAAGGATTATATTGGATGAAAATTGCTATAGTTGGGCATGGTTTTGTGGGTAAAGCCGTTGATTATGGTTTTCCAGATACCATGTGTGAAAAAATTATTGTCGATCCTATAATCGGTGTTGATATTGAAACACTCGACAAAGAGGATATTGATTTCTCTTTTGTCTGTGTTCCTACACCTATGGGTAAGAATGGCTCGATTGATTCAAAAATTATTGAATCAGTAGTTGATCATTTAAAGAAAAATGTAAAAGGTGTGATCATCATTAAATCTACGGTCACTCCTCAAGTACTTAAAAAACTTATCAAAGGACCTGCCGCGGACCGTATTGTTTATAATCCAGAATTTCTAACCGAAAAAAGTGCAAATGAAGATTTCGTAAATCCTTTTATGCATGTTCTAGGTGGGAACCACGAATCAACTCGTAAGGTAGAGGAACTCTACAAATTTTTCAGTCTGTGTAAACCGTGCCCGACATATCATATGTCAATCATCGATGCCAGTTTTGTAAAATATGGGATTAATTGCTATTTGGCTACGAAGGTATTATGGTTTAATCAATTCCATGATATCGTTGTTGAAAATGGTGGTAATTTTGGTAAGGTAGTAAGTGCAGTTACCCACGATGATAGAGTCGGTAGGTCCCATACAACGGTGCCTGGGTTTGATGGCAAAAGAGGATTCGGTGGTGCCTGTTTTCCAAAGGATACATCTGCCTTTCTAAATATGGCAAAATCATTTAGTGTTCTATCTGAGGTAATTAAAGTAAATAATGAATATAGGAAAGATTATGAAAAAGACTCCCGTGAAAAAGAACAAAACATCCACTATGATTGAGTATAAATACAATGAAGGCAATCTGATTGCCGAAATTCAAGACTATATTAATGGTACTTACGGTGAACACTATTCCACAAACAAATACCAAGCAACTGAGTTCATCATCGACAGTGGTCATGGTGAAGGTTTTTGCATTGGTAACGTAATGAAGTATGCTCAGCGTTACGGTAAGAAGGATGGATATAACCGAAAAGATTTAATGAAGATCATCCATTATGCAATTATTGCCATGCACGTACATGATCTAGAACATGAGGGGAAGTAAATGGCTGAAATTACTATTGATATTGAGGAACTAAGAAAAAGAAAGATTTTTGTAGCTACACCAATGTACGGTGGTATGTGTGGCGGTCAGTATACAAAATCAACAGCTGAGCTTGCAAAACTTTGTCAGGCATATGGTATTACCATTGATTTCTTTTATCTTTTCAACGAATCGCTAATTACAAGAGCACGTAATTATTGTGCTGATGAGTTTCTTCGTCAGAAGGATTTTACTCATCTTATGTTTATTGATTCAGATATTGGTTTTAATCCAAACGATGTTCTTTCTCTCGCCGCACTTGCGGTAGATGATAAGGATATTATTTGTGCTCCATATCCAAAGAAGACCATTTCTTGGGAAAAAATTAAAAAGGCAGTGGATAAAGGATTTGCCGACGAAAATCCACATGAACTACAGAACTTTGTTGGCGACTTTGTGTTTAATCCAGCCGAAGGTCAGACGGAAATTCCACTTAATGAACCAGTTGAAGTTCTTGAGGGTGGTACTGGATTTATGATGATTCAAAGAAAAGCATTTGAAAAGTTTGAGGAAGCATATCCGGAACTTCATTATAAACCAGATCATGTACGATCCGCAAATTTTGATGGCACCCGTGAGATCATGTGTTACTTTGATGCTCTTATTGATCCAAAGTCAAAGCGGTATTTATCAGAAGACTATATGTTCTGTCAGTGGTCACGTGAGATCGGTCTGAAGGTTTGGATGTGTCCTTGGATGCAACTATCACATACAGGTACATATACCTTTGGTGGATCTCTTACTCATCTTGCTCAGGTTGGTGCATCTGCTACTGCTGATCCAAATGAAAAAATTAGATAGTATTTTTGTTTACTTAACCAATGATTTGTGGTATTATTATTAAGTTAACCGTGAATATTTGTCATTTATGTGAGGATAAGAAATGAACATCTCAACCAACACTCTTTCTGTGCTAAAGAGTTTTACTTCCATCAATCCATCTCTTTATATAAATTCGGGAAATGTCATCAAGACTATTTCACCTCAGAAGACCATCATTGGTCGGGCCGAGGTTGACGACAGTTTTGATGTGCCGTTCGGTATCTATGATCTGAATCAGTTCCTGAGCACCGTGAGTATTTTTGAATCGCCTGACTTTGAATTCAGTGATCGTTCGGTTGAAATCAAGAATGGTGTGTCGTCTGTAACCTATGGTTATGCCGATGCCAATATGATTATGCAGGCTCCAGAAAAGGATCTAGATTTACCTGATACTGTCGTTGAATTTGAACTCAAGGACGCGGTATTCAAGAAGACCATGCAGGCGGCTAGTGTTCTTCAGCTTCCTAACTGGTCTGTTATTGGCGCCGGCGGTGATGTGACTCTGGTTGTTGGTAACTCTAAGGATGAGTCATCTAATACCTTCCGTCACGTTGTCGGTTCGACCGACCTTGACTTTGAACTTGTTTTCAAGGTAGAGAATCTTCGGTTTATGCCCGCTGATTATAACGTAAAGATTTCTTCGAAGGGGATTAGCCACTTCTCAACTAATGGAGGTAAGTTACAGTATTACATTGCTACAGAATCCCGCTAATTGAAAGGTACTTTATATTATGAAACCCCGTCGTGGATCTACAGGTATATCACATCGGCGATTACCTAAAAGTTCAAATAATGTTGTAGGTACTCTATTTGGAACAGATGTGAAAGTTTATTGCTGTTCTGCTTGTGGTGAAGTTAAGAATTGGTCCGAATTTTATTATCCTCCTTCATATGGAGAAAAATACGGAGAACCTATTCCAATGTCCGAATGTTGTGTATGCAACGATCAAAAGAGACTTCATAATGCCAAATTGAAGCGTAGAAAAGATAATGGAATCTACGTAGATAAAGACACAGTATTGCCTAATGAAAATACACTTGCGGAATTTATACTATGAATGAACTTTGGGTAGAGCGATATCGTCCGTCCAAGATCGACGATTGTATTCTTCCAGCAGAGCTTAAGCAAACATTTGTCAACTTCGTGGGCAAAAACTATGTGCCAAATCTTCTCCTCACCGGCGGTCCTGGTGTTGGCAAGACTACGGTTGCAAGGGCGATGCTGGAAGAATGCGGCTTTGATTATATCGTAATTAATGGTTCGATGAATGGTAACATCGACACACTCCGAGTCGAGATCAAAAACTTTGCATCGACTGTATCACTTACCGGTGCTCGTAAATATGTAATCCTTGACGAGGCCGACTATCTTAATCCTCAGTCGACTCAGCCTGCTCTCCGTAACTTCATGGAAGAGTATTCTAAGAACTGTGGATTTATTCTGACCTGTAACTTCAAGAATCGGATCATCGAGCCACTACACTCTCGGTGCTCGGTTGTTGAGTTCAAGATTCCAGGTAAGGAAAAGGCAAATCTTGCTTCATCATTTATGGCAAGAGTTCAAAATATTCTTAAGAGTGAGAATATCACTTTTGATCCACAGGTGGTTGCAGAGCTTATCAAGAAACATTTTCCTGACTGGAGAAGAGTGCTCAATGAATTACAACGATATAGTGCTACTGGTAATATTGACACTGGCATTCTTGTCAATTTGGGTGATGACAATTTTAAGAAACTCATCTCCCTTCTGAAGGATAGAAACTTCAAAGAAATGCGGAAATGGGTTGGTCAGAACTCTGATATTGAATCAACAGTTCTTTATCGTCGTTTATATGATACAGCATCTGAATATATTGTTGATCGTTCCATTCCTCAACTTGTTCTATATATTGCTGACTACTCTTATAAATCGGCATTCGTTGCAGATCAAGAGGTTAACCTCGTTGCATGTCTCACTGAAATTATGACAGATTGTGAGTTCAAGTAAGAATGAAGCTAAACAAGAGTGAATGTGCGATTATTTTAGGAAATGGAGAATCACGCTTAAATATTGAATTACCAGATCTGGTAAGAACATATGGCTGTAATGCAATTTATAGAGATCAGAAGGTTGACGATTTAATTGTTGTGGATCCTGCAATACAGCATGAGATTTATTCATCTGGATATGTAATGGATAGAAGATGCTGGTTTGCCTCATGGAGTCCAGTTCACAATAGTCGTGAGGTGAAGGCTCTAATGGAGTTTACGCCAGCTGATAATATTATACAAAATAAAAGAACAACTGATCTTTGTTCCATTGCTGGTATGGGCAAAAAATTCTATATCACCTGGATTTTCGATAAAGATATGGTTACCAACATTGGATCGGTTGACAAATCATCCGGTGAGGTTGCAATTGAGATGGCTATAAAACATAAAAAGAAACATATCTTTATGCTTGGTTTTGATGGTGAGGGAAACATATATCGCGGTACAGATCATTACTATGATGAAGATGGGCCTTACGATGAATGGTACGATGGTCACGAACAGATTTATGCAGACAATTCAGATATAACGTTTTATCGTGTAAATTGTGATATGAAGGAATCAGTTTTACCAAACTGTCTATATATCACAGAGGAGACCTTTAGGGAGTTTTTATAATGCATTATGCGGCATGGAATATTGGTGGTGATGTGATTAAAATGGATGATCGGTATACTGTAAAGGATAATCAGTTACTGAATAATCTTATTTTAAGTTCTACCGACTTAAAACCTACAAAAAGTACCAGTGGTCATACCCATCCTGGTCAAGAGGAGGTTTATATTTTCGTACGCGGAAGTGGTACAATGGAACTTGATGAAGAAAAATTTATTGTAAAAGAAGGAGATACTGTTCTAGTAGAGGACGGTAAATATCATCGGGTTCATGCCGGTCCAGAAGGTTGTTATTTTATTTGTGTGTTTGATGGCAAAAGGTCTCACTGATGATTATAGGATTTACTGCCTCAACATTTGATCTTTTGCATGCTGGTCATATTCAGATGTTGCGAGAGGCGAAGAGTCACTGTGATCATTTAATTTGTGCGCTACAAACCGATCCTACAATAGATAGACCAAAGGAAAAGAATAAACCAATCCAGACTATGGTCGAACGATATATTCAATTATCTGCGGTAAAATATGTGGATGAAATTATCCCATATACAACAGAACAAGATTTGGAAGATATTTTAGAGGCTTTCGATTTACATATCCGTATACTTGGTGTAGAATATAAGGATAAGGATTTTACTGGTCGTGATATATGTAAACGTCGCGGCATTGAATTGTATTTCAATACAAGAGACCATCGGTTCTCTACCACAGAATTGAGAAAGAGAGTATGTGATGAATCCGTTTGATTATATTAATGCAATCAATTCTGGTAAGGATATTATGTCTGGTACCGATAATGATGCATTGGCCGAAAAGGGATATAATCCATTCCTGACAAATCGTCAGTTATCATATTTTGAGGATACAATCCACGTTGCCAATGCAATGAATATGCATTCCAACCTAGAAAATAAACTACAGTTCTCCTTTTTAATAAATATAGTGAGGCCTAAAAAGCGATTTGCCAAATGGGCCAAGACTGAACATCATGATGATCTTGAGGCGGTGGTAGAATATTATGGTTACAGCTATGAAAAAGCCAAACAGATCATGGATATTCTGTCTTCTCAACAGATAAAAGATATAAAAACAAAGCTTGAGAAGGGTGGAGTGAAAAAATGACTTTTGATATTAACAATCTAGTCGAAGTACGACTACGTAACGAAGACGATTTCCTTAAAGTGAGAGAGACACTTACTCGGATTGGTGTCGCCTCTAAGAAGGAAAAGACCCTATATCAGTCTTGTCATATACTGCACAAGCAGGGACGTTACTATATTACTCATTTTAAAGAACTTTTTGCTCTCGACGGCAAACCATCCAATATGTCAGAGTCGGATATTGCCCGACGGAATACCATTGCCAACCTACTCAAGGAATGGGAACTAGTCGACATACTAAAATCGGAGCAGACCGAAAATCCGATCGCTCCGATTAGCCAGATTAAGGTTCTACCCTATAAGGAGAAGAACGACTGGGAGTTAGTCGCCAAGTATAATATCGGCAAGAAGAAGACGGTTAACTAGCAACCGCGTAGATTTCTGCATCTGTATCGAATAAGTCAAACATATTCGATACCAATTCGCGTTTGCCAGGCTTAGGGAAATCCATGATCTTAGAGTATTTGGATTTTCGAGCCATCACGACAATCGAACTATCCTTCGCTAACTCATTCCAGACATAACGACCACCGGGTGACTGTGAGTCACCGGCACGAAGGTTATAGCCTTTCTTGAGTAGGAACGAATAGAGCCGTTTGGCTAGTTTCTGACCACGGTAACGAGAGTCGACCTGAGTCAGATCCACGTGCCAATGGCGCTTGTCCTTGGACAGCTCGATGTGAGCAACAATCTTGAACCTAGTCGTCACCACATTGTCGAATGCTGATCGCATACGCTTAGAGGTGTCCATATCGTAGGCCCAGATCTCGACGTAGTTCTTGTCTGTGCTGTTATCCATATAGATCTTGAACCCACCACGAGAACCGAGATATGTCTGATGCCGGTGGAAAAGGCCGTAGCCGAGAGCTACGCGTTTGTTCATTTTGATCTTACTGGGCATCGATGATCTCCATCTCGACATATTTCATAAGGTCAAGAACCTTACGCTTCTCGTCGGAGGTCAGCCGATTGAGCTGACGACGGATGTGGCGAGGGCTGTCATCCTCTGCGATCCGCTTGATGACGTCAATCATCGTGGTGTAGGTGTATTCCATAGATGTCTCCTTATCAATCATAGTTATATACTACCATCAAATCAGAAATATGTAAACAAAAAAGTGCAAAAAAATATGTAACAAAATCAACCACTTAGCATTTTTTTTCATTTTTCTGCTAACGTGTTGAAATGCAACAAAACTTTTTTGAACAAAGTTGTTTACTTTTTTTATAGCTTGGTATAGTATGTACATATGATGATTGATAAGGAGACAAACACCATGTACACCTACAGCGAAGAGCTTTTCTCCGACTTCCACAAGGACGCCTACGGGTTCCGTCCTACGGGAGATCATTGGTTCTACAGTGCCACCCCTGCTGAGAAGCAGGAAATCTGGGATGCCGTTGGTCGTGCTTTCGACCGTCGTCAGGCCGAGGAGGCTGAAATCGAAGCTCAGTCCCTCATCGAATTCGAGAAAGAGGTTCAGTCCTACATCGAGCTCGGTGCTGGTGACCGTCAGACCGCTCTGCGTTGGATGACGCAGAACGAGACATTCTACCACAGTCAGGATATTGAGCACTGGGTTTGGAAACAGGGTATCCTGTTCACAGACGAGGGCCGGAAGCTCGTTGAAGAGTTGAAGACCATCATCGTCTACAAGGGGGACGACAATGTTTGAAGGTGATCTAGCAGCCGCATGGGATGTGGCAAAATGGCTTATTATTGCCGCCTTTACCCTCGGCATCATGGTCTCTGTAATCACCTCAGCCTTTAAGCTTGGACTGAAGCTGTGGTGGGTCGTGTTTATCGGTGCTGCATTATTGTGGTTTTATGGTTGACATAATTACCATATTGTGATAGTATATACATATGATGAATAAGGAGATGATTATGATCAGTGAATGGAAGAAGTCGGATTGGCGTTCAACGGAAACGTGGGAGTCGGTCAACTGCTCAAGCGGTGATGTGACGATCACTAAGATTGGTGAAAACTTTGTTGCTCGTGATCCCAACGGCATGCTGGTTTCTCAGTTTCCCGATACCTGGGAAAATACTGTTCGGATGATGGAATGTTGCTTTACTTGGCACATCAAGGTTGCGTGAAATGGGTGACATTATCAAAATCCGTGGATTGACACGACACGGTAAGAACCGTGTTCGTGAGCACGGTGAGATGTGGGAAGTGACTGAATGGAAGTCCGACCTGCGTCCTGGTCAACAGTCGATCCGCTCTCTTAAAACTGGAGAAGAGCGTTGGCTAGATCCTGATAATTTCGAGGTAGTGTTACCTGAAAGGTTTTGAATTATTCCTCAGTAGCTCAGCGGTAGAGCAGACGGCTGTTAACCGTCCGGTCGGTGGTTCGAATCCATCCTGAGGAGCCATTTTTAAGGAGACGTATATGGAATATGCGATTATTATTTTGAGTCTTGCTGTAATCTGCTTAGTTGTAGTGAATGTGATTGATTATTTTTGGCATAAGCGCATTGAGCATCGTCTTGACCGATTAGATGGTGCAGCACAAAATAACATGCGCCGCCAGAAAAATATGCAATATGAGGATTTGTTGAAGTAGTCTAGATGCCGGCGTAGCTCAGTTGGTAGAGCAGTTGATTTGTAATCATCAGGTCCGCGGTTCGAGTCCGTGCGCCGGCACCACTAAAAAAGATTAGAAAATTTATTTACAAATAATATAATATATGGTAGTATACAAACATAATAATTAATCTGTCTCTGATGAGTCCGTAGGGACGAAACCCCGAAAGGGGTCAGACAGCAATACTGTCAATTTTGAAACTGAAAAGAAAGTGACTTATTATGACAAAGACTGAACGCGTTCTCACCGCACTACAGAATGGTGAGCAGCTTACTGTGAAGCAGATCCGTGCACGTTTTGGCGTTGCCAATCCGACCGCACTGATTAACCACCTTCGTCAGAACGTCGGTATTGCTATTTATAGCAATGCTCGTACGAATAAGGGTGGCGAGACACGGAACTTCTACCGCATCGGTACTCCTTCTCGTGCAGTCGTTGCAGCAGGCTATCGCGCACTAGCTGCATAATCAAAATAGGGGAGCGGAAACATCATTCTCCTTATCATCAACTTTTCCGCTCCCCTATTGACTTTTTAAGGAGAATGATTATATATAGTAATGAGGATGCCTGATGGGTCCTCTACTATTAACCTTGCTAATTAGGAGGTAACTATGGTTACTAAGCAAAATATTGCGACTCTTCGCAATCTCGATCCATTCTTTGTCGGCTTTGACCGCTTTTTTAAACAAATCGAATATCTTGACCGGGTAGACGCGTTCACTCGGCCTCAATCATATCCACCCTATAATATTATTAGCATGGATGATGATCGTTATCAGATCGAACTGGCAGTTGCTGGTTTTTCTGAGGATGATCTTGATATCGTTTATCAAGACAGCAAAATCTCAGTTATAGGGGAGATAAAAAGAGAGGATGGAGAATCAGGAAGCGTACTACACAAAGGAATTGCAAACAGGCATTTCGCCCGACAGTTCACTCTTGCCGACACTATCGAAGTGGAGGGAGCGGAACTTAAAAACGGTATGCTCATCATCTCACTCAAAAACATCATCCCAGATAGTAAGAAGCCTCGCCAAATTAAAATCGCGGCCGGAGGTCAGACTATTGAAGGGAAAAAGGAACTCTTAACTGAAGGATAGAAACTATTGACCTTTATCATGCTTCGTGATATAAATTAGACTATGGTGACATTCTACACTTCAGTCGAGAGAACGGCCAACGACATTCTGTATGTTGGCTATGACGGGAAACGGAGAGTGGTCGAGAAGGTTCGCTTTCAACCGACCCTCTTCGTTCCTACTCGTAATAAAACAAAATATCGTACCCTCGATGGTTATACCGTCGATTCTATTCAACCTGGCAGCATGATGGATTGCCGGGACTTTATCCGTGAGACAGAGGCGGATAACTTCCGTATTTATGGCAACCGTGACTACGTTGCTCAGTTCATTGGTGATAAATTTCCCAATGGATGTATTCCAGATACCTCGGTGATGAATATCACCTATATCGACATTGAGGTACAATCCGACCAAGGTTTTCCAGAGCCTTCTCTGGCTCAACAACCAGTCACTGCCATTACAATTAAAAATAATCTTGATGATACCTTCTATACTTGGGGTATCGGTGGCTTTGATGCAGATAATTCTATTGTGTGTGATAAACACATTGAATATATTCGATGTCAGGATGAATATGTTCTGCTGAAGAGTTTTCTTACTCACTGGCAGAAAAACGTACCAGACATTGTCAGTGGTTGGAACTCTGAAGAGTTCGACATACCATATCTTGTCAATCGTGTTGCTCGAGTACTCGGCGAGGATCAAACTCGTAAATTTTCTATCTTTAATATCAAACCAGAAGCTCGAGATACATCCTATAATATCCTCGGTACAAGTCAACTTGACTTTATGCTTCTGTTCAAGAAGTTTGGATATACCTATGGCAATCAGGAGTCATATAAACTAGACAATATTGCAAATGTGGTACTCGGCGAAAAGAAACTCGACTATTCTGAGTACTCCTCCCTTGCGGCTCTATACCGTGAAAACCACCAGAAGTTTATTGATTATAATATCCGGGACACTCAACTTGTCGAGCGTATGAACGAAAAGACCGGTCTAATTGATCTTGCATTGACTCTTGCTCATAAAGCAAATGCAACATATGTGACCGCGTTTGGCTCGGTGAAAATTTGGGACACATACATCTACAATGTTCTCAAGAAACATGATGTTGTTCTCAGTCCACAGGACGAGGTATCCGGTGATCGCCGCATTGAAGGTGCGTATGTCAAGGATCCCCAAAAAGGCATGCACGAGTGGGTCTGTTCATTTGACTTGAACTCTCTGTATCCACATCTCATCATGCAGTATAATATGTCACCTGAAACTATCATGGATGGTGTGCTGCCTGGTGTCGATGTCGAAACTCTACTGCGACGAGTGGATCTTAATATTCCTAAGGATACCTGTGTTGCTTCTACTGGCCAATTGTTCAGTACTAAATCGCATGGTGTTTTCCCGCAAATCGTTGACAGTCTCTATAATGAGCGCACGGTTGTCAAGAAAAAAGCGCTTGATGCCAAACAACGACTTGAAAATACCGCCAAGGATCAGGTCTTTGAGAGAGGTCAGATTGAAAAGGATATTGCCAGGTTCGATAATGAACAAATGGCAGTTAAAATTATGATGAACTCTCTCTATGGTGCCATGTCAAATAAATGGTTCCGATATTACGACATTCGTATGGCAGAGGCAATTACCATTTCCGGACAGCTTACAATTCGTTGGGCTGAAAATACAATTAACAAATATCTTAACAATCTGCTTAAAACAGATGGTGTGGATTATGTCATTGCAATTGACACCGACAGCTTATATGTTCGTATGGGTGATCTTGTAAAGCAGGTTATGCCTGATGAAACCGACCAGGATAAAATCTGTAAATTCATCGATAAGGTTGCTGAACAGAAAATCGAACCTCTACTTGCTAAAACATATGAAACTCTCAAGGAATATGTGCATGCCTATGACCAACGTATGCATATGAAACGAGAGGTCATTGCATCGAAGGTTATCTTTACTGGTAAAAAACGGTATATTGCAAATGTACTCAATAATGAGGGTGTACAATATGCCAAACCAAAGATCAAGATTACCGGTATTGAATCAGTTCGATCCTCGACCCCTCAGGTGTGTCGTAAACTCATTGAAAAGACTCTATCACTCATCATGAACGAGGATGAATTTGCCGTACAAAAATTCATTGAAATCGCCAGAGGTGAGTTCCAAAAACTAAATCCAGAGGACGTTGCCTTTCCTCGTGGTGTATCCAATCTATGGAAACAGCAAAAGGAAGGTGTTGGTATTCCCATTCACGTTCGTGCGTCTCGTCGCTATAATCAACTCATAAAAGAGTTGAATATAAATAATAAGTACGAAGAGATTAAAAACGGTGATAAGGTTAAATTTACATATCTGAAAATGCCGAATCCGGCAAAACAAAATGTAATTGCCTTTCCTATTATTTTGCCACCCGAATTTGATCTGAAACGATTTGTAGACTATGATACTCAATTTGATAAATCATATGTCGATCCAATTCGCCATATTTTGGATGCTATTGGATGGTCGGTAGAAAGAACAAATACTTTAGAGGATTTTTTTAATGGCTGATATACCAGCAGAATATGCAAATCTGGACTATGGCTTTAGTGCAGTAGACGAAGCCACATTTCAAGCAAATCAAGATTCAGCAGAATCCACACCGCCATCTATTGACGAAAATGATCTCACACGTGTAGTGCTCAACGCGCTTGCTCCACTTGAAGATAAATTAGATACGTTGCTGACTCGACGTAATGTCGAGGAATCAGATGATGTACAACTTGCAATTGCACAGGCTCAGTCAGAGATTTCTGGCAAGGTTGTAGAGCTTGAAAAATTAGTCATGCCATTGCTCGTAAATTTACTTAAGACATCCGATAAGGAATATATTTATTGGCCCGATAGAGCCACTAAGGTTCAGGCAACGATTGATAAAGTCTTAGCTATCACTCGAGGCTAATATGGCTTGGTTAACTCTTATTGTGGCATTAGCCATCTCAGGCGTTGCTGCATGGTATAGTATTGTCGGTTTGATGGCAATCTTTGCCGCCGCTGCACTTCCCATTGCGATTATGGGTGGGGTTCTGGAGGTAGGTAAATTACTTACTGCCTCTTGGCTGTATCAAAACTGGAAGACAGCTCCGAAGCTGTTGAAAAGTTATTTAACAACAGCAGTTATTGTGCTGATGTTTATTACATCGATGGGCATATTTGGTTTTCTATCCAAAGCTCATATCGATCAGACGTTGGTTGGGGGAGATAATTCTTTAGAAATTCAATCACTCGATCAACAGATCGAACAGGAGCAAAGGAGAATTAAAGATGCCGAAATGGTCATCAGACAGCTTGACACGGCAGTCCAGACGCTTATTGACTATGACCGTATACGCGGAAGAGATGGCGCTATCGCCGTGCGCCAAAGCCAAGCTGTGGAACGTACCTCACTCTCCGGAATCATTTCTGAAGCTAGCAAAAACATTAAACAACTCAGAGATGAAAAACAGCCATTACAAAGGCAACAGCTCCAACTAGAAGCTGAAGTTGGGCCTATTAAATATATTGCAGCTCTTTTCTATACTGATACAAATAAAAATGTGTTAGAGGAAGCAGTAAGATGGGTTATTATTACCATCATTTTTGTATTTGATCCATTGGCGGTTTTATTGGTAATCGCTGCTAATATGAGTTTATCAAAGCCTAAGAGAATTAAAACAGCAGTTAATGTAGCAAAGGATTGGGAACCAGTTGAAGTAGAAACTGATGAACTAATGGCTGTAGATGAACCCGAAACAGATCAGGTTGAAACATGGAAAGAACCATTATATAACGATAAGTCTCTTCGTGAAAAACAAAATGAGCAATCATTAAAAAATAATGGTACATACGGTCCAAATAAAACTGTAACTGCATATGGATCTAAACAGGAAAAGGATTGACTTTTCCTACAATAAAATATAAAATACACTATACTTTGTTTTTATAGGAGACGTGGATGACTGACTTTTTTCGCAATATTGTAAAAGAACTAAACGACGAGAATACAAATGTCGCAGCTGACGGAATGGGGAGCAGTGAGTTTGGGGATACTATTGATACCGGCTCTTATATTTTTAACGCCGCTCTATCTGGCTCCCTTTTTGGTGGTGCACCAAATAATAAAGTACTTGCGCTCGCTGGCGAAAGCTCCACCGGAAAAACTTTTTTCGCTCTTGGCATGGTCAAGCGTTTTCTTGATGATAATCCCACTGGTGCTTGCTTCTATTTTGATACTGAAGCAGCTGTAACTAAGGATATGATGGAATCACGAGGTATTGACTCTAAGCGAGTTATTATCTCTGAGCAAGAAACAATTCAAAAGTTTCGCCACACAGCAATTCAGATCCTCGACAATTATGCAAAGGCTGATGTTTCAACTCGGCCTCCTATGCTGATGGTACTTGACTCTCTCGGTCAGCTTTCAACTACCAAAGAGGTAGAGGATACCACGAGTGGTGCAGAGACTCGTGATATGACTAAGGCACAGCTGATTAAGGCTACATTCCGAGTTCTGAATCTAAAGCTTGCCAAGGTCGATGTACCACTTATCGTAACAAATCACGTATATGATGTAATTGGCTCATATGTACCCATGAAGGAAATGGGTGGTGGTTCTGGTCTCAAGTATACGGCCTCACAGATCGTATTCCTATCCAAGAAGAAGGATAAGGATGGCAAGGATGTTGTTGGTAATATTATCCGTTGCCGTATGATCAAGTCTCGTTTCACAAAAGAGAATAAGGATGTTGAGGTTAAACTGCGGTATGATACTGGGCTTGACCGATACTATGGTCTGCTTGATCTTGCCGAAAAATACGATATTATTAAGAAGGTGAGTACACGCTACGAACTGCCTGATGGCCGTAAGGTTTTCGGTAAGGCAATTAATGAAAATCCAGAAGAATATTTTACCGATGAAATCCTACAGCAGTTGGAAAAGGCGGCTCAAAAGGAATTTCTTTATGGTAAGGGAGATGATGAAATGCCGGCAATGATGGATACAGTCGAAGAAGAGCTTGAAAATGCTGAAGTATGAAGTCCTTTATGACGAATATAAAAATGAAGATTTAGCCAGAGTTCTATTGACAGACGAAAAATGGAATGGTATAATCTATCATTATCAGACGGTAAAATTTCTCGATGAAGATGAGGATGATGCCGTCATGCAATTTGAATATGATGTTGTAGAGGCACCACCTGATTTTAATGTGGAAACACTCACACCTGAAGATCAGAAAGAGTTTGAAACAATGTTGGGTGATATTTTGGTTGAAATCATTAGGGAGGCATTAGAGAGTGAGAATAGAACAAACGATACTGAGCAATCTGATCTATGATGAATCATATGCAAGGAGAGTACTTCCTTTCCTAAAGGATGATTATTTTCAAGATCAGACTGAAAAGATTCTGTTCTCTGAAATTGATAATTTTATTGATAAGTATAATGGTATTCCTACCAAGGAAACTCTTTTAATTGAACTAAATAAAAAGGAAAATATACCCGAACAGATTTTTAAAAATCTGATTGAATATGTTGAGCAAATCACATTTGAGAAAAAAGATTCGACATGGCTCATTGATAACACGGAACAATTCTGCCAAGAGAGGGCTGTGTATAATGCAATTATGGAATCCATTTCGATCATTGAAGGTCGATCCCAAAATAAAGAAAAGGGTGGAATACCTACTATACTGGCTGATGCTCTTGGTGTGTCTTTCGATGATCATATTGGTCATGATTTCCTTCTAGATGCCGAAGAGCGATTTGAGTTTTACAACAAGAAAGAGGATCGCATCCCGTTCGATCTTGACTACTTTAATACAATCACCAAAGGTGGTCTGCCACGTAAAACTCTGAACGTATTCATTGCTGGTACTGGTGTTGGTAAAACACTTGCGATGTGTCACATGGCCGCGGCTAATATGTTAAATGGCCAGAATGTATTGTATATCACATTGGAAATGGCTGAGGAACGTATTGCCGAACGGGTTGACTCAAATCTGTTGAATATACCTGTAAATGAACTCGAGGGGTTTCCGAAAAAGATCTATGATGACAAGATCAATAAACTGAGGAAGAAGACCTCTGGTAAACTCATCGTTAAGGAATTTCCAACTGCAACGGTCGGATCAAATCACTTCCGACATCTACTTAACGAACTGAGTCTTAAAAAGAACTTTCAGCCTGATATTGTCTACATCGACTATATTAATCTGTGTACATCAAGCCGACTCAAGTATGGATCAAACGTAAATAGTTATAGTTATATAAAGGCCGTAGCTGAGGAACTTCGTGGCTTGGCAGTTGAGAAAAATATACCGATTGTCAGTGCAACTCAGCTTAACAGAACCGGTTTTACCAACAGCGATCCTGGCCTTGAGGATACATCTGAATCGTTTGCTCTACCGGCAACGGTCGACTTTATGTGTGCTCTTATCTCGACCGAAGAGATGGAACAACTTGGTCAGATTATGATTAAACAGCTTAAAAACCGATATGGTGATCCAACCCAGAACCGTCGGTTTGTTGTCGGAGTAGACAGAGCCAAAATGAGACTCTACAACGTAGAGCAATCGGCACAGAGTGATATTGTGGACGATCGACCAGTTATGGATAAATCAGAATTTGCTGAGAGATTTGACGAAGAGGAGAACATGAAATGGATGACAAAGAAGGCGGGCCGAAAAGACTTCAGCAAGCTATTCTCCAGTTAAAAATGATGGATCCCCTGAAGCAAAATGAATGGCTACGTATTTGTGAGATCGAACTCAATGATGCAGATAGTGAAAAAGTGGATGAATATCTTAAATTTTTGGAGGCAGCTAAGTATGTATGAGATTCGTAAGGCTGGTAACGTATACCGAGTTTATGATCGTACCAACAAACGGTATATCGCAAACACTAAGTCAAAACAGATCGCTGATGAACTGGTTACAGATACCCTGCACCACTGTGGGTTCGAAGGTTTCATCCCAAATTTCTTTTTGAGAGACCTCGAGTACGGCATAAAAATTCAAAAAAATGCTAAGTGATTGATTTCGTTACTTTTTTAATTGCATTTTTTTATTTACATATTTCCTAACATATGGTATTATATACATAATGGTTAAGGAGATGAATATGTCTAAGGTTATCGAAATCGTTGGAAGCATTGCTTTCTTCACCGCCCTCTTCGGCGCTTGCTGGTTCGTACTCGTGGTGACCGGCTAATGATGGACATTACCATCAGGGGTGGATCTAAAACCCAGCGTGAACTGATCGCTGATGTGACAGATCATATGGCACCTATCATTCTTGGCTCACGAATGGCTAAAGTCGTTCAGATCGACTACTTAATCAAGCGTAAGCTCGATGCTGATGGCTGGTGTGAGTGGATGGATGATAACCTCCGACCCCGTGAGTTCAAGATTCAAGTTCGTGCTGAACAGACCTATATTGATCTGATTCTCACAATCTGTCATGAACTGGTACATGTTCGGCAGATGGCTAAACGAGAACTGTATGAGATTTTCTCACCTAGACAGATGCAGGTATGGAAAGGTAAACGTATGAAAAAGGCAATTCCATACGCCAAGCAACCTTGGGAGGCCGAGGCATATAAATTACAGGAAGGCCTTGCAAAGAGGTTTGTGCAGGAAACTGGTTTCGTCTATACCCGCGCAATGAAGGCTAGAGATAAACAATATGCAGAACAAGCATAAAATTGCACATATGAAGGCAGCATTTGTTTATGCCGAATGCAGTACCGCCGTCCGTGCAAAGGTCGGATGCGTCATCGTAAAGGATAACCGCATTATCAGTATCGGTTACAATGGAACACCAAGCGGTTGGGATAATCAATGTGAGGAGCTAGTATTTTTTAATGACCGGGGTGTACAGTTATTAAATCCTCAATTAAAAACTAAAAAAGAGGTTCTGCACGCCGAAACAAATGCTATTGCTAAATTAGCAAGATCAAGTGAAAATGGTGATGGTGCAACGGCTTTTATTACACATGGTCCATGTATGGACTGTTCTAAAATTATGTACCAAAGTGGTATTACAGAGGTTTTCTATAATGTCCAGTACCGGGATTCAACCGGGGTGGATTTTCTTCGTCAATGCGGAATAAAAGTGGAGCAAATGGATGTCTGATTATGGTGAAATGATCTACAATGTCACTCGTGATATTGCCCGGTGGGACTTAAAGCGCAAAGGGTTTAATACCGACTCAGATAGTGTTGAGGCTTGGGTCGAAGGAATTCAAACGTATTCCAAGACTGCTGAATGGGAAGCGCTTTGTAAGGAATATTGGGCTGAATATCATGATAATGCGGAACGATCGCGACAGTCGTATCATTAACAACCTCTTCCGGTTGGCTCAAGATATAGAACCTGTGAAGTCGAGTCGGCTTGCGGCTTGTCTTATTCTCAAGAATAGTGTATTAGGGTATGGCTTCAGTCAAATGAAGAGCCATCCCTTTCAGGCTGAGTTTGCAAAGAATCCTGATGCCATCTTTCTCCATGCCGAGACTGATGCGATTAAGAATTCTCTAAAAAGAGCATCACCAGAGGATGTAAGCAAGGCAACTCTATATATCGCAAGAGCGAAGATAGATCACAGTACAAGAAAATGGATATATGGAATGGCAAAACCCTGCATTGGTTGTGCCAGAGCCATTGCAACATTCGATATTTCAAATGTTGTGTATACTTTGGATGGGGAGGATTATAAATATATGTAAACAAACGTAGGGATTTTTGATGCCTATATCCAAAAGTGCTTTAGAAAACCAGTTGAAAAAATTTGGTAAGGTCAAAGTTTCAGGCAACTCATTTAAAGTTTTGCTTGAAGATGGATCTGCTAAATCTAGAATTGATTTTTTAAAAACAATCAATGATGTTTTAATTGGTTATAAACCGAGAATAATGAATGACAATCCAAACTTCAGCAGCGTTGGATATGTAAAAATAGATAATTTTCGTGTTGCAGGCAAACCAGCAAAACGCCAAGGAATGGGATCTGCTGGATTAGGTAACGAAGAAACTTTTATAAACAGTATCAACAAAGCAATTAAACAAGCTGGTGGGTCAATTGATGTTTGTTTGATTGGTAAAAACAATGTTAAATTTACAGCAAAAGAAGTAACAAAAGCTGTAGAAATGGGTCGGCAAACTTCAGGCGGTGCAAAGTCTGATGTTGATTTAATAGGAGCAGAAGTTTACAAAATTTCCTTAAAACAAGATAATGCTGAAATGTGGGAGTCTGCAGATACTCGATATGGTGCTTTCATAAAGGGAAAAATAGAAGAAGCACAAAGAAAAGGTTCCGTTACATTAGAACCAGTTTTAGATGTTACTGGTAAACCTAAAACGAATGGCGGCAAGACTGTTGTTAAGTTGGTTCCAGAATCTAAAATTAAAATTTCTGATGCTGAGCAAAAATCTGTAGTTTTTGGTAGTGATATAAAAGAAGGTAAAGGCGCTGTGGTCAAAAGAACTTTCTCTCAAAATGATTTTGTTTATGAAAACGATTGTTTAAATATATCTTGCACAAAAGTTTTTAGAAAACTTTCTGATGTTAAAGCGGCAGGAGAAACTCCAACCATTTTAATCCGAAGCGATGCCAGTAGAAATAGTAAAGAATTGGGAATACCAGGTCTGAGAATCATTGTTTCTATTGAAAATTCTAGAGTTCAAAGAGCATTATCAATATGAAAACATTTAAAACATATTTAGAAGAAGGTGGTAGTTCTACTGGAGCTACTGATATGGAACAGTATATTGTGATAGCCTTCAATGGTGGATACGAAAAAGCACCTGATACATTTGGTGTAAAAAAAGAAAAGTATGAAGCTAGTCGCAAAATTGCAGAAAATATTGCAAAAGATATCAGATCAAAAACTAACGCACCACCAAATTCAATGATACATTTTGGCAAGGGTAATGGCAAAATGGTTAAATGGTGGGAAGGGAATCCCACACCTAAAACAGATTTATATTCATCAAAAGGAAATGTAAATATCTCGCTAAAACAGCAGGGTGGTTCACAAGTCATGTCTGGACTTGCAGGCGAGACTAGGTCGACATTTAGAGCAGCTGTTAAATACATGGGAGACAAAGCACCTGATGATATTGAAAAGTTGATAAGCGACCTAGAACCTGTGTTAACAAAAATTACGGTTCAGGGTAATATCAACAGTATGGCGGCCGCTGTCAAAAGTAAAATTATTCCACAACGACAAGATATAAAAACGACTTCTAAAAAAGACATAACGGTGGTTATAGATAAAAAGAAATACGAAGAGGAAATGAAACAATTTGTTGATTGGAAACAAAAGATGAAAGAACTACAACCATTCTTTCAAAATTATTTCCAAACCAATAAAGAATTTGCGAAATATTTTGTTTACGAGGCTGCTACAGGAGAAACTAAATTTTCACCAGATAAGTTTGCTTATTCAAATTGGGTTGTTGAATTTGATCCAAAAACAGGCACAAAAAATAAAATTAACAGGTTATCAGATGGAAAAGGTATTCCGTCTGTGTACTGTGAGAGTTTAGCAAAAAAAGTAAAAATTCGTATAAGTCCGAAGACACCAACGGGATCAAAGGTCAACGCTGCTGGTAGAGGAATTTCTTCTGGATCATTTAGGTTGGATCTAAGGGAAAATTTTGCAACTTTTATGGAAAACGAAACTAGGGTTTTTACTGACTCATTATTGTTGACCGAAGAAAATCTTAATGAAATTAAACTTTTTCAAAAAATTAAAAACTGGTTCAAAGAATTATTTGAAAAGATTTGGAGTAAAGTAAAAGCTCTTGCAAAAAAAGGTCTTGAGTATGTCCTAGATTTTTTTGAATATGAACCTAAAATCGTTCGAACCTCTGGATTAGAATTGTTTGGGTATAAGTAATGATTAACTTCAAATCGTTTATCGCTGAAGAGAAAAATACTCATATGACTCACATCGAGGAGCTTTTGTTCCTTGGTGGTGTTAATGGTACTCGTCAGGCAATTAACTTCCTTCGTGATCTAAGAGATATGCTGAAGGGTAATGCAAAGTCAGCCGTTGATATTACAGTAAAATGGGATGGTGCGCCTGCCGTATTTGCTGGTGTAGATCCTGCCGATGGTAAGTTCTTTGTGGCAAAGAAGGGTCTGTTCGCCAAAACTCCTAAGATGTACAAGACTCAGGGTGATATTAAAAAAGAACTGAGTGGTGAACTTGCCAAAAAGTTTTCGATTGCTCTCACAGAGTTTTCAAAACTAGGAATTAAGTCTGGTGTATATCAAGGTGACCTGATGTTCACGAGGGGTGATGTCAAAGTAGAAACCATTGATGGTCAGAAATATTATACCTTCCAACCTAATACGATCGTCTATGCCGTACCAGTAAAAAGTAAATTAGGTCAGCAGATTGCCAAGGCCAAAATTGGAATTGTTTGGCACACCACTTATACTGGTCGGTCCATTCAAGGAATGAGCGCATCCTTTGGTAAAGGTATCGTAAAGAAATTTAAATCCTCTCCTTCAATTTGGATGGATGATGCAAACTACCGTGATGTATCTGGTAAGGCATTATTTAATGCAAAGGAATCTGCTCAGTTTGATTCTCTATTATCTCAGGCCGGTAAATTATTCCGAAAGGTTGATGGTGATGCATTCCGAATGATTGTGGCCGACGAGGAACTACGCGAAAAGACAATGACCTTTGTCAATACATATGTTCGTGGTGGTCAGAATTTTCCTTCATCAGATAAGATGACAAAAGGTCTGGTCGATTATTTAAATCAATGGTTCCAAAAGGAAATTGATAAAAAGAAAACTGATAAGGCAAAAGCTGATTGGTCGAAACGTCGTGATGCTATTGTTCAAAAAGTAATTATGAATAAAGATCAGCTGACAGCAATGTTTGAGCTCATGGAGATATTGGTTCAGGCAAAAGGCATGGTAATTGCACAGTTTAATAAGACACAGGAATTGAATACTCTCTTAAGAACAGCAAATGGTTTTCAGGTGACAAGACAGGAAGGTTTTGTTGCTATTGATAAACTAAAAGGTGGTGCAGTTAAACTTGTCGATCGCCTTGAGTTCAGTAAAGCAAACTTCTCACCGGAGATTATTAAGGGCTGGCAAAAATAATTTTTTTATAAATAATAAAAACTAACTACTCCCAGTTAGTGTACGCAAAACCTGAGGAGAAAGAATGAGTAAAACAGTTATTACGTGGGGGCGTATGAATCCTCCCACGGTCGGCCACCAAAAATTAGTTGACAAGGTCAAAGCGGAAGCCAAAAAGCGTGGGGCAATGCCTCATGTTTATATTACGCATACACAGGATAAGAAAAAGAATCCACTCGACTATAATACTAAATATAAAATTGCTCGTAAAGCCTTTGGTACATCAGTCACCAAATCAAATTCAAAAACTATCATTCAAGTTATGCAAGAGCTTGAGAAGATGGGTCACACCGAAGTGACTCTCGTCGTAGGCTCAGATAGACTGAATGAATTCAAAACATTTCTCAATAGGTATAATGGTAAAGATTTCAAGTTCGATAAACTTGAGATCGTGTCGGCTGGTGATCGTGATCCAGATGCCGAGGGTGTGTCTGGCATGTCGGCTTCGAAGATGAGAGCCGCAGCACAGTCTGGTGACTACGATTCATTTAAAAAGGGGACACCTCGATCAATGTCCGAAAAAGAAAAGAAAGATATGTACGATAAGATCCGATCCGTAATGGGCGCTACAAATGAAGCCATTGAATGGGATGAAACTGATTTTGATTTTACCGACGAGGAACTAGACGCCTTTATTGAAATGACAGACCTCGAGGAACTCGATGAAGATTTAGAAATTGATGAAGAGTTTGAAGAATATATTGAAGAGGTTCGTAAACCACTGACCATTCAACAGCGTATGCAAATTGCCCGGCGTATGAAGCGTCTTGCTCCTCGTATGGCTCGTATGCGTAAGATCCGCGCAAAGAGAATGGCGGACCCAAAACGACTTGAAAGAAGATCACGTAAAGCTGCAATTAAGATTCTTCGTAAGAGATTTGCCGGTAAACAAGGTGCAAATTATGCATCACTCTCACCAGGCGCTAAGATGTCTGTCGATAGAATTCTTCAGAAGAAGATGGCCCTTATTGGTCGTCTCTCAAAGCGAATTATGCCAAAAGTCCGTAAGGCAGAAATGGAAAGGCTCAAAAGAGCTCGTGGTGGTAGTGCTGCACCAAATCTATCACCAAAGCCATTAATTAAAAAAGAATCAGTTGAAAAAGTAGAAATGATTTTAACTGAAGAATCAGTCAATGTAAACACCAGACTGATGGCAATGCTACGTGTAGGTATACCAGATACAACTCAGAGAAATCTTATCATTCGTGCTCTACGTGGTGGCAAGGACGCTCTCAAGAATCCATACCTACGCCCATATCTTATGAATCTTTTAATTCGTTTGGTTGACGTCACTCAGTCAGATCCAAACATTTATAATAAGGTAAAAGAGCGTATGCGTGTTATGGGTCTTGAAGATCCTATTTTACCCACAACAGTAGATACAGGACAAATTAAAGAGGCTCAGGATCCAGACATTAAAGATCGACCAGGTGCACAACCAGCCGGTTATCATAGAGGTCTGAGTAAGAGTACAAAAATTGCTCGTGATCGTCACTTTAAAAAGTACGAGGAAAAGCCCGAAGATAAAGGTAAGAAGGATAAACAGTCAAATTATAAACCTGCACCTGGTGATGCTAGGGCAAAGACAAAACCGTCAGTACATACACAAAAGTATAAGGCAATGTACGGCGAGGGTCTTGATGCTGCCTTTAATAATTTTATGGCCGAACAATATATTGAAGAAAAGGCAATCGAAGGTCTAAAAAAGAAGGCTGAAAAGTCTGGTATCCCATACGGTATTCTCAAGACAGTATATGACCGTGGAATGGCTGCATGGAAGTCCGGTCATCGCCCCGGTGCAACACCACAGCAATGGGCTTTTGCTCGTGTAAATTCTTTCATTACGAAGGGAAGTGGTACATGGGGTAAAGCCGATAAGGATCTTGCAGCAAAGGTTCGTAAAGAAGAAGTACAAAACGAAGATGCAGTTGCTAATGCCCGTGCGGCTATCAAAAGAGAAAAGGAAGCTGATAAGCGCAAGCATGATGCAATGTTGGATCGTGCAAGACTCCAAAAGGCACAGACAAAGAATAGAGCTACAGAATCCATAGATGAAAAGTTCGAATCTATGCTCTCTGAAAGTTTTGTTGCCGGTATCTCTGATACAATGTACGCAAAAGATTTTGAGGAGCATAAAGTCCATGGTGGGTTTGCTTTACATCCATCTGTTATGGAGCAAGGCGGCGCTGGTGAGGAGGGCACCACAAAACTTGTTAAGAAATATAAGAAAGACACTCCTGGCGAAATTTCAGAAGCCATAGAATTTATGAAGAAGCACGATATTGATATTGTTGAAAATATCTATCGTCCTCTGTCAGAAAAGTATTTTGAGTTCTTCCGTGAAGCTCGTCGTATGATGCAAGAAGGAGAGATGGAATTTTCCGGACTCGACAAACAGATCCTAGAGACTGATCTCGGTGAGTTTGACTGGTATGAGGATATGGAAGTTCCACTTGACTGCCCAATGGTTGCTATCGAAGATACGATAGACGAAAAAATGTATTATGCTATTGCTACAAAATCTGCTAAATCTAAATCTGGTTGGAGAAGAGTACCAGATACTAGATTCGACACGAAGCAATCCGCTGAGAGATATGGCGATAAGTATCATACAGACAAGTATGGTTCAAAAATGTACAAAGTCGTTACATTTAGTGAGGAAGCGGAACCAGAACTCAATAAACCAAAACGTGGTGGTTCTAAGAAGTACTACGTCTACGTGCGGAACCCAGATACAGGAAATATAAAGAAAGTTGAGTGGGGTGATACCACCGGCCTCAAAGTAAAAATTAATGATCCTGCCGCACGTAAATCTTTTGCCGCAAGGCATCAATGTGATACACGGAATGATAAGACCAAGGCTTCATACTGGGCTTGTCGTCTGCCTCGTTATGCTAAATCATTAGGTTTACAGGTAGATAATCCGGGGAGTTGGTGGTAATGGCATCAAAAATGGTAAAACAAACAACATCTGTTTATGTTGGTACAAAAAAGAAAACATCAATTGGTCGTACTCATTCGATGATTGGTTTTGGTACTATGAATAAAGCAAAACGCCGTAGCTATAAAAAGTATCGTGGGCAGGGCAGATAAATGTATGAGTACAGATGTAAAATAATAAAAGTGGTAGATGGAGACACGGTTGACGTTGATATTGATCTTGGTTTTGGTGTATGGCTTAATGATGAACGTGTGCGCATTATGGGAATTGACACTCCTGAATCGAGAACTAGCGACGCAGTTGAAAAGAAGTTTGGACTCGCTGCCAAGAAACGTCTCAAAGAATTACTCGGCCCGACAGCAATTCTTAAAACGCAGGTCTCTAAATCTGGAGAGGATCTTAAAGGTAAGTTTGGTAGGATTCTTGGTGATTTTGTTGTTGGAGATCGTACAGTTACCGAGATTCTAGTTGAAGAGGGACATGCAGTTCCTTACTTTGGTGGATCAAAAGAAGATATCCAAGAGCAACATATGAGAAACAGGGAGAAGCTAATCGAAAATGGAACCGTATTGTGATGAAGTCAGAGATGGCTTTTTTATTCGTCAGTTTGATGAAAATGTAGGACAAGATGCATTGGTTTGGCACCGAGATCGACGTTCTCGGTGTGTAGATGTCTTAGAGGGTGAAGGGTGGCAAGTTCAATTTGATAATCATTTACCCATTAATATTGTAGCAGGTGATCATTTTACAATTAAAGCAAACGAATATCATAGATTGATTAAAGGCAGTTCCAAGTTAAAGCTTCGTATCACAGAATTATTATAAATAATAAAAATAACTCGAAAAGAGGAAAAGTTATGGATCAGAATAACCCATTTAGAAATAGAGATCAGGATAGTCTTGTTGCCGCTGTTCGTGCAGTACTATCTGGTAAACCAAATGAGGCACAGGAAAAAGTCGAGCAGGAACTGGAAAAGGCTGAGGCCATGGATCCAGTAAATCCTCAGGCTGTTAAAAAGA
>Ga0208644_1000666_pt1 | contig 30376 bp, 51 predicted proteins | sample VirMetDEL_Nov_18_FD_184517 | JGI IMG/M metagenome (GOLD analysis project Ga0208644, IMG submission 184517) | Aqueous microbial communities from the Delaware River and Bay under freshwater to marine salinity gradient to study organic matter... | ecosystem: Environmental > Aquatic > Marine >...
AATATGTACATTATTAGTTAAGTTACCTAATAATGCCTTCGTCGTTTCTATTTCCTGATCTTCGTTCAAATGTCTTCCTTTAACTTATAAAATATATGTTTACCAATTTTGGCTGTTCTTGTTTTACGCCATTTGGGATTAACATAGTTTGCATGATAAAATAAAGCACCATTAGTAATATCATCAATCACTTCATAATTTACATAAGCAAATAGAGCAATTTTTCTCATATTATCATATACTTCTTTTTCTTGTGTATTGTATTGATATTTGACTGCTTTATTTTTTAGTTTAGTATCACACCACCATGTAAATTGACAGGTTTTGCCTAATTTTTCTCTTACAACATGGCAAATATCTTCTGGATATAAATGGCTAGATACTCTATTTAATGTTACAAGAGCAACTGCTAATTGGCCTTCTTCTGATTCTGCTCTTGCTTCATAGTAAATATTTTGTGCCAAACATTCAACTTGTCTTCTTGCATCTTCTGTTAAAGCTGAATAATAAATCTTTTTAGGTTCTATCTTTTCTGCAGATATTGATTTTGTTTCAAATATTGCACCTACTAATAAAATACAGAAAAGTACTAGTATAAAACATAAGGTTTTCATAATAGTTCCTTATTTATTGTTTTACATTATATCACGTTTCTTATTTAATGTAAACCAATTTATTCAAAAGAAAGTCGTAAATCCACTAGTTGTTTAATGAATTCTTTTCTTCTTTTTTTAAAAATTTGTGGACTTTCATTATCCACACCTATTATAATTACTATGTTTGGAACTTTAATATTAAATAGTTCCTCAAACATGACTGAATACGCAGTTGCTTGTATAAAGTAATTTTGTATCCACTCTTCTTTCTTTAATTTACTTGCTGTTTTAAAATCAATAATAGATAATTCACCCTCATATTCACCGATACAATCAACTGTACCGGCCAATTGAAGTTTATCCGAGTACATCATATTTTCTAAAGCATGTATATTATCTATTTTGTCGACAAAAGGTTTTAGGTTATCCCAAAAATCCTGGTCAAACATATCAACTTGTAATGGTTCACCTTTTAAAAATGATTCACACAAGCTATGAATCTTTGTGCCTCTATTCGCAGCACGGCTTGATATTTTATTTGCTTCTTCTTCACCTACACGAGCACGCCATTTCTTTATGGCCTCTTCATTCATTTTACCTGTTACTGTGGTTACAGATGGATATTTATTTCCATTAGGTACTTCATATAACCTGCCTTCATCGGTGGTTATTCTTTTAATCACAGGATAATCATGACGAATAAATGTTTTCACTATCTATATTCTTCTTTTAATGTAGGTATTTTTCTACCATCTTCTGTATAGTTATCATCAGTGATTGCTGGTGTTATTGCTTTAATTGAACTTTCAAATACACCAATAGGTTCAAAATCATTTTGTTTTTCTTCTTCACAACCTGTTAATAATAACATTAATATACCACCAATTATAGCAAACCAAACTACCGTTTTTATATCATTATTCATAATTTTATCCTACATAATAATGGTCATTCCAACCATTTGGTCTTAAAAATTCCTCAACTGGATATCCTTCAATAACCTTTGTTGCACAACTATTACATAATATACATAATATAAAAATGTACTTATGCATTGTATTACCTTATAAAGTTTAATTTTACCGCTGGATGGTTTTCCATCATTTCACTCCACAATTTTCTCCAGCCTCTTATAAAAGTTGCTTTATTATCTGGATAATTATTAAACAGTTCATGTGAAGTACTTTCTATTGTATCCTCAAACCATGAATCAAATCCATATAAATCAATATCAGTATAACCTTCCCTCATTAATATTTTACAGGCAACATGACCACTTGTGTCATAATTCTTACCTGGTACTACTATTTCTTTTAAAAATTGTTTAAAAAATTTTCTTTGTTTTACTTGGTCTGTTTTCATCCAAGCATGTCTACTAAAATAAGTGGGCACGGTAATTAAATCTGGTTCCTTTGCCCACCTACTTACAACTTCATCATCTAAAACAACTGTCCAATCTACATTAGTCCAAGGTACATTACACCCTGCCACGATATCATAGTGTATCTTATTATCAAAATATTTTGTCCTAGAAGGACCATTACCTAATATGGCTGCTTTCATTGAAAGTATTTTTTAAGTACCTCAAGTTGATCATGATATTCTGCAATTATTTTGAGTTCTTTCTCAATTCCTTCAAGTATATCACTATGTTCACCAATACCAGCTGGTTTATTAAGATATACCTCAACATTGGTAACATGTTTTGCTATATGCCCTTCCGCGTGTTTAATAAGAGCATCAATCATTGATTCACGACTAATCATTGTTGTTGTTCCTTTGTTAATTTTTCAATATGTTCTTTAAGAATTAATTTTTGTTTCTTCATCTTTGTTAAATCTGAATCATTAAGAAAATGTGTATATCCTTCCTTAATTTTATGATCTAATTCAATATGTTTAAGTTTTAACATTTCAATATCTGCTGTCATATCAATCTCCATAGTAATTTTCCTTAAAATTTAATTGTATAACCTATACCATATTCCTGTGTATCCTTATCTCTATGTTTTTCAGCATAATTAAATGATATAGAAGTATCATCAGTTAATTTATACCCTAAACCTGCTTTATATGTAATATCTTGTTGTCCTTCTTCACCCCATGCATCTCTAAAACGAACTCCTGTTTTAATAGACCAATCAGAGTTTAATTTATATTTTACACCTGGCTCAATACCCCAGTATGAATAATGTTCAGTTGGATCATATTTTTCACCTATACTAAATCGTGTATAAGTTGATAAATCATCTGTTAATTTATATGATGGAATTGCTGCAACTTCAACTCGTTGATCGGATGAACCTGCATCTTTCTTTTTAAGTCTAGTATAAATTTCTGTAGCAAACCAATCATTCCATTTTTTACCAAACTTAATGCTTCCTTTATAACCATCAGAACCATCTTTATTGTCTTCAAATGTACCACCGAATCCAATATAGTAATCTTTCTTTTCTTTTGCTTTTTGTTCATGATTATCAGCCATGACATTTAATGGGGTTGCAACTAAAGTTGCCAATACGATTTGCTTAAGCATCTAATATCTCTATTGCCTGATCATAATGTTTTACTCTATCTTCCATTCCAATATAACCACCATTTATTTTTTTAGTCATTTTTCTTAAATCCTTAGCATCTGCTTCATCATTGAGATTGTTTTTAGTCCAATACCAAATTGCAGATAATAAAGCCGTTGGTATATGGTCACATAAAAGATCAGGATCATTCATTACAGTATCTGGATCGTCAAAGAAATCATTTGCAAATCTTTGATAATTATCCTTGCCTGTTAATTGAATTGGTCCTCTTCCTCTATATTTCCATCCTTCACCAGATTCAGTATCACCATTACCCATTCTATTTGCATAGATAACATTGGCAATTTTCTCTGGTTGTCTATGATAATCCTCCGCTTCTCGGCCGGCATTCTTAAAGTATTTTGGGAATACTGTATTAAGAGCATCAGCCGAGTAGTTGAGGTTTTCCTTTAAGGTTGTAAATCCATTAGATTCATGTCCACATTGAGCAATAAAAGCAGCAACTCTTAATGGGGTATCAATTTCGAACTTTGGAAAGTATTTGCACATTGCTTCATACCATTCCTCTACTTTATCATTCCGTGTTGGGAGTAATTTCTGTAATTTGTCAAGTGTCAAAAATTCTAATGTCATAACAATTCCTTATTTGTTTTCAGCTTTCCATAAAGTCCAAGCACCCCATACAACAGCTACCCAAGCAGCGATGTTTAGCATAGGATGTGCTAATAAAGAAAAGACGCCTACTACTAATAGAACGATACCGTCCCATGATGTTCTTTCAGCTAATCTTTCCTTTACCCATAAAATTAATTCATCCATAATAACTCCTTATTTTTTGTTCCAAATGCACCATAGGATCCATACAGATACTAGGCCTACAACACCTTCAGAGCCTAGAGCCTTAACAACACTTACAACAGAACCAATGACATCGGTTGCTGGTAAGAATGCTACGACTGACCCCTTAAATAGAACTTCTAATACAATTAACATTGCCATTAAAGAAACAGCAACATCAGCTATACCAGCTGCCCATTTTTTAACTAGTGCTAAAACGTCCATAAGTTTTCTCCTTATTTAAATAATTTATTTTCCACTATATCTTCGTATCGTAATTTAGCCATAATATAATCTTTCACCAAACTGGATCTAACAATATCATCCACAGTAAATTCAATACGTTCAAATGATTTCATATGTTGAGCAATATCAAAGAACTTTAGAATTCCAGATTTATCCGACACCTTCCTTAAATCTGTTTGTCTATAGTCTCCACAAAATATAATCTTTGATCGGTAACCAACACGAGTCATAACTGTGTCAATTTCCTCATAGTTCATATTTTGTATTTCATCAACAAGTATAATTGCATCATCAAATGACATCCCACGGATAAAACTAGTGGAAATAAAACTGATGTAACCTTGCTCTTCGAGCCTATCCCAAGCATCCTTCCTATCAAAAAGTGTTTCACAAATTTGTCTGTAAGGTTGCGCGTAGATTTCCATCTTCTCTGTTACATCACCGGGAAGATGACCAATGTCGCGAGATTGTACTGCCGACCTCACTACAATGATTCTTTTAAAGAAAGTTTTTTTATCTAAAACTTCCTCAATTGCTTTATATAAAGCACAAAATGTTTTGCCTGTCCCTGCCACCCCATGCAGAGCTATAAAGTAACTTCCTATTTTATATGCATCAAAAAAAGTTTTTTGATTATCTGTTAATGGCTCAAACTTGTTGAGCATATCTGCTTTAATAGTTAATGAATTACTTTTTTTTATTATTTCTTTTGTGGAATCTTCTGAGACCACAATAGTAGGTCTTGCTCTTCGAGCCATAGTTTCCTTTAAATATTAGATGTTTTATTAAGCTGTGAACCTGGAGTTCTAGCATGAATCTTTTGCAATACTTCTTTAAATCCATTATCATGTTTTTTAACTCCTAACCTTGTAGGATCAATGAGCGGATTTGTACTAAGTACTGATCTGATATGGGGATTATCTTGAAGATACTTTTCTTTATCAGCAATGCTCATAAATTTTTCAAAAACTTCATTTGTATTAGTATCTTTAAAATCATATAGAGGCATAACATGTCCTTTTATTGTTATGATTGTTTATTTATAAGTAAATAATCACCTGATATCGATATTCTTACATCTTGATTCATATGTTTAGTTACCTTATGTTTTATATAACTAGGAAATATAATAAGTCTACTTTCCTTTGGTTCCATTATATACTTCGGTGCACGTTCATCATTTTCGTTAAAGTATAATACTAATTTACCTGAATTTTCAGGTACTTTAACATAATATACCCATGAAAAGTCTACATGGCCATGTTGATGCAAATCCGTAGATTCTAAATAGTGATGAATTTGTGACCAATATGAATGTAATGATAGATCATGGTCCTTTCCATAATTTATGATATATTCAATTAATTTTTGAGATTCTGATCCTCTTCGAACATTTAATATTGTATCTTCAAATTGTGTAGACGTAACATCGTCAGTTTTTCTTTTGGGGTTAAGTAGAATTTCATCCGCTAATTTTTCATTATCAATACCAGGTACATCAATTATACCTGCATTCACTGTAAATAAAGATTCAATCATTTAAATAACCTTGCAAATATACACTTTGATTGTGCCTTATCTGAAATAAATCTTCTATCAATTTCTATATTAGTAAGTTCGTTTAATTTTTTTTGTTCTTTTGTAGCTACCATTGACTCCATTGGATAGTGTTGTTGTGGTACAAGCATATAATGTGCAATAGGTGTACCTGCTGGTATAAGAATCTCATCATTTAATGCAAACCATTTTAATTGTACATTTATTTGTGCCACACCATATTCCTGTGAATAGAATCCAGGCAGTGTTGTAAAATATGTTTCGTCAGCATAAGGTACAGGGCCTTCATGCAAATAATAACCTTTTGGTACAATAACCCGCCATGGTGTTTCTATTTTAATTACACAACTAAGTGCATTACCCCAATCATTATAAAAATCCGATAATTGTTCTTTTGTATTAAACGATATACCATGTGATATTTTAGTTGTAGGTGATTGCCATTCAAATGTTTGTTTATCACCATTTGTTTTAATTACAATATCTTGCCACGTTTTAAGAATCCAGCCATGTCTTATTAAATTAAATATACCCGGACATTTTGCTGTTGATTTAAATGGATGAGATTTTTTAATATCTTCAATAAGTTGATTCTGAGCTTTACTCCACCATTTAGGTTTATAATCAGAAGCCTTAATAATAGGTTGTAACTCTTGTACGGCAGAATCTAAAGTAAAAAATTGTACTTTAGGTTTACTCTTGAATAAATTGTGGAATATCACGTTTTTTCCATGAAAACATTCTAATTTTTTCACCATTATAATAATTATGGTATGATTGAATTGCGTTACCCATTACTTTATATTGATCCGGCATAGCTGGAGTAGGTTCCGTAAAGGGCAAATCAGGTATATTATGAGGTACAGTTTTAAGCGCTTCTGTAATCTCTGTACATTTGTGCGTTTTTTCATAACGATATGTATATTCTCTTAATAGTTCAAGTAATAGATTATGCAACCAAACATAATTTGCTTTTGATGCTCTAGCCCAGATTGCTGATGGGTGATTTACATGAGTAGCATGATATAATATTCGTTCTCTAGAATCTGGTAAAGTCCAACGTTTAGCTTTTCTACCAGTTTTGGTATGACCTATCATTTCATGCCCATCAAGTACTCTGTGAGCAGTAGATAACAATTGACATGTTTCCACAATCATTTTAACACAATGTTTATCAACATGATACTGTGCACAAATTTTTGGGTTTTCGTGTAAATAAAATATATTCATATTACCAAACTATCATAGTATAATAAAATAACCAAAATAATACTAATAGATAAATTACAACAAATAACAATATTATTATATCAAATATTGATATTAATGTAAAAATATTTTTAATTTTATGTAGTAGGTTCTTCAACTGGTATAAATCCAGCATCTGATACTAATTTCTTAGTAATCTTTTTATATAATTTACTTAATTTTTGTTCCTTTACAGAAAGCAATAGTTTTGCTTCCTCAGGATGTACATTCTCAAGTAAATTAATGAATAATGATTCTCTTCTTATTGGTTGTAAATCTTCTCTACAAAAAATATAAAGTTTTTTCATTTCCATTAGTAAATTTGCTGGAGTCATACCAAGTGGTGCTGCATCAGGTTTAAATGGTGGTTCACCTTCAGGTAAAATAAATTTCCTTTCAGGTATAAACGCATGTTCAAATAATATTCTTAATGCTGCGTTACTTTTATATTGTTCTATTAATTGAGGATCGTCATTAATCTCAGTTAATATTTCTGTAATATATTTTGCCATTAGAATTCCTCTATATCATCGAGTAATAATCGACATTTATATTTAATCAAATAGTCCATCACTTTCATTTTATCACCTAATGGTTTAGTTGTTTCATAGGTTTCAATAATTGTATTATGAACTGCCTTAGGAATATAATCAAAATTAACCAACATGATATTGCGTTGGTAATTTCTTTTTTCCTCTTCAGTACGACAAGCATCAATTCCTTGTTCTATAAATTCCATAATTCGTTTTTTAGAAAAAGGTTTTTGTCGTTCTTGGTTAATGAATACATCATCTTTACTAAGGATATTAGGTACACCATCACCACTATCACCCTTAACAATATGTGTTGTAATGTATTCATCAATTTCTTTTTGGCTGGCCTCTACATATTTCTTTTGCATTGGTGACCATTGCCTTACATTCTTATTCTTTTGTAATTGTATAAAGTCTTTGTCTGACGATACAATTAATATCTTTTGTGGTTCTGCAAATAAACCTTCTTGTATTAATTCATGTTCCTGTGAATATTTAACCAAAGTAGCAATGATATCATCTGCCTCTGCTTTATCCACATGAAGTACTTTATATGGAAAATGTTGTTTAAGGTCCTCCCTTATTTCAGATAATGTATTAAAGATAAATTTCCAATCAAGATCAGACTTATCTCTATTCACTTTACGCATTGCCTTATAGTTAGGAAATGCATCTTTACGCCAATATTCTCTACCATCACATGCAATAATCACATCACCATATTCATTACCATATTTCTTTTTATATGATTTAATTGTAGAGAGTGTTGCATGTCTAATTAAGTCTATATTTTGTTCCTCAGTATTTCTTTTAATATCATTTTGGAATGGTAATATATTACTTAATGCAATTTGTGAGTAGTCTAATATAATCACTCAAATGCTCCTAGTATAATACAATCATCACTAACTCTACCATTCACGGCACTTGGTTTAGTTTTTAGATCATTATATTGTTTATTCATTTCACGTTTACCAATTTTAAGTCCTTTGAAAAAGACCTCTGGTTTCCTTAACATTTTTACATCTGAGTTGGATACAGAATAATTAATAATGGTTGTACCTTTTACCGAGAGTGCACCATGGTCACCCTCATATCTAAATAATTTTCTTGTTTTAGTATTATAGATATAAACCACATCTGCACCTACAATTGTAGCAGGATCAACTGATCTGAGATCGAATTCATCATCTTTTACTTTATATTTTAATTTTTTAACAATAATTGCTGGTGGTTTAGCACGGCGTATTCTTGGTTTTTTGGCTGTGACCGTATGTTGTTTACAATCATTAACAATACTTTCCAGAAATTGTATGAATCTTTTGAGTTCTGATTTAGTAAAGAATGAATAGCCTTCAGCCAATTGTTCACATTTGCCTTCAAGTGCTTCACGAGCCTCGTTTAATGGTGCCTCGTAGTATTTTGCAATGTGTTTTGCAACTGCTCCACTTACAGATTTTTGTAAGAGGAATGATTTAGTGGAGAAGGTAGACGCCTTGGTATTGAGAAAGCCATCAATGGCATAATCAATATCCTCACTTATAGCCCTAGCGGCATCGATGATTCTTTGTTCAATCGATATAACGGGAGCATTCCGCTTGGGTTTGGCATCATCAGTAGCATCTACCTTCGTAACCTGGGAATATTTGTTGAATAATTCTTTTGCTTTAATGTCAATGGATTGTTTATGGTCCTCACGAAGAAACCCACCATTATTAAGTATTGATACAAGTTTACCTGCTGATGTAAGTTCATAAGTAGGTGCCTTTGATAGAGTTGACACAAGAGTTTTATCTTGTTTTTTAATATAGTCAATGAATCTTTTTGCAAGAGTTTTATCATCAACATAAGCATTATAATAGCACAGTGCTACCATTAGCTCAGACTTGTAATTATCTGCAGTCACTCTTGGCTCTGACCCACCAGATAACTTGGCGGCAATTGCCTTATATTTTTCTGTCTTTGATTTAGCCATAATTATTTGCTCCCTAATAATATAGACATTATAACACGATTATTAATTAATGTAAATTGATTTTTAAGAAACAACCGTTTTATATAGTATTTCAAACTCATCATTTGAAGCTACTTCGTCCTGGAAGTTTTGTTTATGGTATGTTTTGATCATTTTAGTAAGAGTCTTTTTATTAATTTTAAAATTAGTATTAAGATCTTCTACAATATTTTTAATAAGATCACGTTCAGCATCTATTCTAACTAGTGAATTTGATGCTTCTTTAATTGCGTTGTTGATTGTTTTTTTGTCTTGTTCAAGTAGTTGCATAATATTTCCTGTTTTCAATTTATGTGTACATTATATCACGTAAATGAATTAATGTAAACAACTATTTCAAATGTTTTTGAACTGTATGATAATTGACACTATTTTCTTGTGTCGATACCCATCTTAAATTACTAAGTCTATAATTTGATGGATCGTTGTCAATATGATCTATAATATAACTTTTCTGTAATTCCCGTTTAACAATTATAGATGTTTTTAACCATATTTTATATGGTATGTTTTTTGGTCTTGGAAATTTAAGAAAAACTTCACCTAAAACTCTATGTATTCTAATAGTAATAGGTTTACCATTTTCCATTAATCTAGTATGAGGGTATTGTAAAGCCTTTGGTGCTTTATATTGCTGAAGTTTCATTTCTTTTAGTTTACCACTTTTATTGCTATAAATCTTACCGGGGATATCACGACCGCGGGGAAGACTAACAAAATAACCATTAATTATTCTACCTTGGTATATTACTGGTTTTAAATCTTGGTGTATTACTGGTTTTAAATTTTTTCTCATAATATATTTCTCTAGTTATATATCCTTAAAATTTAGATGGGAAGGTTATTGATTTGATTGAATCGAACCTGAAAGATCTCCAGGCTACTTTTTCTATGTCAAAGACTCGCAATGCTTCATCGGAAAAGGTTTTAGTAGAGCTGGTATCTCCTCCTTTCGGTAATTGTTCTCCGGGAATTCTGGAAGTTGAGAGTGTGCACTGCATTGTTCTCTCAGATCCGTCCCTTTTGGTAAAAGTAATGCCGACTTCATTCCTTTGTAGGGCCTCTTTAAGTTGTGATTTAAAAGTGTCCGTAGTAAAATCAATATTCTCATATTGTTCCATAAAATACTCCATAATAAATGCCAATCGTATTCCTGCAAGCACTGCAGGTCGGAAAGATTGGCTTATTCCTCCTGCGCTCGTTTTGAGGTTCCTTACCTAAACCGCCAGTTCGTCTAAGGCTCATTTGCGTATCGTTTGTCTCGATTCCAGTCCTCTCTGTCCATAGGACTTATGCTACCTATGTTTAGCATTTAATTTTGCAAATTGCTCATCCGATGTTAGATAAACTTCATCTGTTGTCAGATTTTGATCATCAAAGATCCAACCATTTGCCTCTAATTCAGCACGGTTACGTGGATCCGCGGTATACTTATCTAAGAATAATAATTGTCTTAGAATTTCTTTTAATGGTTGTCCATTCATACCAAGACGGAAACCATAAATGTCTTTATGATAGTCGGATAATGTAGTTACTAATTGATCGTAACTATATTGTTTATAAAACTTCAATGATTCTTTTGCACTAAAACTCATAATATATCTCTTATTTCACCAATTAAATACATTATACCATAAAACGTATTTAATGTAAACACTTTTCGTTAAAAAAGTGTAAAATAAACGAAAAAACTGCGATTTATTTAATTAGATGAGGCATTCATCCCAGCTAATGGGTTATCAAGGGCCTTTTTAATCTTCATATCTACTTCTTTACGTAGTTCCCTTAAATCTTTATCCATATCACGCTGAGCTTCCTTTGTGGATCTCTCAACAGTCTCAACTACATCTTCAAGTTTTCGAATATCATCTTTCAAATCATTCTTAATATCTCTTGTATAGTCTACTGCTTTTTCAGAGTTTTGTTGGATTACTTCTAGACGTTTGTCAAAATCAGATAGATCAGGAGCGACATAGGTTTGGATTTGTTGTTTCATATCCATATAATCTTGCCAAAATAAAGCAGCTCCCCATACAATACCAGCAGCAGTTGATAATGCTGTAAGTACCATAAAGATTTTACCTCCTTTAAATTTAAGACCCCCTACATCTATCTCCATTTTATCTTCCTTGACCTCTATATTTCTTGAATGTTGCTTTTCTATGTTTATTCATAGTTTGCATCTTAGGTTTTTTACCACCTTGTGATGTTCTTTTATGAACAGGTACATGAGGTGACCTGATTAAATTCATTTTTACTTTAGCCATAATGTTTTCCTTTTCAAATCAAAATATTATTTATCACTTGCTTTTTTACCTACTCCTAGTGCTTGAGCACCAAAAAATGCTGCTACAATTGCTGCAACTGATACAAAGTATGTTGCTGCCATATCACCTAGTATTTTTGCTGCAGCATCTAGTGATAATAATACTGCTAATACTACCGCGAATGGGTAGAGTAACATACCAAATAATGCAAACCATGCCATTTTTCTTTGTGCATCACGCATTGCATCTGCATCTTCTAATTCTTTTCTTTTAAATTCCATGTACATTTGATGTTCGTCTGGTGAAACTTTACCATCACCATTTGTATCTGCTGGATGAAATTCAGCCATAATTATTCCCCCGTTTTATATTGAGACTCAACCATTTGATTATGTAAATAGTCGTGTGCCCGACTAAATGCTACACCATATAGATCCTCAATATTATTATTTATATAAATCGTTTCCAGTGAATAAAATTGTGCATCTCTAAGATTAATAACATCTCGTAAATCAACACCTAATGTTGCAATTACTCTCATTTGGTTTTCTTGAGTAAGTTTGGATACAACATCACTCACTGCTTTATCTGCTGCCTGAGTTGCAATAATTGTTTTCATTGTTACTTTGTCTTCTGACTTTTCTTCTGACTTATTTGATTTTTCTTCTGATTTACTTTCTGATTTTGCTTGTTGTGTTGGTGAAGTTTCAGGACCAGCTTCAACTTCTGCTTCCATTTCAGGGCCAGCATCAACCTCTGCTTCCATTTCAGGGCCAGCATCAACCTCTGCTTCCATTTCAGGGCCACCAGCATCACCCATATCCATTTCCATTTCAGGTTCAGCACCACCCATATCCATTTCTATTTCAGGACCACCGGCATCGTTCATATCAATATCTGGCATTTCTTCTACTCCACCATCCATTTCTACCATAGCAACATCACCCATATCACCACTATCAAACCCACCAAGATCCATAGAAAAATCACTTAATGAATCCATAGCCATAGGTGAATCAACTGTAACTTCCATAGACATATTTTCAAAACCAAAATCATCAATTGTGGATACATCGGTTGCTGGATTACCAAGATATGTTTCAATAATTGATTCTTGATATTCTGTTAATACAGTTTCTACTGAGTTGGTTACAATTGATTCAATTGTTTGTATTATTGTCACTGTTTGATCATATTGTGTTTGAAAATAAGCATCACTGAATCCTGGTCCATAATATCCACTATAATAGCCAGCATCCATACCATATAATTCCATAGATGCTGTATTAAAAAAGTAACCAGAAACATCTTGTGTCCATGAATAATTTTGAGAACCGGTCCAGTTAATATCTGTATAATTATGAGTATATGAATTCACAAGAGAACCATTATCATATAATCTTACAGTAATTTTAAATTGATCTTTACAATCGTCAGATGTTTGAGAACATAATGGTACAGATGCATTTGAACTATGAGAATATACGGTTGCACCATATAAAATCATATCAATATCATTTGTTGTATCTACTGAAAAGTTATATGTTAATGAACCACCACCGAGTTGTTGACCACCAGTTGAAAAATCAGCACCATCCAAACCATAGGTTGATCCTGGAATAGATATATTTGTTGAACTTGTTGTAGTGTTGCTATCATCTACATAGTTTGATGATGTAATGGTTTCGGTTGTGGTAGATGATACTATGGAAGAAGTAGTTGATTGAACATCTTCTGTAATGGTTGATGTAATAAGAGTGGTGGTTATTTCTTCTTCAAATCCATCCGCTCTTAATACATATTCAACACTTGTTACCTCTTCGGTTGTTGATATATCTGTAACTGTGCCACCTTCAGGACCCGTACCACCTACTTCATAAGCAAAAACTTTAGGTGCAAACATAAAAAGCAAAAATAGTGCTATCAAAAAATACATAACTATGCCAAATATAAAGTTATTGATTATATTTAATTTTTTTTGTATTTTTTCTAACTCATCCATCAATGTCGCCTAAATCAGCTTCATCAGTCAATGGAAATGTTTCTACTTTAGGAATGTGCTTAGGTATTCTAGCACCCATTGGTAAAGAACTATTTGTTGTTACTGGTGATTTTGTAAGTTCATTTTCTTTAGGTTTTACAATAACAACCTTATCAGCTGGTTTCCATTTTGAGTTTTGAGGAACTTGATCATAATTTACTTTCCATAGTTCAAGTGCTTCTTTACCAATTTTACCTTCAATTGGACATGGAGTTCCTGCCATCATCATAGCATCAAAAACTCTACCATCTTGGCAAAGTGCTGATACTGCTGCTACTTTCATTCCCATTTGGAAAAGTGAACGTGATAGTTTTATTCTTTCGCAATTTTCGTCATCAATAGATGCTCCCATTGCTATACCTAAAACTTGTGATTGGACGCCTGCACCTATACCGGCTTTACACATATCATTTTGATTAATCATGATATTTGGTGCCATGGCAGTAGATGGTGTTCTATCTACGGTTGTTGTACCTGTGACTGTGCCAGATACGGTTGATGATATGGTGTTCGTCTCAGCCAAAGCATGTTTACCAAACATGACCAATAAGCCAAGCAAAACACCCAATACAAAATACTGGAAGTGTTCTCTCATTATTCTCTCTCTCGGGTTAAAAATTAATTTTTATTTTCGCGTTTCTTTTCTTCCTCTCTTAATTCGCTTAAATATCTACCTAAAAGTGGATCAATATTATTTGGTTTCATAAATATTTTTTTGGCAACATTTGCACGAATTTTTGATCTCTTCACATCAACTTTTTTATCTTCCTTTTGCTTTTCCATTTTAAAGCTATAGCCTGAGACTATAGGTGTTTCTTTAGCCTCAGGTTGTTGCTTTTTTACAGGAGGTTCCTTAGTTGGTCCTTTAAGAATCTCCTTTTGCATGGGTCCCAAGTTACTTACAGGTCTTGGTGCAAGAGGTTTGGCATGTTTCCATGACCAATTAGCTGCGATCAACATTAATACAGCCAATGGATCAAATACTGTAACTAATAATATAATCACCCATCGAACTGCTTTTTCTAGTATTGTTTGATCAGTTTCATCGTAAATTAATTCAGCAATATATTTAATTGGACCAACTTCAGCTTCCAATTTACGATATTCCTTTTCAAACACTAGTTTATCTTCACGGACCAAATCAATTGCTTTTTGTTCCGATTCGATATTCTTTTCAAGTTCCTTAATTCTTTTATCTGCATTTGCTGCTTTATTTGTTGAACCTGCGCGTGCAGTATCAATACGTTTGTTTAAAGTTTTAAGTTCCTTTGCATATTTTTTATCAATTGCAACTAATTTTTTATCACGATCAGTCCGTGCAACACTTGATTCATTTTGTTCAGTTTGTTTAGCCTTGAGTACTTCTTTGTTATATTTTTCTTCGCCACCCCAATCTTCTAGTAATGGTTTGGCTGCTTCAATTTCTTTATCACGTCTTTGTTGAGCATTGGCAATTCTTTTATCTGCCTCTGATCGAACTATATCTTTTTCACTTTTAATTTGATTTCTTAAATCTTTAAGAGCAACTTGATCTTGTTCTAATAATATTGAACCTGTACCTGTACTACCAGTACTTAATAATCTATCAATTTCCTCTTGCCATCTTTTAACTTTAACTTCTGATCTAAGTATCTTTTCATCAATAACTTCTATTTGTGCCATATTCTCACTGCTCATTGCAGTTTGTTCAATATGTGCTTTTGATAGAAATCCAAAAATACCCATTGATGTAATTACCATTAATACAATTACAGCAAATGTAAGATATGATTTTAATAAAAATGGTACTGGACCCCAATTTCTATATAACCAACTTGCAACAACAAGTTTTGAAACTTCAAGAATAGTACCCATAATAATAATAGGTACTACTGCGGCCGCGAAGATTGCTGCTAATCCTACTAGAGAATAAAATGCAGCAACAGCCGATAAACATAATGCAGTTGCAAACATTAAGATTGTCATAACTGAGCTCCTAATTCTTTACTTTTGGTATCACAATAATCAAATAATTCATTAAATTGACTATCGTATTTACCAGTTAGTATATCATCTTGTGACATACCAGTATCTAAACCAAATTGTCTAAGTAATCCTTCATTTTTCCACGAATTGCCTTTAACAACTACAAATTTACACCGCGCTTTAATCGCAGCATACATTTCATGATGTCTACCAGTAATCAATAGATTAGAATGTCGTAACCTATTTACGACTTCATTCCAATCTTGTTCAAAGATATTAATGCGAGGGTAGTCAATATATTTTTTATTTGAATTAAAATACTGGCCTCTATATATTTCAATGTGTGGATATTTTTGAAATTCAACGGGATGTATTAAACATCGATCAGGATATACTTCAGATTTTATATTATATTTATATAATTCTGTACATGAGAATGGTTCTCTTACCGTAATTCTACTACATTTACTAAGAACTGGATGATTAGGCATATCTTGCCATACAGTGTTTAGTAATTGGACTTCACATCCTGCTTCGACTGCTCTATTAAGTGCGTCAAGGAATTTAATACCTATGGTTGAGGAATGGTGCATAGTACCTTCACCATTTAGTATTACTTTTGTGTATTGTTGAAATCTGGCAGATAATGCCAATTGAGCTTCACGTGTTTTAAAACTATGTTTAAAGTTAAAAGATTCTACTACCTTTTTACAACCATAATGGTAGTCAGATGTGTCATTAAGCAGGAGTGTGGAAGATAAATTTTGTTGGTCCATATTCTTTTTCTATTTTATTCCATGCTCTTCTCCATCTTTCAGCACAAGATTTCATTAATTTCGTATTGTGTTTTGATGGGTGTACAACAATTTCATCTGTATATGATCGAGTATGTGGTTCAAATAAAGAATCACATCCCCAGATATGGATTTCTTCGGGTTCAAATTTTAAAATACCCCAAATTGCTGCATAATGACCAGATGAATATTCAAGTGGGGTAATATCTTTAAATCTTACTTGTATATCGTATATTTCTAAATAACCAGGATTGCTATTAATCCAAGTTTCAACATGTTTATTTACAACAACAGGAACATTAACTTGTACTTTACCTTCTTTTATTTTTTCACAGATATGAATATCAGATAATAATGTTACATTTGCTTCTTTACATTTAGTAGCATTTGTACCTATGACATAATCATCTTGGTCTATCTTCTTAAAATCAGTCCAACTATTACCGTTACCAACAATATGTATTCTATATTTCTTCATCATCTATTTTTAAATGCTTAGAGTGAATCCGCGCTCCGACAAATTCATTATAATATTCATCTTTTAGTAATACATGATTAATCATTTGATGGTAAAGTTCCCAATAAGAACATTCACCTTTTGTTTTACATAATTGAAGAATTTCTCTTTTGTAATTATCATTACCTTTTTCTTCAACTAACAATTGAACTTCTTTGCTTGATCCATAATAATTACGCCAATCAGATTCTACTCTTGTACGAATTCTTCTCTTACGAGTTTTATTCTTTGGCAGAATCTTTGGCTTCCAAAAGAATTTTTTGCCTATATATTTTTTACCAGTATCAAGTTCTGTTATTTCATAAACAAACCCTTGATATTCTTCTGGTGTGTTATCATATTCTTTATTATTGTATAACCACATTATTATTCTTCATAATCATCTTCTTCTTCATAGATATCTCCACCACATACCGGACAATAAACAATATCATTAATGGAAACATCATTGGTTTTAATAGAAACCTTTCCAGTAGAATCACATTGGTCGCAGTGGAAGTATTTAATAGCCATATTATTTATGCCGCCTGAGCTTCGGTAGCTGTACCCCAGACATCTTCCCAAGAACCTTTTAATGCACCTTTAGCATAATCAGTAACTCTATTTTCAAAGAAGTTACCATGCACAGGAGCATTAATCATTTCTTCTACCCATGGTAAAGGATTCTTTTTAACTTTAAAGATACCTTTCATACCAAGAGAGATAAGACGTCTGTCTGCGATATAACGAATGTATTTCTTAACATCAATTGAATTTAAATCTCTCATATCTCCTTTAGAAAATGCAAGATCGATAAATTTATCTTCTAATTCTACCATCTTTTCAGCAATAGAATAGATCTTTTCTTTAAGTTCATCATTCCAAATTTCTTTATTTTCTTCAATATAAGTTCTAAATAACTTAATCATTGATTCAGCATGCATTGTTTCATCAACAATTGACCATGTAACAATTTGACCCATGCCTTTCATCATACCATGGCGAGGAAAATTAAGAAGCATAATAAAGCTACTAAAAAGCTGCATACCTTCGGTGAAAGCTGAGAATACAGCGATATGTGCTGCAGTCGATGCTTTGTCACCATTTTTTGAACTGATCGTGATAACATAATCGTGTTTGTCCTTCATTTCTTCATATTCTAGGAATTCATTATATGTAGATTCTGGCATACCAAGAGTTTCAATTAAGTGAGAGTATGCTGCAATATGTAATGCCTCACGTGCAGCAAAGCCTGTTAACATCATTCTAATTTCTGGTTGAGGGAAATATGGTAAATAGTTTTTAACATAACCACCAGCAACATCAATATCTCCTTGAGTAAAGAATCTAAAAATGTTTGTAAGGAAATGTTTTTCTTCTGCTGTTAATTTCTTTTTCCAATCTTTTACATCTTCTGCCATTGGTACTTCTGTATGTAACCAATGTGATTGTTCATGTTTTAACCATGCATCAAATGCCCATGGATAGTTAAAAGGTTTGTAATATGTTCTATCATCTGTTAGTGTTAACTTCTTATCCACCATTTATTTGTCCTCTGTCTCGATGTTAATAAAGCCTTCTGCTGTATATATATCTTTAAGAAATACTTTTTTGCCGTTTATTCTAATATAAACTATACTATCATCCTTTTTTAAGCATGATACATTCTTTTGTTTTGCTAAATATTTTTCTAATAATCTTTTTAATAATATTTTTTCCATATCATCCCTCACATGCTAAACAAGTATCACCTTCTGTCATTTGCTTAAAGTCAATTTCTTTAATCACTTCACGTTCAATACGTTTAGCAACTTTATCGGCCTTTGCAATTTTGTCAGAACGACAATAGTACATAGTTTTAAGTTTTTGTTTCCATGCCATAAAGTGCACAGCATGAATATAACGAATGTCAGTATCAGGTCTAAAGAATACATTTAAACTTTGAGCTTGATCAATAAACTCTTGACGGTCTGCAGTATGCTGTACAACCCATCGTTGATCAATCTCCATTGCAGTTTTAAATACATCTTTTTCCCAATCATCAAGTTCAGAGAGATGTTGGACACTACCATCATTAGCGATAATAGATGACCAAATTTCATCATACTTATCTGGATCTTTTGCTTTTTCACGAATAATTTTATCTAAATATTGATTCTTATGCATATGAGAACCAGATAATGTATCTTGTCTGTAAGCATTAGCTCTAAATGGTTCAATACTTGGTGAAGTGTTACCCATAATAATAGAACTAGATGCATTCGGAGCAATAGACATTACATGAGAGAATCTTACTCCCGCGGTCTTCCCGTCAGGGCATGGACCACGTTCCTCAGCCAAGTGTTTATTCGCTGAATCCAAGCGGCGCCTGATAGTTGTGAATATTTCTTTGTTAAGACCTGTAGCCATTGCGGATTCCCAGGGGATATTTTTTCGCTGAAGGAGAGCATGCCAGCCAAGAGCACCAACACCAATGCTCCGCTCCATAGAAGCAGAGTATTTAGCGCGAGAAATGGTATCAGGAGCATTGTCAATAAAATATTGCAAGACATTGTCCAACATTTCTGCCACATCCTTAAGAAACATTGTGTTATTTTTCCATTCATCGTAATACTCCAAATTAATAGAAGACAGACAGCATACCGCTGTTCTTTTTTCATTAGTCGGCAAAATGATTTCAGAACATAGGTTTGATTGGTGGATTTTTAAGCCCTTGTCTTTCAACCACTGCGGCATGCGTCTGTTTGACTCGTCAATAAAGTGTAAATATGGTTCGCCTGTTTGCATACGCATCTCTAAGATACGTTGCCATAATTCTTTTGCTGATATCACTTCAGCAACTTCTCCTGAATGAGGATCTTTTAATTCCCATGAATCATCAAAGTCTGAATCTTTCATACAGTTCTCTATGATTTCCATGAATGAATCGGGTATATTAATTCCATGATGTAGGTTTAAGCAACGCATATTTTGGTCGCCTGTTGGTCTTCTCATTTCTAAGAACATTAATATGTCCGGATGAGATATATCCAAATAAGCAGCGTAAGAACCCCTACGAGTCCTACCTTGACGATAAGCCAATGAAGAAGCATCATACATTTTGAGATGAGGCATAACACCAGTAGACTTATCATCGGCAGAGCGTATACCAAAACCTATGCCAACACCACCGCCAAGCATAGATAACCAATTAGTTTCACTTAAGTTCTCCACGAGACCTTCGGCGGTATCGTCTATAAAATTTAAAAAACATGATATTGGTAAACCTCGTTTAGATCTACCGAAAGATAAGATTGGTGTTGAATAACTTAACCAATGCTTACTTGAATATTCATATAACCGTTGTGCGTGTTCTGGATTTGACCCAAACATATTTGAAACATAGGCAAATCTTTGTTGAGGGCTTTCCTCATTATCCATCATATATGATTCTTTTAGTCTTGTAAGACCAAGAGCATCAAATAGAGAATCACGAGAATAGTCAACCTTGATGCCATGAACTACATCATCCATACCGACTCCATTTATTATGTTTTTTCTTTGACCAATTTTCGGAGAGAACTAGATGAAAATCTATGATCCCTCTTATTAAAATGTAACTGGATACCACGTTTTTTACATATGTCCTTGCCTGTGAAATCTTTCTCTCTATATTCCTCGCCAAGAACTCTAACATCAATGTGAAACATTTCCAATATATCCTCTAAATCTCTTTCAGTTTGATACACGATAATTTCATCTACATATTTCACTGCTGACAATTGTACATATCTTTCAACCACAGTTTGTACGGGAGAGTTTTTGTCAGTTCTATCTAATGATGGATCAATTTGTAAACCACAAATTAGATAATCACAATTTTCTTTAGCTTCACGTAACATTGTAATATGTCCTGAATGGAGTAGATCAAATGTGGAGGCCGTGAAGCCAATAATTTTATTGCCTTTCATATTTATACACCAGTATCAATAATTTCTAATTATTTTGTAAAAAATTTCCTGCCATTGGAAATATTTCTGCTATGGCACATGCTATTTCTCTAGCCACTTCCATATGTTCTTTTTGTGTGCCATTGCCAGATCTCACTTCAATAAAGTGTACCCAGGATCTTAATGTACCATTCACATACATTCTAGAAACTGTATTACCTTCTGGTAGTATTGCTCTGGCTTGTTCTTTTGCAATATTATTATCAATAGCCCATTGGTAAGTTACCTTGGCCAAATCAATAACATATTGTTGTCTCTTATTCCATTCTTTAATAAGATCTTTATCTTTTGTTTCAACGGAATTTTGTCTATTTTCTATATCTTGTAATCTTGTTTCTCGTACAACAAAGTCTAGATCTTTAGTAGGATCTGCATATCTTTGTGAAAATTCTTGGAATGAAAATGACCTATGTCTTAATATTTGTCTGGCAATATCTCTTGTTGTTTCTATTTCCAAACATGCTGATGCCATTTCTAATGGACTCCAATGCTTATGTTTAATTAAATACTTAATTAATTTTTCAGATGTTTCTTTATTATATTGGTTTGATGGGTTTGATACTCTTGCACAGAATGCTATTAGATCTTGTATTGATTCTAGTCCTTCACTTATAATATTTTCATGTGGTTTAGAATAACTAATTAATCTTACCTTCAACATTTTCTCCATTCTGTGAGTTTCAATTTTGCTTCAATCCCCATATAGGTATTTGTATTTATTATATTCAAAATTTGATCAGAAGTTTTACCTGCCAATATCATTTCATTAATATCTTTTTCTTTAATATTATCTGGCCACATACACACTGAATAATCTTCCTCAATATATTTTTCAATATAATTTACGATTTCCTTTGACCTACGTTCGTTATCCATCACCAATGTTGCATTGGCTTTTAGAGAATTAATAGCAGGTGTGTCCATACCAGCACCGCTAACAGCAATGGTATTAGGTAGAAACAAAGAATCGATAGGCCCTTCAACAATGTAAATCCTTTTGTTGTAATCCACTCTATCAAGACCATATATTTTTTCTTTGGTTTCATCGAGTTTAATTGTAAGGTATTTTGGTTCTTCTTTACCAAATGCTCTTCCTTGTAATGCAAAAGGTTTACCCTCATAAAAATATGGGATTATTAACCTTGGTATATCATTATCCACATTTGGAAAATGAAATTTTAAGTTATTAACAAATGTTTTAAATTTTGGAGCAAAATAAAGTAAATGCCATTTATTAGATGGTATACCTCTTTTTGACACATATTTAATTGCAGGGTGATTGAATGGAAGATCTTCCAAACATATTGAACCAGCTTTTTGTAAATCAGTGCTTATTGGTATTTGTACATTATCTATTTCAGTAATATCTACATGATCATGGTATTTGGACGCTCCTTCCTTATACCTTTCCAATACATATTCATTATATAAATGTGAATCCAGATGTTTAATAAGTGTGCCTACATTAGAACTAAAGCCACAATTAAAACATTTGGATACTAGACGCGCTTTATATTCATACACATAAGCACGTGCCTTTAATTTATCTTTCTTGGAATCACCGCAGATAGGACAACTGAAGTTCCAATAGTTATCCTTTTTCTTTTTAAAATTTCTTAGTTTATAACTCAGCCGACCAAGATATTTTGAGTCAATAAAAATCATAATGTAATTATATCATGTATTGAATTAAATGTAAATTTAATTTTTATAAAAAAAATCATTGTACATTAATTATTAGAAGTGATATTATATCTGTATGGAGTTTGTCTATATATGTATTAAGTAATTAATAAGATAACCACATATTACTGCAGCACCAATAACAAAGTACTTCCATTGTTCAAGTGATGAAAGTCTGATAGCTAGTTGATCAATCTTAGCTTCAACACCCTTTTGTATTTCATTGTGTTGTTGTGTGGTATTCTTAGCTTGTTCTTTTAACTTTTTCTCAATATTATCATCTAATGCATCCATGCGTTTAAGCAAGTCACGTTGGAACTCATTAATTTTATCATGGATATCACGGATATCTTCTACATTTCGATCCGTATCCTTTTCCATGTTATTCATTCTTTCTTCGTGTACGGCAAGTAGTTTACCAATGTTATTATTAACCTCGGTAAGTTTCTCGATCGAATCGTCTAGTTTTTCAACTATTCTTTCTAACGCTTTGATATCTGCTTCTGTTGCCATTTATGATACTTATGATACCTTTATTTTTTTTAATTCTTCAATAGTAGTGATATTATCAACCTGGTTAGTAATGTCTCTTAATCTCTGTTTCTCAGCCATAATAGCAGATGTATCGTCGCCGGCTTCTTGAGCTCTCATATATAATATATCTTGTTCTTCTAGAAGTGGTTTACGCTCTTGACGTAAACGATCTTTAGTAATATCTTTAGCTTTATCTATATTAATTTTTATTTTCATTTTTATCTATTTTCTAAAAACCATGCGTCTGCACCAATACCTTGTCCGTCAGGTGTGCCAATATTAGCATCTAATTCCCATGCGTTTCTAAATGTTCTATCACTTGGAATTTCATTATCTTCTACTATCCAGTAATTAACACCAGCAGGAACATCTTTACGAGCAACTTCGTTTATATCTAATTCACCTGTAGGAATTAATACTGCTAGTCCTTCTTCTGTTTGATATATTATTCTCATATTATTCCTTATCTAATTATTGCTAAATCAAAAACTTCTGGGTCAAAAAGACCACCTCCATCTCCAAGACCTCTGACTTCTACATAAGATGTTGCTCTTAAATCACTTCTTGATTGAACAAATAATCTTGATGTGGTTGTTGTGGTTATGTGATTTGCATGACCAATAACACTATAATTAGCATCAGGCATAGCAGTAGAAAAATTAACTCTATAGTATCCAGTTCCTAAATCTGTAATACTACTTACATTACCACTTGCTCTAATAGCAACTGTGCCTGTTCCATTAAAGTTTACCCATGCTCTACAAGCATACATCGGAGCAGATCCAGTAACATTAAATAATGATTTAACGTCTGAATCAGCATAAGTTGATATTCCTGTTAAAGAAGAACCATCAATAGCAGGTAAAGCACCAGATAATTTTGAAGAAGAAATTCCTGATGCAAGTTTAGCATCAGTAATTGCTCCATTTTCTATTACTTCAGATGTTATTTTTGTTGCCATTTATTCTACCTAGTAACTACTAATTATATATTTATTCTTTTAGATTCTTATTATTCAGGTTTAGTTGGCCATATTATATTAAATGGGAAACCTTCTTGAGATGTTATATCTCGTAATTCTTGTCTGTAGGTTGCCCATGCTGTTTGATCTACTGGTGCATCTGCTACTTGTGTCCAATCTGATGAAGACAATTTATCATTTCTGACACTTCTGCATAATGCAGATGCTTCTTGCTCTGGTAGTTGCACCACACTATAGTTTTGGATCCACACACCATCCACTTCTATTGGTGTATCTAATACAGCTTTTTCAGTTAATTCATTATAGCTAGGTATATCTGCCACTGTCAATGGATATACATTATATTCTGCTAAAATTTTTGTTGGAATCTCTCTTGGAAAAGATACATTAGGGTTATCCTGATGAAGTTGTTCAATTGAGTAAGTCTCTGGATCTCCATTTGTAAGTTTAATAAACATAGTCTTTCCTATCTTGGGTTAATTTCCAATGCAATTGATGCCGCTGAATATGCAGTATTATCTACAAAAGCTTCTACTACTTCCATTTGTGGTGGAGAAATTGTTGTTCCACCTGGTATATCTTTAACATAACCTATTGCCATAGCTCCATCATTAGTACCTGCACTTTGTCCATTAGAAAATGAAGGTCTAAAAAAAGCGCCTGTATTTGTATAGATTCGTGCACCTCCACCTTCATCATGTGCCATAAACATGACATGAGATGTCCATGTATTATTCTTGGTTGTTGTAATTGATGGAGGTGTAATTAATACTCCATTTGTTTTAGTTGCAGTTTCAAAGTTTAATATAGGAGTAGTGTTGTCTACATTACGAAGGAGATGTGCCCATGCTATATGAGCTCCTGCATTTCCACCAGTAAGATAATTTACATCTACACCTGTGTCTGGTGTTGGGCCCATAGCTTTCCAAAACACAGCCAAATTGCTAGCCTTTGTATCATTTGCATATATTTCTGTGACTTTAGTCCATCCAGATGAAGCGAGGGTTATTGTTAGGTCTGTTGTGTAGGAAACACCTACATATAATATCATAACATCTTTTGGTTTTGGAAATCCAGAAAAAGGAACATTAAATGTTCCAGTGCCAGTTCCATTTACCATAACACGAAATGGTGCTGGTGAACCGGTATAAACAAAGTCTACTTCCGGGTTAACTACTCGTCTTAACTTATGTGCTACTATACTCATTAGGTATTACTAAACTTAGTATCTCCAACAAAAGCACCATAAACTGTTGTGCCTACTTTCCATAACTCAATTACTGTATATCCTATATATGTTAGGTCTGGAGCAATGTCACCAATCCACTCGTCTGCTAACGATGTCCATGTAATGGTATAAGCAGAAGGATCCTCAATCATTAATGTTACACTTTCACCTGAATTTAATCCATCTGTTGGTGTTGAGTTTCCAGACAATGCCCATGTTTGTATACTACCATTGGTTGCCGCAATTTGTGGTGTTGTTCCTGTAACTGCGTATACTGTTTCAAGGTATATATTATCTTGCCAAGAACCATCACCGCGTAAAAAGTTTGAAGAAGAAGGACTGCCTGTTGTTGATAACTTTGATATAGGAATAGCTCCATCAGCAATTTGCGCTGTGGTAATTGCGTTAGATTGGATTACATCAGATGATATTTTCGTTGTCATTAATTATTTCCTTTGTTGTCATTACTTCTTCTCTGGCTCGTAATAATCTTTATACTTTAATATAATAACACGTTGTTGTGCTATATAGTTTCTAATAAGTGCCATGTCTGAGGCAAGTATTTCATAACCATCATCCGTGATTGCAAATAATACTAAATCTTTTTTCTCTTTTTCTAATTTGGCAAATACTTCAGTTACATTTTCTGGTGTAACAATAATCCATTCCATTGGATCAATAGTCAATGGTTTAGGAGTATCTATATTTAATTTAACACGTTCCTGTTCTACAGTTTTTACTTCGATTGGTTTAACATTATCCCAACCTAAGAATGAACAACCACTACTTAATAACAGGATTGTAATTAGGGTTGGCCAATGAAGGACATTCCCTATTTGCTTCACTTGATTTTTTAGCATTTATTTCGCTCTCAGTTAATGGGGAACCTGATGCAATCTCTAAACAACGGACCACACTATGAGTTCCCCTATTAATTAATTTTTCAACAAGTTTAGGTTTGGCAGTAGCAGTGGCACCAAAATCGCGTTTTTCACCTTTTGCATTAGTGGTAAATTTATCATTTAACGCTTTAAGTTCTGCTTGTTGTCTATCACTTTCAACTTTCAATGTATCATTAATAGCTCTTATTTCCTCTATATCTTGGTATGCTTTATCAATTACTGCTTGCTGATCAGCAACTGCGGTTTCTAATTTCTGGTTGTTTGCTTCAGACGTGGCCAAATCCGCCTTAAGGTTTGCAACCCACCACATACCGACACAAAGAGTTAAAATAATTGCACCTATAATGAATAATTTAATTGTTCCAAACATTATCTTTTGAATAAACCTTTTAATTTGTATTTATTAATATCTTTTTGTTTTATTGCTGGGCGATCAGTTGCTATACCGGCACCAGTTGCATTTGCCGGGGCATCTTCTTCTATATCTTTAAAATATTTTTCAACAATAATTTGTTCTTCTGCTAATATTAAATCCATTTCATATAAACTATTAAACCTTTGTTCCATTAATGCAGTTTCCTTATTATTACTTTCATAGTACTCTTTAATAAGAAATAATGCAGTTACTAGACTTTTAAGTTTACTTTCACCACCAGGTAACCTATTGATAATTTTTTTCATATTAAATACAAGTTTATGCAAATATGTATATGCATTATGTTCACGAGATGTTTGAGGTTTTTTGAGAGACTTGCCTGTTTTGTCGATAAGACCAAGTTTGAATGCTTCGGTATCTTCAAAGTTTTTGACTAACATTGAAAGTATGCGATATGCAATAATATTATCTACAAATCTTGACATTAAAGGTTCCTTAAAATAGACATAATAAATGAATCTAATTCTATATTAGAAGTTTTAATGTTATATTGTTGCAACTCATCTGGCATATGACCCAAAAATACTAAGAATGTAACTAAATAGCTCCAATGTTCTTTTGGTATTTTAAAAAACAACATATTTGTTGCTTTGTCACCAAACAAATTATATAATATAATAAGATGATTTAAGATTAAGTTTTCTTTTAAATCTAAACTTTCGTGATATCTACTAAATAACTTCTTTAAATAGATAAAATGTTTTAAATCGTCATTAAACTCTTCAATACTACAACATTGCAAATTATCGTAATGATTCATTGCATATGTTAAAAAATTATCTTCAGTCAATAAATGGTGCATATTATATTCATAAAAAGAGGGAGATTACCTCCCTCTTTTATATTATGGATTAACAGTTAACAATACTTCATTAGATGTTACAGATGCAGCACCTTGTGAAGAAACAATAACACGGTATGAGTAACCATCTAGACCTGTAGATGGATCAACAGTGAATGATGTACCTGTTGCACCAACTTCATTTACCCAAGTTGCAGTACCACCATCATTTTGCCATTGATATGTAGGTGTTGCACCATTATCAACAGAAGCAGCTACAACAAATGTTGCTGGATCTGGATCAGTAACTGTTTGTGGTAATGGTTGTGTATCAATAGTAATTGTTGGATCAACAACGATAGCATCATCGTTTGCATCACCAGATACAACATCACCTGTACCCATTGCTACGATACATTCTGCTTTATGACGTGTATTTGTATTTGCATCTACATAAGTAGAATATGTCCACCAACCTGCGTGTGTTAAACCTTTTGCTTTATTGTCTGGTGTTTGAGCTTCTTCAGCAGAAACAAATACAACATCTGAACGTTCAAGTTCAATTGTATCATCTGTTGAATCACCAAGAACAGTAAGAACAATCTCTGTACCAGCAGCAGCATCGTTTGCATTAGCAGCTAATTGAATTGTGTCAAAATCAACACGAATTACATAGTATACTGTACCACTTACAAGTGGAGTAATTGGTGTACCACTTGTGGTATAGATAACAGCATCACCTGTTTCATAACTATGCCCTTTAATATTAATTGAGTCGGAGCCTAAAACCACAACCGCAGCATCGGTTGCGTCGACTACAACTTGTTTTGTCAGAAACTTAGGCTTACTTGCCTGAGCATCTGTATTTGACCAAAGTGCCATATATTTCTCCTAGTTTTTTCTATTATAGTAGTCACGAGCACCAGATTTAGAACCGGATGGACGACCACGACTTCGTTTTACTGGTTTCACTGCCGGTTCTTTCTTGACAGGTTTACCAAATAATCTATTTTTTAGTATTTCTTTTTCACTACCATCACTTCCAAATTCTGCATCATGTTCATCATCTTTTTGTGCAGCACCACCGTATCTAGTACCTTTATGTACGTAGCGACCGCCTTGCATTTCGGATGTAAATGCTTTAAATGTTTTCTTTTCAGTTTCAAATAATGCATCATCAGATGATTCTACTTCTTCTTTTTCAAGCGCAGCTAATGCCATACCCTGTTTTAATCTTTTAAGTTCAGCAGGATTTTTTGCTGCTTGTTTCATTGTATGTTGTGTTATTTTATCACCAAGTTGATTTAATTTATTATTAATCCAGTCACCAACACCTTCTTTTTTAGGTACACAGTTAGGAACTTTCTTACCATTTTTCATTTTCATTCCTACCATTTCATGACTATCCCAACATGGATCATCACCTTTCATCTTTTTATTTGCACCTTCATTGCAATTTGACTCATCTTTTTTACCACGATGACCTTTACGAAGTTTTTCAAAATCATCTTTTTCAATTTTACCATCATCATCAACATCTAAAACTTTTTGGTTGGGATGCTTTACTGTTTCTGTTTTATCCCAACCTTCAGTCTTTTTTGATTTTTTACCAATTTTATTAATTGCTTTATTAATATGACCTATGCGTTTGAAATACTTATCTGAAGGTTCTAAATCTTCTGGATCACCATCTGGCCCATCAATTGGTTGCCTCTGTTTATGGACTGTATTTGCAGCTTTTTTAACATATTTAACCAATTTACCTTTTGATAATTCATTTAATTGAAAAAATTCAACTTCTTCTTTTGCCAATTTGTGTAAGGCTCTATTGATATTTTTATTATCTTTTTTAATACCTTTTTGAATTTCTGCTTTAGATGGTGTTTTAGTACCGTGTCCACCACCTGCATGATAACTATATTTTCTATTTGCATCAGAAAAATTATCTTTAGCATCAAGTTTTGCTGTTAATGTTTCATCATCAGCATCATGTGGTACTGTACCTATTTTTTTCTTTAAATAATTTTTTAGAGTACCTTTAGATAATTCATCTAGTTGGGTCCATTCTTCTAAAAATTCTTCATATGACCAATCAAGTTCTTCGCAATAGTATTCTTCATTTGCAATTCTTAATGCTTTTTCAACATCAGGGTGATTAGATAAACCTTTGCGTTTTTTCTCAATTGATTTAACTGCATGAGTCATGTTGCCGGCATGTTTCTTGGCTAAACCAACTGCATACTTAACAGCATTTTTCATATCAGCTTCTTTTAAGAAATCCTCAAAACTTAACATAGTTGTTTCCTCCTTCATGGAATCTTTTTCTCGTTGTTGTTTCTTAGCTAATGCTTCACGTTCGGATGCATGTTTAGCTACCATTTGTGCTTTTTTACTTTGTTTTGCTGCGTTATCAAGATCAGTTGCTTCTTTAATACCTAATGTATTTGATAAATTACCGGTATGCATTGCATATTTACCTTTAGGATTTTTCTTATATAAACTATTCATATGTGCTTTGGCTTTAAAAAGACTATCATGTTTACCAAGTACTTTTTTAGCGTTTGTATCCGATACATAAACATGACTTGATGATTCATTTGGACCATAACCCTTAGGTGTAACATCTCTTACTTTTGGAAGAGGATGTTTTTTATCCCATTCTCTTGCCTTTTTAAGTAATTCTGGATTCAAAGGTTTAAATCCGGATGAAG
>Ga0208644_1000669_pt1 | contig 30277 bp, 47 predicted proteins | sample VirMetDEL_Nov_18_FD_184517 | JGI IMG/M metagenome (GOLD analysis project Ga0208644, IMG submission 184517) | Aqueous microbial communities from the Delaware River and Bay under freshwater to marine salinity gradient to study organic matter... | ecosystem: Environmental > Aquatic > Marine >...
GAGTGAATAGCATTAGAACCCGCTGATGTACTAAAGAACAACCTTGCGCTATCGGTAGAAGCATCACTATCTTGCCCAAGCTCAATACCATTTGCAGAACCAGTTACTACACTTAGGCCCGTGTTAGGCGAATCTGTCCCGATGCCCACGTTGCCGCTTTGGTCTATAGATAAGTCATATCGAGAATCAGTTGCGTTATAAACATATAATCCTGTTGAATCTAAACCTATAGTTCTTTCATCATAACCAGAATGAGCATTGAATTTTACTTGGTTTCCTACGTTAGCAGTGCCTGACAGGTAGAGGTCTTTGAAGCGAGCGTTAGAGTCTCCTAAATCTACTGCGGCATCACGGTTCGTACCTGAAGAAGTTGCTGGACGAATATCGTTGGTGACGCCTATCATCCGCAGATTAACTTCTCCGTTACCTATATAAATTGAGTTACTGTCTAGGGTACCAATACTACCTACGTTAGTAATACTGCCGCTTGCTTCCTTGAAGAACGCAGCCAAAGTGCCGTCGCTGCCACGCCTTCTGAGATTTATCGGTTGACCACCAGACCTTGAGATGTCTGTCCTGCCATCCGAATAGATAGTAACGCCATCGTGAAGATTGGTTGCCACGTTTACGGCATCAGAAGTACCCACAAGCAAATTGCCGCTGCTGTCAATCGTGACAGCGGTCGAACTGGCATTATCGTCGATACCGGGGCTTGTGAAGCTGCCGGTGAACGTTGGATTAGCAATAGGTGCCTTAGCATCTATCTGGGTCTGTATGGCAGACGTTACGCCGTCCACATAGTTAAGTTCAGCAGCCGTCGCTGTTACTGTGGTGCCGCCAATCTTTAGCGTGGTGATGTCAGCAGTTGTCAGTGATGAGCTAATTAAAGTTACTACGCCGGTTGAGTCAGCAATCGACCCCGCAGCGGTGCCATCTTTGGCTTTTATGTTAGTGACTTCAAGATTTGTTAAGTCAAGGTTCGTGGTATTCAGCGTCCCTATGGTTAGGGTCGCACTGGCCGAAATGTTATTGAAGTCGGCGCGAGCCAACTCAAAGCCGCCAGCAGTTGAACCATCATTAACGTGCACCGAATCATTGGTGGTGTTTACAACAATTTCACCTTCTGCCCCGGTAAATGCGGCAACCTGAGTGCTGGTGCCTCTTCTGATTTGTAGTTGTGTTGCCATCTCAGCCCTCTAAGTTTCTCAGTTGTTCTAATGCCCATGCGAATTCAGGATCATCGGGCGGGTAGAATTTGATGTCTATTATTGCACGTTCACCATCAACCATTGTGTAGTGCAGAAAAATACCCGACTCGTTTTCATAACCATCAATTAACGTCATTACGTTACCTTGTAGATTTTCCAGCTTAACGTTAGGTCGCTAGGCGAACCCCAGCCCGCAACGTGTCTGCCGACCATCTCAATCTTTAGAGTAAAGCCTTGCGTACCTTGGAACTTGGTCAAAGGTAAAATGGTAGCGACTGGCCCCAGCATCGAAGTGGTTTGATAGCCAACGTTGGTGTAGAAGCTGCCGCCCATCTCAACGTTACAAAGTAGCGTGGAGTTTGATCCGCCCCACGCGGTAAAGCCGCCGGTATAAACCCCTTCAACAAAGAACGTTGCCAGCGTATCTATGTCGCCTGAGAATGTAGTCGTTTGGTCGCTTGGGTAATAAGTACCACTCGCAACAATGAGGTTCCGACTTAGGACAACGCCGTTGAATTCAGCGTCACCATTCTTGTTAATAATCCAGCCAGCAGAACCCGCCGAGTAGTTTGACGATTGGATCGTGTTGCCGATTTTGGCGTTAGTGATAATGCCGTCAGATATTTGTGCGCTCGACGTTACAACATCAGACGCAGCCAGCTTGCCCGCCGTGATCGCATTCGACTGGATGTTATCCGACTGGATGAATTCAAACGTACCAATAGCAGCAACAACCGCCGCCGTTGTAATTGATGATGCTTGAATCGCACCAATTACCGCCGTATCTCCGAAAATCTCAGAAACGTTGAGTTTGTTTGCGGTCAACGTGCCAGTTGATATCTCAGTTGCGGTTATGGTTCCGGCTGCAATCTTTCCGGCGGTGATACTGTTCGCAACTAGGCGGTCAGCATTTACCGAATTCGCCAAAATCTCATTGCCGGTCAAAGTGTCAGCAACGATGTTACCGGCCAAAATAGTCCGGCTTGCGATAAGGTCAGCAGTAATTGTATTTGCTGCAATCTGATCCGCGACCAGTTTGTCAGTAGACACCAGCACAGACTTGATATTGGCCGCTGTGACCGAATTGGCTGCAATGTTAGACGCTACTACCGAGTCGGCAAAGACCTCTGAGGCGTTCAATTTGGCCGCTGTAATCTGACCCGCTGCGATCTTAGGGGTAGTGATCGACCCGTCGGTTATCTCGGTTTCGGTGATGCTGTTGAGCGATGCAAGCGCACCCGCCCCGATACCGCTTAGAGAAACCTGCCCAGAACCAGCGCCGCCTAACGTGCCATCCGCGTTGATCGTGACGTTGGAATTCTTCAGACCTGCCGCTGCGTAAGCTGCTGACAATTCACCGGCAACTTGAGTTGCTAGGTTTACCGTATTCTGCGCTGCTAGTGCGCCAGCCCCTATGCCAGAAAGGGTTACATTACCTGCACCGGCCCCGCTCAGTGACCCGTCTGCGTTGATAGTGATACCACTATTTCTCAGACCTGCATTCGCGTTCGATACAGGCAATTCACCGACCACCTGCGTGGCGACGTTTAGCTGGTCGCTGAGATCAGCCGCAGATATGGCCGTTGTAAATGATGTTCCTGTGTACCTGTACAACTTGTTGTCAGTTGTAAGAAGTACCGTCCGGCCTTGAGTGTTGCCAGTAGTTGGTAACGCCCCCAAAACCTCAACGGGTCGCAGACTGTTAGGGAACTGATCGCTATCAAGCGTGCCAGTCAAATCACTGGCGTTGATCAGAGTAGTAAACTCAGGAACCGAGCTGTCGTACCTGTACAGTTTTTTGTCAGTGGTCAGAAATACAATATTCGGGCCAGTGTATCCCGAAGGTGACGGCAAGCTAGAAACCGCTGAGATTGGCTCGACACCACTAGCAAACGATGCCGCAGTAATCGAACCGGGGTCTACTTCCGATGCCGTGAACAGATCAGTTGACCACGCCGAACCCGTCCAAACATACAAGGTATTAGTTGTCGTTAAGAACTTGATTTGACCAACGTGCGAACCTGTAACGCCGGACAAAGTACCTACCGGCTCTATACCAAACGCATCACCAGCAGCAAATTCATCGAGAACGTCTTGCGCCAAGTCATTCATTGCGACCTTTTGCGTGGTCGCGTTTACCGACGCGCTGAACCCAGAAACGTTACCGGATCGGTCTGCGCTTCTCAGCCAGTAGTATTTAGTGACTGCGTTACCTAAGCCCGAAACCGTATGCTGGTCTGCTCTGGTCTGAACAATCAGCGAAGATGTGGCGCGGTTGTCGGTGTCGTTTTCGTAGATCTCGACATAAGCTAAATCTGAATCGCTTGGATTGTCCCAGTTCAGCTTAATTTGCTGAATGCCGCCAGTGGCGCTTATTGACCCCGGTATGCCCGGCGCAGTCTGATCGCCCTGCAAGGTGATCGTGCCGGTTATGGTTCCTGACGTTGTGCCTACAACTGTGACCGCTTTCACTCGGACGGTGAATTCTTCTAGCTCTTGCATCCCCGAAATGACAGTCGAAACGCCGTGAACGTTAACCGATGAGAATGCTGTACCCGCGCCACTGATGGCCTCGTTAACGCCGCCATAGTTCAATTCAACGGTCGTAGCCGTAGCAACAGAACCATAGTCGATGGTGGCCGTGTATGAGTCGGTGACTTGCCCGTAGTCGATTTCGCCTTGTGACGTTCTCTTGAATTCAACGTCGTAGTGGCTGACATAAGTGTTTGCGGTGGGCGCAGTCCATGACACCCGAATCGCTGGCAAAACCGAACCGTCATTACCTAATACAGTGGTTTCGGTCAGTGTTAGACCCGACGGTGCTTCTTGCGCGGGGACGTTGTTAACGACATCCGTATAATTGGGATCATTGACCCCAGCCGTGGCACTAATCGTGCTGGTATCATTATCGGGCTGTCTGTCCGACTCCACGCCCGCGCCACTACCGGCACCGTAGGCTAATGCGCGAATCCAGTAGAATCTAGTGTCGCCCGGACTAATAGAATCCGCAGCATTCGACGCATCATGTATAAACTGAGTGCCTCTAGTGCGACCAATCTCAACCTTGTTCGACCAACTAGAATCCGGTGACGCATAAATCACAATCTCAGTGAATAAGCTAGTCTCGGTTGGGTTAGTCCAATTCAACTCGATGTTTTTAAGGCCAGCAGTCGCAGTTAAGTTGCTGGGATCTGGTACGCCTGGAAACCCTGCCGTGATTACACCAGTTGCGCTGATTGTTGAGTATGCGGAAACATCAGGATCGGCATAGCTTCCAGAATCATCCTCAATCAGAGTCAGGTTAACGCCGCTCGCGTTTGACTCCGAGAACGACCAACCGACGCAACGGAATACTTTGTTGGAATATCCCAAATCGCTAAGGGTAATGCTTACACGATCACCCACAGCTACACGCAACCCAGATAAATTGCATGGGAACGTGATGACCTTCTGCTGGTCACTTAGCTGCACCAACTTGTTCGCAATACGCTGCGCCATGTAGCTGGTATTAGTCATCGGCAAGCTGATGTTGCGCTCTAACGTTTCGTTGTTATCTCTTTGCAGTGCCGCAGTCAGTTGTACCGCAGGGAACTCGACCGACTTGTGGTTGTCAGCCGGTGATATGTACATCCCTGTGATCTTGTTAAACCGCTGTGAACGCTCTACAGACGTTTTTACGATTACCGCACCCGCCAGATCGTCTTCGTCTAAAGACTCGCTTGGAGCCGCGTATACGCCCGCTCTGATGGTGTATTTGCCTGATGTATAGGTTAGGTTGCCGTTCATCGCGCTGAGTATCTTGTCGATGTTCTGACGATGCTGGTCAGTGCCAAAAATTACACCGTTACACGTGAAACGTTTTTCAGTGGTAGAGCCGGGGATTGATACACTTGCATCACAAGCATCTGCCGCAGTGACTACCGCATCCCAATCAATCTTTGCCGCAGCGATACCGAGTCCGAAGGTCGAACTCATCAAGTAATCAGCGATACACAGCGCAGGGTTGTCAGTCCATGCCTGATAACTCGAATCAGTAGGATTAGCACCAGCAGATGTATCAAGGCGCGGGTCGTAGATGTCTTTTTTGCCTTTAACTAGGGCTTTTATATTGTTGGGCTTTTTCTTGTCCCAAACAGATTGCGACTCATCGGTCAGCGTCCACTTGGTCACGATATTAGCAACGCCCTTACCTTGGTGCGCGCTGGTGTACTCAGTGAATGCAGAAACAAGATCGGAGTCTGCGGCCTGGGTCGATGTTCCTAAGTGCTTGTTTATCTTACAAATTGTTGTGCTGGCTAATGGGCCGAAGTCGCCGGTTGTTACGTTGCCGCCTGTTGCAGCCCCGCCGCCGATAGATGCGTTTGTTATCACTTGGTCATCAAAATAGATGTCGGTGATGCTATGTATTTCATGCCCAGCCAACGCGATCTGATGGTATAGGTCGCGGTTATCAGTACCCGCCACACCGACAAAGGTTATCGGGCCGGATACTAAAGCTTGGCCATAGATTAGCTTTTGCGGTTCTGTGGTGCTTCTGACGGTGGCTTGCCGATTCGATGCGTTATCGCCAATCGCTGTCGTGAGATCAGGCATTGCATTAGCGGTAACTAATCTCGCGCCACCAATAACAGCAGCGGTTCCCGCGACGATTGCTGTAACACCAGTGGCCGCACCTAAAGTCACGGCGGTGCCGATCATCTCTAAAGCGACTCCGATTTTTACAATCAGCGCAGGGACTACTTGTGGCATTTTCTACACGCTCCAGCCGCAAACTAAATAACGATCTTGCACCCTAATCAAACCCTTCTGCGTTAGAGCAACGACTTGTGAGCCTAATTTGATGCCCATGATCTGCCCAACAATAGGCATATCAATCAAACAAGGGTCGCCATCTTTTAACTCATCTGAAGGGTTGCCCAAAATCGCAACGATCAAATTCTTCAGGTCGCCGCAACCACTGATGATGTTGTCGGCTTCCTGCTCGGTATTATATTGGAAATCGGCAGCGTAATCCTGCCCAGTCAGTTCTTTAACGATAAAAGCCGCAAATTGGCAGCAATCAGCGTCGCCATAATTGAATTCACGCCGTTGCCACTTATTGAGCGCGGCCAGAACCTTCATCAGCGCGTTTCAAATCTAGGTCTGCTTGGCATCGTATCAAGATCAGGGGTGCCGCCAGTAGTAGAGCCAGAACTGCCCCACTGTATCTTCGCGCCTTCAATGTCTTTCAAGAATCCGAAGAACAGATCACCCGAATGAGTTTCTTGCTGATGCGCGTCGGTGAATCGCCGATTAGATGCGCGGTCGAACTTCGCCAACTCGCTTTCAGCGATCAAGGCAATATCATCGCTGCCCTGATGCCCTAGCGATACGTTCATCTGATCCATGAACCCAGCCCACACTTCTGTAGGATCGGCTAGTAGATCGTCTGCGCTATCCAATGCCCCGATATACAAAGTAACCGGACGCATGTAATAGTCTTCGTTCAGTGCTGCGTTACTGATCGTCGCGTCGATAGCAGACAGGCTTAGCGTGATCTTATACGGGCTGACTTCTGCGCCTTCTTCAATAGCGGATATGTCACCTAGATCGCCTACCCCTAGCCAGTCTTGCCCGCCCCAAGTGTAGGTTCCGATTGAGTTGTGCAGGTATAAAGTACCTGATGAGAACTCCAGCTTGATGAACGTAACCGTGGCAACGTGATTAGCAACCAGCGCATTGGATACGTTTGTTGGAAAGTCTCTGCTCACGCTAGAACATCCTCGATTGCCTCAATAGTGAAGCTAGAAAAGATGCCAGGTTGGTTATTCCAAGATGCTGGGCTGGCGAGCATAAACACCCCATTGACCGGAGCGGTGTAGTCGATGATCGTATCGTCGGCAGGTTGTTTTCTAATAGGCGGTGCTAGTGACAGCGTCAGATTCCCAGAGCCGTCAGAATTAGCGTCAGCCGTAACCATGTGCAACTCATTACTGAACGAAACGTAATCGCCCGCTCTAAGGTAATTCGTAACACTGGCAGTTGCGCCATCACAGACCAAGCTAGATCCAGACTGGCTTGCGCCGTTTACCCTTAACGTGCCGCCACCTGCGCCTCTAAGGGTGTATGAGTGATCATGCAACGTAAACCGATGCTCTTGGCCGTTGAGCTTTGTAACGAATGCTTGCATCTCAGCGCGATCATCGCCGGTCAGGTTGTTGAACTGTAACGCTGCGCGCCATAACGAACCCTTGCGCCCTACAGTCTGAACCGCGTTAGTCAGCGGCGACCGATAGGTTCGAGTGTTACTAACTAGCTCAAACGTGGTAGCTGATGGCGTTATCGACGGGAATGTGAAAGTTGTCATACAAAGCGCCTTCTACGCATCAAGTCTTGAATGGATAGAATAGTCTGCTGCGATGTCTGCTGCATAGCTGCCCGGATCTTCATATCGACTTCAGGGCCAGCACCCTTGGCATCAATGTTATTCACAACAGTGATACCGCCGCCCATCTTATCGTTAGGAACAATCGACCCCGATGAGTTAGGTATAAACATCTCAGGCCCACGCTCGCCAACCATGTAAGGGCTACCAGCTTGAACTGATCCACCTATAGCTCTACCGGGAACTGAATCAGATACTTCGGAAGTGCCGCCACCTAGCCCTTTTGCGAATGATAAAAACCCGCCCGTAATTTTATCAACAACAAACAGCCGTATGGCTTCCATGATTAACTGTGCTGTCATTTGCTTAAACGCATCAGCAACCGATGTAGTGCCCTTTACTATGCCCATCAAACCGTCGGACATATTCTTAAAAGTTGTCTTAGTTATGTCATCAAGGTTCTCTTTTAGCGTCGGCATCTTTGCCAAGAAATCTGTGACGCTCTTGCCGATCTGATCAAAGCCGGAAGTGCCTACGGGTACGAGTTTGGCGATACCGTTTTTTAGTTCAGCGACAGATTCAGCAGCTTGCCTATTTGCGAGAATGAATCGAGTCATTGATTGCTCTAGATCACTGCCCGGATTTTGGTTTCTCAGAACCTCTATTTCTTCATCTAAACCAGCAATGGATTGCTCTAAATTAGCAACAGCATCGAATGCGTCGTGAGTTATAAGGGGTTTACCAAGAACGCGAGCCGCTACGTTATAAGTTTTAACAATTGCATTAATGCCAGGAGCTAGTGAGCTGTTAAGGAATAGCGCAAAATCAAAATAAGTGCGTAAAAGAATCTTGCCGATCAGAACCAGGCCATGTACTACATTTCGGAGAAACCCAAACGCTCTAACAGTGGCATTAGCAACTTGCTGGCCTGTATTGCCAAACTCAGCAGCATCTATAGCGGATTGCCTAAAGCCATCAGCAACAAAGGTAATGATTGGCGCAAAAGCCACAGAAAGTTGATTAGTTAAACCAGTGAATACAGCTTTCAGGCGAGTAATTGAATCGTTCGCCGCCTCCATCTGCGCGGTATCAGTACGGCTTAACGTTACGCCTAGATGCTCCGCTTCTTCGGTCATCTTCTGTAACGCTTCAGCACCACCGCCTAACGTGTTAACTAACGCAACGCCTTCCGAGTCAAACAGCTTCATGGCTAGCCTGACTCTGTCAGACTGACTCTTAACGCCAGCCATTGAGTCAGCAACCACGTTCATCTGCTGATCTAGTGGCAATCTGACCAACTCATCAGCATTGATGCCTAATTCTTGAAGCGCACCTTTCGCCTCGCCTGTGCCTTGTGCAGCCTCCGCAGCTCTGCGAGTAAATCGCTGCAAAGCCATATCCATTGTGCCGGTAGATACGCCCGTTAACTCAGCGGCATGGCGCAGTCCGGCTAACGCCTCGGTCGTAACGCCAAGTTTATCGGCAGTTTTTGCCAACTCATCGCCAGCGTTGATAGATGCCTTAATGAGTGCGCCGAAGCCCGCAGCACCAACAGCGCCGACAATAGCGTTCTTCATGCTGAACACTGCGCCGGTTACTTTCTTCAAGCCTTTGCTTACGCCAGAAAAGCCAGCCTTGGTTTTATCAACCGCCTTGATGTTAATTCTGACATCTTGGTTAGCCATCTCTGTCCCTCAAAATCTTAAAGTATGCCGCCCACTCGTTAAGTTCGCTCAACGACATTTGCTCGGCTTCTGCAATTGTCATATGTAACCGATCAGCCAAGGACAACAAGTTCATCCTTAACGGATCGGACATTAGTTTTTTTCAGCAGCCTCCGGCGATTGTATTTCGGCAAACATTTGCTCGGCAATGGCGGAAATTACCGCAGTTTCTTCACCCATCAGATCGACGCGATCTTCGGCAGCTTTGAATAGCTTTTCGCCATCTTCGCTCGCCGCCTTCATCACAATCAAATCAACCATCGACGCGATGGTCGTGTTCTCTAGAAACTTCGGGTGCTTCTTCTGCAACTCGTTAATGTCGTAGCAGGTAATCGGAAAGCAATACATAACAAAGGGCTGACCTTCGGAATCAGCCCATGCATCAACGCTTATCGTGCGAGGGGTTACTGTGCGTCTGTTTCTTAGCTCTTTAGCTAGACCCATGTGCTACCCCTATGCTGTTGCTTCTGTTACCGCGCCTGAGATTTGTACTTCAAACGAACCTTCAACCATTCCGTCGAATGCCGCAGTGATCTCGTTGCTCGTTACAGTACCGCCGCCGGTGTAATACTTCTCGCCGGTTCCGGTGCCTGTTGGGTAGACCTCAAAGATAACGCCAGCAGCCGCATCCATTACCAACTGAACCGCGTCAGCGTCATCCCAGTAGACTTCTACTGATAACGTGCCGGTAGTTAGTGATGATTGATATGTGCGCGATGAATCACCCATTGTGGTGTCTTCAATCGTGTCAGCGGTTTGTGTCAGGGTGTAAGATCGAACCTCACCCATAGCAGCGGCAGAACCGCCAGTGACGGCTAGTTTTACAACGCCGCTTGATCCTTTCGTGGTAGCCATTCAGAAATCCTCTAAGTTGTGCCTCTGGTGAATTGGTATTCAATCCGTACCGTTATAATAACACCTCCGACGGGATGTATAGAACCATCGTCTGTTTCAATACTTACGATCTGCGTATCAATCGCGTGACCGCCTCGCGTTCTATCAACGTCCAATTTTTCTTCTATTGCTTCGATGATGTTATTTCTTGCTGTATCAATGGCCGACGCCTTTACATAGCAGACCAGTTGATAGTCAACCGTTCCAAATCGCTGCGTTAACGTGCCTTTGATTGTTGAATCTTCACGATCTTCGTTCTGCGTTCTAACTAGAATCGCAGGGTATTGAGCGTTGCTTAGCTTATCGAATTCAAACGGCTCTCGGGTCACATACTTAACCGCTACAGGCGTCGTGATGGCCTGTAATGATGTAACCAGATTGGTCGCAATGTTTTCTCTAACACTCAAAGTTGCTTCCTAAAAAATACGCCCAACGCTTTTTCTTCTTGTCGATTAAAGCCAAAGAACGGGCGCGACTTATTATTCATCGCCGCCTTTTCTGCCGCCTCTTTGTTGTCAAAGTATATCTCAGCAGTGCGCTTATCTTTGCGCCTAGTCTGCATGGATCTGAGCATCTGGCCGGTGTTAAACAAATCGACCGGGGATGTTGGCTTGCCTTCTTTCGATAGTGTCGCCATGTACTCTGGGGAATACGCTCTAAACGCCCCCAGATATCCCCTGCCGTCTGCTGTGCGCTCTTTGATGATACCCATGCCGTATACGCCTGTGCGTAGTACAGCCCTCGGTATGCCCTTCAGGACGCTCTTTCTGGCCTTCTTGCTGACCTGCGTTAGATCCTTTGGGGTAGTTGTTACCTGTAATCCAACGCCCTGAGCCATTATCGAACCAGCCTGCCGAATGAGACTATTTCTTTCTCATCATCATCAATGGTGCCGCTGTTATCGTCATCGTACTCGATGCCATCTTTGAATATGTCGCTAATCTCTTCTTCATAGCGCATCTTGTAGAAGTCCAGCATCTCTTTGAATCTGTCACCGTCTACCCAGTTGGTCAGTTGTGGTAATGCGTACTTCCACAAAACCAAGTAGCTGTTACAGCGGGTAAACTGCGAGTCGGTTAAATAAGCCGAATTCATCTCGCCGCCGATACCTTTCTTGTGCCACCACTCGTTACGAATAGTCCTAACCAGGTCGGCTTCAGCCTTTGCGTGTTCAGTAGCGAATGAAGTAATCCCGAAATCCAGAATGTCGGGTATCAATGCCACCAAATCTGAATCTTGCGAGAATGCCATTACCACTTCACCTTGTCAGCCCAGTATGCGGCTGATGCTGTTTTGTCTTTGCGTCCCTTCTCGATCTGATCTGCAAATCTAGCTTTGAACGCTCTACGCTTTGCTTTATCGGCTTCGCTTTCACCTTTACGGGGTGGCTTGTTATCTGCGCCCTGTTGTCCAAAACGAATCAAACGAACCTTGTCGCCTTCTTTCGCTAAAACCGCGTGGCTTTTGTCTGGGTGCTTAGGTGTGCGCTTGGGCTTGTTGTAGCCCTCGAATCGCTCGCCTCGATAAGTGATCGCCATATAGTCCCCTTTATGAAACAAACCCCCGGCGAACCGGGGGCAGTCCCAAGGTGCAGCTTACAGTGCTGAGTCGAACAACATCTCAACGCCGAAGGTGTCATCCAATTCGCCAACGCCATACACGGCAGTAGCGTTAAGCTCAAACGCTCGCAGTGATGCGTCACGCTGTGGCTCGATTTGGAAGTCACGCTTCATGGCGATAGCGAGTGCTTCAGGTGCGAATACCGCGCCTTTAGCGTCGTCGTTACCGTCAACAGTTACGTTTGCAGACTCGTAAACGTCGATGCCAGCAATTGTGCCGACATAAGCATTTACCATAGCGGTGTTTTGAGCATCACCACCATTAGGGTTTGCGAACGTGTTGGTTAGGTTAGCTTTCAACTGATACGCTTGGAAAGGGTGAACAACGGCGTACATTGGGCCGGTCACTTTGTTAGAGCGTAGAGTTGCAGCAGCCTTAAACAGATCAGCAACAGTGATCTCTTGTGCAGCGGCACCCAAAGAACTTGAGAAGCCGTCGAACAATGCGATCAGGTCTTGATCCATCTTTGTGGCGATTGAGTTACCGAGAACAGTACCCAATTCTTCAGCAGGATTACCTGCGCCCATTGCAGCAACGTCAGTCAATACAACCTGCGCGCCAACTTCACCAACCGTAACGGTTACTGAGCTAGTGCTTACAGTCGTGGATGACATATCAGTGCCTTCGGTCAAATCAGCAGCAGCAATCGCAGGATACTTAGGTACTTGGATCGTCTTGCCAGCGTCAGCGCCGATGTCGTATCGAGTAACCAAACCCATCATCAAAGACTGTTCTTCAGCCGTGAATCGAGCTTGAGCGATAATGTTGACGAATAGATCGTCTAGGGTTGTGCTAGTAGTAGCAGCCATTGTATTTCTCCAAAACTAAAAAATGGTTAATTCGGTCACTTCGCCTTCTTCATGGCAGCATATGCTTCTTTGCCGCCGTTGTTCCAGTTTTCGACCATATCAGCCACCGATACAGGCTTCGGAGTAGAGCCACCAGCGTTACCCTGACTGCCCGCCCCTCCACCGGAGGCACGAACGAAATGCGGATTAGCCGTTAGGAAATCAGAAACCAACTCATCAACAGATAGTAGGTCGCCGTTTCCGTTGTATCGCGGGGTTCCAGAATCATCGAGAACTTCAACTCCACCGTCATCGGCTAGTCGAACTCGGTTCTTCAATAACTGCGACACCTGATCAGGGGATACCGCTTCATGCTTACTTGCTGCGCTTAACAGTGATCCATCGACCAATGTTTGTTGCAACTTCTGCTTGTATGCCGTGATCTCTTGATCTTTTTTCTCGACGGTTTGCTTCAGTATTGACTCGAATTCGCCGCGTTCCTTTTGGCGTTCTATTTCAGCCTGTTCACGCTCTTGCATGATTTTACGGGCTTCATCTAAGTCGATACCTTCGAGTTTCTTATCCGCTTTCCTGCGTTCTCGCGCTATGCGATCAGCAACAATGCGGTCTAACTCTTCTTGCGTAAACGTCTTGCTTTCCTGAGTAGTTTCGGTCGTCTCAGTCTCGACAGCTTCATCCATGACTTCTTCGCTCATGTAACGATTATCCTCTAATGAGTAACACGCCGAGTGTAACCCATCGCGGTATTTTTAATCCATCACTTTTTCTTGCCCGACTTTTTCTTCTTTTTCTTCTTCATCTTCGACGCTGGGCTGTTGTAATGGTTTGGCATTCTTCTTTCCCTTCTTGGTTTTTGGTTTCTCGATTGGCAGCAATTCATCAATCACTGCGTGTAATTCTTTGAAATCATCCGACTCGGTATCCGGTGCGGCTGCTTCTAGCGGTTCGATCAGTTGCCGAATAGCCGGGGGGATTGGCCTTCTGGCGCATAGGTTTGTTGCGCGATCTAGTTCTTTGCTCATGTCACTCCACTATCGGTAACCAGTGATGCCGACAATTATACCCGCCTCGGACGATAAAAGGGTCACCAGGTGCCTTGCCAGCCCAAGAACCTTGCCAGATGTCATTGATTTCATCTTCTGTGAACGTCTTTCCTACATGGTCGCGGCAGAACTGTCGGCTGTCTCGTATAACGTCGCCATAGTATTTGAACTTAGTTACACCGGCTTCATTAGCGGTGGCTTTAGTTATCGACGCGCTGTACTGGGCTAGGCTGTCATTCGCCATCTGCGTGGCATAACGACGCATGTTGTTACCCAATCGGTCGCGGGCATAGATGTTTTGCAGTTTATCGACTGCATCTTGCTGCACTTTCCCGGTAGCTGTCTGCGCTACCTCGACCAGTTGCCTCGCTTCTTCATCATCGGATTGTTGATATACGCCATTGATTTGACCGCGTAACTCAACGATGAGATCAGCTTTGCTTCGGCCTGTTAGCGTGGATTGGTATATGCCAGTTGCTAAGGTATCTAGCTGCTGATCGGCGATTGCTTGAAAGCCTTGGAATGATAACTGCTGCAATGCTGAGATCGCTTCGGGTGCTACCCGCGTGAACGTGCCGAACTCGGAAAGCATCGCGTACTGTCTGCTGGCAACGTCAATATACTCATCGATCATAGCTTGCGCTTCAGATAAGAAATCGACCTCCATCAACCGGCGAACTTCTTGCCTAGCCTGAATCGACCATTCCAAATCGAATAGCTTGCCGTCGGTATCAGGTGCACTGTTAACGTAAGACGTTATGTTCCCTTCTAGGGTTTGCAATACCCCAGCCATGCGGCGCTGATGTTCGTCAGTTAACCGCTCTAGGAAATCCGCGTAATCATCATTCGCCGCCATTATCAGATGGCTCAATCAGTTCGTCGCCGCCGGGGACTTCATCAAGGCCGATCTTTTCACGAACCTCGTTGAGACTAACCGCGCCGCTGTCGATGTGATACTTGTAGATCTGAGTACGTTCTGAGAAATCACCCACCGCTCTTGTGCTGTCGATTATCTCTTCATGCGCTTGTGCCAGCTTCTCATCGTCTAACACTAGATCGGCAATCTGCTTGTCGACTTCCTGCATCATTGTAAGAGAACGTACACCACTGGCTCTAACCTGCTGCAAGAACAATAGCTCTTTGTCGTAATCGCGTAGATCAAACGCATCGGGGTAGAACACCTCAACGTCAGGGGTTACACCCAGCCAGTTGCAGAAATACGTCCAGACATGCTCTTCGGCTAACTCTAACAAATCAGCCTTCTCGGATAGCTTTGCGTTAAGCATTTGGAACTCAGTCTGCATCGCTACGCCTGATTGCGTGATTGCTTCGGTTCCTCGTACTGCGCCCATATGAGCCATTCGGTTGATAGCCTCAACCTTGTCCTTGATTGATTCGCGTATCGAATCGATATTCTGACCGCTAGGTTGTAACAGATACGGCTTTAACCCTGCATCGCTATCTTCGGGCAAGTTGATAACCGAACCAGCACCAGCACTCGCGTCTGCGTCATAAGTCTTAACCAGTGACGGATGGTTGCTGATACGAATAAGCTGCTCGATCTCACTTAACTCTTGATAAATAGCCTTCTGCATTAACGCAACGTCACTTAGATCGCTAATGCCTACGCCTCGGACAACACTGCGCGCAGCAGGTAAGAATGCCGCTGGGATCTTGCCCAATGGATTGGGTACTTCTTCAATCTTTGTCTCAGCGTGGCCGTCATCTTTCCAGAACTCGATGGTGTCTTTGCGCCACAGCCTGTAATAACTAACGGTCGTTGTGGCATCTTCACGGTCTACTGACTCGCGCAGCTTGAGATAGGTAAGTTCAAACCGCCCACTAGGGGTGCGCTCATACTTCCAATCAAATACGTTCTCAGGCGTGAACAGCGTTACATATGGCCGAATGTCTTGGTCTAGTTCTTCTGCTCGCGTCTGCGCGTTGCTTTGCGGCTTATCAACTAGAATCCAAACGTGACCATACACCGACGCCCAGATCTGCGCTTGCTTCATAAACGAATTAAAGTTCATGCCATCAAGATCAGCGTCACTGATGAATGATTGCAGCGCGGGGTTATTAGCCAGACTGTTATAACTTCTGACCGGCGGTACACGCCACAGAAACGATGAATAGATGTGAACAATGTTCCGGCAGTGGTTATCTACCGGAGTGAGTGAGATGCGACGGTTGTAATCGTCTTTTGATTCGTTGAGATAGCCAGTCAGATATGAACCTGCTTGGTAATCCTCGCCGCCCATGTATGAGCGCAAATACAGCTCCCATCGTTCTTCATTCTGATCATAATCGGGATGCTGGTATTCAAGAAATCGCATTAACTCCACCTCACCGGCTGCGGTACGTCGTGTTCCTTACGAATCGGGAACATATATTCAATCAAGTAACCCAGTGCGTCGTTCATGTGATCGAACCCGTCATCCTTATTCGGCTGGCTGGTGCCTTCTTTGTACGTTTGACGCTCTAGGCTGTTGACTACGTTTTTACAGTTGGGGCTAACAAATAGCCGCCGCTCTTGTTCGCTCGATAGCAGTCTGCTATTCACCGCGTTGATTCTATCACGAATCGCTGGGTGTCTTGTCCTAACTTTAACCTTGAAGCCCGCGTTTTGCAGTATGTTCAGATCCGTTCGACTCCCTGCGGATGTCTTACGCTGCGCCGATGCTGGGTCTGGGTAGATAGTGATTGGCTTGTCATTGTAACGCTGCCTGATCTCATCGACCATCTCATCGGTGTTCGAGCCATACATCACGATCTCATCAATCGCGTGTACTACCCCGCCATCCCTAACGCATACAACAGCCGACATCGGCTCGACGTTAAAGTCCATCCCAATATGCAGATCTTCGATTGGGCCTTTGTAGGTCTTAACTGACTGTTCACGGTTGAAGCCGTAGTAAATGATCCCGCTATAGTTAACAAACCTCGCCTCATACTCTTGCTGAAACGTGCGCTCATCCAGGTCGTGCTTTGCTGCCTCGATCTCTTGCGCTTCTACGTTACCGCCCTCGATGGTCGTATATTGGAACGCTTGCCACGACTCGTAGCCATCAACGCCCCTAGTCCATAGGTCATAGAAGTGGTTTCTGCCTTTCGGTGTTCCAATAAATAACGCCGAACCTTTGCGGTCTGATAGCGATGGTCGCAACACTTCATACCAAGCCTCTGGCCGCATATCCGCGAACTCATCCAGAACGACAAAATCTAACGCCCTGCCGCGCAGACTGTCCGGGTTTTCGGCACCTTTTAGTGAGATGGTTGACCCATTGCGAAGTGTGATGGTGAGTGATGTTTCGTTCTTGCGCTCAATATAGCCATCAGGAATTGACTCGATCAGCATTGCCCAAGCGATTTCTTTAGCCGCTTTGTAGGTTGGTGCAACATACCAGCAGTTGCGGCTTCTAGCGCCTAGGGCTACCCGCAACAGTTCGTAAATACATAGGAACGTTTTGCCGAATCGTCTACCCGCTACAACTACCCTGAACCGGCAGTTGCGAAAAAAGATATCATCCTGCGGCTTGGTTAGCTTCATCGGCTCGCTGTATCACTATCGGTTGCAAGTCAATCGGCGCGGCTTCTGGCTGATCCATCTGGCCTAACCAATTTTTGCCTAGCCATATAAGCTGGGTGTTGTCCCCGTCCATTGCTTTGGTGTACTGCCTACGTCTGAGGCTCATTTTGCCCGCTGCGCTCTTTTGTTTGAAATAGTCCGAAAAACCGATGCCGTGATCGCGCTTACACGCTGCGTTTAGGGTGTCGTAATCCACACCAAGAACTGCTGCTTGTTCTTCGCCAGTGCAGTGTATCTCGCACATCGTATCGACTTGGTGCCAGTCTATTTCAGCCAAGGGTCTTGCCATTAGTTGTTAAAGCTTCCGTTTGTTCTGCTGGGGTTATCGTGGCGCTCGACCATAGCTTCTAATGCTCTGATCCGGCTAGGCGGGGGCAGGTCTGAATAGTAAAAGACCCGCTTGCTTGCTGCTGTATGGGCGGTTCCTGTATGAACTTCGCCATTCGGCATTGTATGAACCTGACCCGCGTATATCGTGCCATCTTGATTGAACAGTAATACACCACGCATTTACTTTTCTGCCTCCAAGAATTTAAGCCGCGACTTTATCTCAACAAGCTGCAACTCTAGCTCCCTGACCCGTTGAACGCTGGCGTTCACTTCAGGCGGGGCGTGAAGTTGTCAATCCAGTTGTCGTTTTCTTCAACCTCGATCATCATCATAGCTTGTTCGCGCTCTAACAAGCCAAGGCGTTCAGTGATACCAAAGTATGCCCAAACACCTACAGCCGTTGCTCCAACCAAACTAAGCAAGTTTTTCAGCGGGATCGTCAGTTCTGAATCTTCGGAAACCTTAGCCACCAGCCTTGCCCTTCACTTTCTCATATCCGCGAATGCCTGACATTCCAAGCATTCCCAATAGAACCGGATACAGTAGATCCGATTGTATCTCAGGAACAGGCAACCAAATGCCCAGGAATGGGCTGACCACTACGTTGTAAGCCAACCCAATCCAACAGATATGGCCGATCATTGGTCGCCAGCTTCGTTGTAGCCAGTTACCGCCAGCCTCGACTTTGGCTAGCTCGATCTGCGCTAGGCTTAGTTCCTGCGCGTGATTGTCTGCCATCGTTGCGATTTCATGCGCTAACTGCGCCCGCTGGTCTTTATCCTCGATGAACTTATCGAGAATCCCCGCTACAGGCCCGACCAGTTCTTTAACAATGCCTATTCCCATAAGATCGCGCTCTTGCTCGTTATGGTCAAAATAAACTCTTTGCCAACCTTTGCAAAGAATTCTCTACAGGTCGCCTTGGAATTGTAAACCATCGGCACCGTTTTTGTAATCTCCCAGCCGTTACCTAGCCCGATGCAGCCGTGTAGCTCTTTCGGCCAGTTTGCGGGGTGGATCAGTATATGGCTGCGATCAGGCACGTTGGTTAACTCTACGACGCCCTTAAATCTGTTGCCGTCGAATGGCTGACACTCATAGCTCGCTTCGGGTACGCATGACTCCCACGGCTTATTGTCTAACCAAGGCCGCTCTACGGTGTAGCAGTGAAACCCGCAATCCGATGTCAGTTCACCGAACGTCCCATCTTCTAAATACGCCAGCCGTTCTAGTTTTACAGTCTTCATATCACCTCAACATAGCAAATCGGGTATTTTAACCCTTTTGCTACCCTAAACGAAAGGTTTACTTTTGGTTGGGTTTTTGTAATTATTTGCGGGTCAAAACAACTAAGAGAATCAAATGAACGACACATTTTTTCGCGCTACTCAGGCGCTCAACAAACTGCCCGAAATCTTTAGCAACGGATCGACCAAGCGCATACCGCGCAAGCTGACCGATAAAGAAATCGACCGCATCTGTGAACTTTACACGCTGGGATGGTCTAAGCCAGACATCGCTTTAGAAATGAACATGCACCAAAGTACGGTGTACAACGCGGTTCGCCGCTTTCTACGCTCGGAGTCAAACTAGTGAAAATACGATATATCTTGCTGGCCGCGTTAACCTTGATTCTAATGATGCAAGCCTCGACGATGGCTTTCGAGGATGAACTGCAAGAAGAAGCGGATTATATAACCAACGTCTGTGATGGCATCTGGCCTGACTTTAAGGGTCTAAGACCTACTTGCCCTGATCGGTTCGCCTACCAACCTTAAAATCTGTTCTTCTTCATCTTCAGGGGCTTCCTCGCCGGGGTCTGGCCCCTCGATTTCGCCTTGGTCTTCGCAGATGACCGTTATGATCATTCCGGGCTGCATATCCTCAATCAGTATGTTCGCCATAATAACCCGCCCTTTTTTCGTAATCTGCTTGCTGCTGATGCTTGAATTCTTCGCGCTCGATCAGTTTAGCAAGTTGCGCTTGGGCGTGGTGTAAATTTTCGACTTCTTGCGTCTCAGCAAACGCCGTCACCGACTTAATAACCTCGGCATCAAGGTATCCCATGCGTCGGGATACGATCAGATCAATCGGGTAGACTTCTTCAATCATGGACTTCTCGCAGATCGCCTTGGAATTCGTAAACTCCAGGCTTGTGTACCCTAACAAATTCGGGCATCAGCAGAACCCCGTCGCGGATCGTTATTACAGCAAAGCCGCTGACCCAGTTCTTTGGCGAATCCTCAGCATACTCGAACGCTGACGCATTAGGCTCTTGCATTGTGCCTAACTGAACCCCGTACCTAGTCCCGGTGTAATCAGTGAACGGTTTGCATTCCTGCTGATGCGTGTGACCTGTAACCATATTGACGCCGCCTTTCAGGACGTTGTTATACCCTGCGTGAACGCCACCGTTCCATCTATGCTTAACGACCAACTTTTGTAAATTGCCGAAATTGATATGCACAGACATATAGATCGACCAGCTTGGGAAAAAATCTTCTAGCCTAGTTCCCGTTAGCCCTCGCATTTCTGGCATCTGCATCGCCAGCCGTGACTCGAACCGAGAATCATGGTTGCCTATTGTCCAAATCCGCTGCGCACTAGGCGCGGCTTTTTCTATTTCTTCGAGTCTTAGCTGTACGGTGTCCATCTCATCAGCCAACGCTGGGATGTATTCCCAACCCCTTGGCGGGTGTCGGCTAATGCTTGCGCCGTCGATCATATCGCCATTCAGAATGATCATATCAGGCTGTAGTTCTTTGGTTAGTTCAACGAATGCTAGGTGGGCGGTCGATACGGCATTCAGTTGGTAGTGCGCGTCTGATCCGATGATCATCACCAAGTTGTCGGCGTCGATCTCTTTCCGCACATGCTTGGCTGGGGTATTTTGATCAATCTTGTTGGGGTTAGTGATCAGGCCGTGATCGGCTTCTAGCAACCTGCGTTTCTTGTAAACATTCCTGATGTCGATGTCGTATTTACGCGCCATTCCAGATGCGCCGATTTTACGAAACTCAGCTATCCATTCTTGATGATTCAATCCCGTCTTGTCTTGATATTCTTGCACTGTTCTGCCTCATATAGTGATTAGTCACATGCGCCCAAATGAGTCCTTTCCAGCCCGTTCTGTACTGCAAATCAATATGATGTTGTTCTTGTTCCCAAACCTGTTTTGCAGCTTCATCCATCGCCTTAATCATTTTGGCGGCTATTTGTCGCGGCTTCACAGTACGCAATCAAAGCATTTTGACTGCCCCATCCCTGTATATTTCGGAAATTTTGAGCGTGCCTTCCGGGTTCTACAGTGTGAGCAAAAAAGTAATTCAACTGGTTGATACCCTTCTGCTTGGGCGATTGTACCGCCATTTTTCACAAAATTCTCAACGTCTTGCTGCAACCTTCTGCGTGATGCTTCACGCTTTGCGTTGAATGATGCCCTCAACTTATCCTCCCTTCGTGGTACTTAATATCCTGACTGAACCGCTTAATCATATCGCGGTAGTCTGCTGCGTATAACTTCCTGACCTTGCGCTGAACTTCCAGCATATGCTCGACAAAATCTTTACCGTAGTAATCAATCATCCAAATCGTATAAGCCTGAGCCGCTGCGCCGTGTTTCATGCCCCAGTTGTTGCAAGCCTTACACTGTGGGTGAACGTTCTCAACCTCCAACGCCCAATAACTACTGCGACCCTTCGGTATAAAGTGACCGCCATCCATTTCTTTGTAGTGTTTTGTGATACCGCAGGTAACACAATCAGCATAACCGTGATCATCTGCGGCTGAGATTCTAGCCAGCAGTTGCAGCTTTTTCATCGCTTTGGCCCGTAAAGTTTCTGACATCAGACTCCGCACATTCCTTCGCATTCATCCATAAAATTAAAGGCCACTTGATCTTCCGCAGGATCGCTCAAATCAACCTCATCTAGCGGCTGCAAACTTCGGTGAACGTATAATTTTTGTTTTGTTTTTGAAAACCCGCCACGAATTACATGGTCAATAACTGTAGCTTCAATCCAAGATTTAGGGTCTTCGGCTTTCATTTTTCGCCAAGTAGCATTGTCGTGATATGGGCAGAACGTGCAGGCGCTTTTCTTCGGCAGTTCGTTATAGCCGTGGTCGCGCATCCACTCTAGACAGTGCAACCGACTCATGCGCTTTTCAATAAGCGGCCATCGGTTGTTACACCACTTCTCTGGCGCGTCTTTCATGCGCTGAATTTCATCGCTAGATATGCCGATCCACTGCTCCACTGTATCCGCAGGAATGCGCTGTCTGGGCATATAGCCTGCTAGCTCTCTTATCTTTTTCTGTATGGGCTTCACCTTGTAATCGGATGTGCATTGGCGGCGTAATAGCCCAACACCGCCGCTAGTATTACTCGTAAAAAATGGTGGATTTGCGAACCTTTCTTCACCGTTGAGGATTGCCTTTTTTAGACTTCCGGCTGTGACGCGCAACACAGGAAATGGTAATTGAGTTTCTAACCAATCTAGCCAACTATATATGTGGTCTGGCTCACTTTGCGTATCTGCAAAAATCGCGTAGTCAGGCATGGGCGTGATCTCGCCATGCGCCGCCATCAAAGCCATAGTGGATGACTGCACCCCAGCACCTAAACTCAAAACAACTAATTTGGTCATTATCTGATGCCTCGCAGGTTGGCTTGTCGCGTTCTTTCGGCTTCAAAGTATTTGTTGCCTAGCTCGATCTGCATCTTAACTTTCTGTGCCGCGATGTTTTTATACTGAGCCTCCAGATACATTTCACGCCATTCGGCTTTTGCCCTGACCTCTTGCTGCGCTTTTGCCGCGCTCATCCCGCTGTCCATCATCGCTTTAGCCGCTGTCGCTTCTTGGCTTTTCAATCTGGCTTCGGCTTCCGCCGCTTCAGCTTGCGCGTCATCCCATTCATCGATGCGTTGGCTTAGCTTATCAAGAATCCGATCAAGCTGGTCTACTTCTCTACTCATGCCCTTCTCCGCCTTTTTGCGTATCTGATCCGCTGATACTTATCGAATCGGATCGTTGTTTCTGATGGTTGTAACGGTGGCAATTTGAGCCACGAATATGGCGCTTTGAAATCGTACTTCGCCAGTGTTGTGAAATACGCAACCCCTGTTTTTCGGTTGTTAAGCACACAAAGCCCCAGCATTTCACGATAGAACCTTCTAATATCGTCAACGCTTGGGCCGTCCATCGCTGAATAGGTGACCAATTCACCATCCCGAACCTGTATGTCTTTGCCTTTTTTCTCAGGTAGCTCCCAGTCACATTTCGGGCATTGTCTAGCACTTTCAAAAATATGGCCGCAGCTATCACAGACAATTCCTTCGCTGTCTTTAATTTTTTTATCAAGTCGTTCCTGCGCGATTCGTTCATACAAATTCCCCGTTGGTTCTAATCCCCACGGCACTTCATCGCTGGCGAAGCCTAATCGGACAACATTACCAGCATGATCCAGCACCAAACAATCTTCTTTACCTTTGGCGGTTCTCAGTCCCCGGCCTAGCATTTGCAGGTGCAGAATGATCGACTGAGTTGGTCTAGCTAATACAACGCAATCCATTTCTGGTAAATCAAAGCCATAAGTTGCAACCATGCAGTTGGTCAGCACTTGGGTTTCGCCAGACCTAAACCGATCAAAGATGCCTTTGCGCTCGCCAATCTCGGTCATGCCGTCAACGTGCTCAGCTTTCACGCCCTGCGATACAAAGCGATCTCGCACCAAGATGCTGTGCTTCACTCCAGCGCAGAAAACCACTGTTCGCCTACCTCCGGCAAGCTTCAGCCAGTGCTCAACAATGTCGCCGACAATGTGCTGTTGCGACATCCGCTCTTGCAACTGGGTTTCGTTGTAATCGTGTTTTTTGCGATCAATGGTTATCCCGTCTAGGTCTACTTGCGTCGGCGCGTAATAAGTCGCTTTCGCCAGATGCCCCATATTCATCAACTCAGAAACCATAGGCGCTTGGATCATTACGTCGTAGGCTTCCCCTAATCCGCGCCCATCTCCCCGCGCTGGTGTCGCCGTCAGACCCAGGATGTCAGTGCCGAGACCTTTGTAGTGATCAATAAGCTTTAACCAAGTCGGGCTGAGTGATAGGTGGCACTCATCGATGATTAACAGGTCAGCTTCGGGCAGTTGGATCTTGCCGCTTTTACTTCTTGCGTGGAGTGTGTCTTTGGATGCAATCTGCAACGGACAACCTAAAGTGTGATAGGTCATATCCTCGCCAGCCATGATGATGCCGTAATCATTCCCGAAGTCGTAACCAATCGCGTCGAACTTGTCGGCGGTCTGGTCTACTAACTCACGGCGCGGCAGCAGGAACAAAACACGCTGGTCGTTTGTCAAATAATGGTCAGCGATGGCCGCAGCCATGACCGTTTTACCTGATCCGGTTGGTGCTTGTAAGATGATTGCTTCGTGTTTTGCTAGCTCGACAATTGACTGATCAACCGCCCGCTGTTGGTATTCTCTTAGTTCCATTCTCGATCAATCCATACTTGAACGAAGTGATATTTACCTTGCAGCGATTCAATTAACGCCGTCAGTTTTTTTTCGACAATTTCAGGCGTCACATAAGGCTTTATGCTTTCAATAACTAGCATTCCGTCAGGATCGTCATACTGCTGACCTTTATCATCACAGCAGCAAATCGTGACCGTAGATTTGCCGTCCATCGCCAGGAACATAACAAAGGCGACTTGCGCCTTCCAATCATCGTTATCGAATGGATAAATGTTGTAGGTTGCTAATTCCATAACAGCAATGACCGCTTACTTCGACGGGATTATATTTACATAGCCCAACCCTAAAGTAAACCCTTAGTTTACTATTTAGATCAAAAAAATGGCCTGTTTCAAAAAGCCATAGTGACCGCTGGGTGCGTAGGGTGTCCTATCACCTGAAGGGATTGTCAGTTGAGGCTATATTTTCATCCGACCATTTCGCGGTATATGCAAGCTGGCCCAAACTTGTCCTACCCCATTGGGTCACGACACCTTTAACGGATGTTCAATTTCGCGCTGCACCAAAAGCGCGTAGCTTCTCAACGTTTGTCATCAGATTTGTTTCGCTCAACGGTTCAATACTGACTAGACCGCGCCCGTTAGAGTTTCTGCCACTTTCGTGGAGCTTGGAAAAGTAAGCAACCGACCCGCCACGGGAAGTAGGGGGAGGGGATGGGGGCCGGTGCTTATCCGTAGAATACGTCAGGACGAATCTCTTGGCGAGTTACATTGCCGCCAGTTAGCCGTTCAATCTCTACTACCCTCGTCGCAGGTATCTGCGTTCGCTTCCATTTTGAGATCGCTTGCGGCTGAACACCAAGATGCTTCGCTAAATCGCGCTGCGTCCCAATGTGCTTTTTGATTCTTCTGAAGATTTCTTGATCCATCCGGCGATCTTAATTCAGCCAAAACTAAAAATAAACCTTTTATTTTCTAAACGACGGGTTTATTATTCTTGCATCGGTTGGGAAGCCGATCACGAGAAACACTAAGAAAGGGGAAACCTATGATATGCAGATCCGACGAAGACCGTGGCAATCCACGCGCTCCATTCAACCAAGAATCCATTGATCCTAGTGATCGTGAATTTGAAGTCAACATCTTTCAAGAAGACACGCATTTTGCCTACGGCGTCAGTCACCTTGACCGACTAATTGGCGAGCAACTACGACCTAGAAACCAGTGGTCGTACTCAACCCTCGACCTTGAACACGATGGCCGCTCAACCATTTGCGATCAGGATGGTCACGTTGTCGGATTGATTGAGGAAATCGAGGCATGAAAGTCAAAGAAGAACTCACCACATTTTCTGAAGTGTTCGATGAGCTTGAAGCCGTCGTTCAAAACTCACCTTTGCCAAAATTCACCGAGGCTGATATGACTAAAACACCCGATCTGATTTCTTGGGAACTGAAACGACCTTGGCCTACCAACCAAGTCAAAGAACGCAAGGGGCCGGGAGGCAAGATGCTGTCCTATGTTGATGCGCGTCAGGTTATGGCTAGACTCGATGCTGTAGTCGGCCCGGACGGTTGGCAGTCGCATTACTCCGAAATCGGCGGCAATTGCTGTTGCACCTTATCAGTAAAGATGGGCGATCAGTGGATCGCTAAATCTGACGGCGCTGGCGAAACTAGTATCGAAGGCGAGAAGGGTCAATTCAGTGACGCATTCAAACGCGCAGCCGTTTCTTTCGGCATAGCTCGCTATCTATACCGTGACGGGCCGTTGTTGTCCCCAGAACAGTACGAAGAAAAATTACCAAGGCCAACAGCATGAAACTACCAAAGAACGGAATCAGTAAAACAGTGGTCGATAGAATTGTCGGCCACGATAAATATGGCGTAAGTGCGGCGGCGGTCATTGCAACCGCCAAGAAGGTTCACAGTGACGCGACTGAAAAACAGATCCGCAAGGCGCTGGATAACTGCATTCAACGCGGCTACCTCACGCGCACCCAGAAGGGTCGCTATAAGCCCCGAAATCGGCTCTCTGGCAGGGTAATCACGCCGATTGACTACAAACCGACCCAAACCCCAAGGGTCACTACCGAAACGCCTGAAAAGGCAAAAATTAACAACAAACGGATTCTCGGCGCTTGCGTCTTTGCGTCCTTAGTTGTGTCAGCTTTCGTAACTTTACTGCTAGGAAATTAGAATGGAAAAACAATTTGTCGATGGTCTGCGAGCATTCAAACCGAATGAAAAATCGCCCGACTTCATCAAGGCCAACGTAGTGATCCACACTGCCGACCTTGTGAAATGGCTAGAAACCCAGCCAGAAAAGATCAAGATTGATCTGAAAGAATCACAGAAGGGTTCCTGGTACATGGAGGTGAACACTTGGAAGCCGACCAGTGAGCCGACCACACCGCCGCAGCCGACCAATGATGAGCTTTTAGAGGATGTGCCGTTTTGACCGGGGCGTATAAAGTGTCTGAGGATCAAAGGTATATTGCCATCCAATACCCTGCGCGTTGGGAAGAACTGCCCCACAGTGACAAAATCGCTGAATTGATGAAGCTAAAAGGCCGAGTCTTGGCAACCATCAACGCCATCGAAATTGATGAAATGTATGAACGCCTCGACCGTAAGTGAAGAAGATCTCTATGGCGCTACGGTGTCCGATGATCGGCAGAGTGTTCCGTTGGAATTCTTTGTCGATTATTTGGACGCTGTGAAGCGTAACTGGGATTCGATCTCGGAGTTCAAGCTGGCCTGTCTTGAAGAAGATAAAGACGCAGCCCGCAGCGCGTTGGGTGACATCCCGCAAGCCGATGAGCTTCTGTTGTGGCGAGCACCAACGAAGGGGTCAGTTTTTACAACCAAAGAACGCGGGTTCCTGAAGTCTTAGTCCCGGACTAATATGGCCTCGATGAATATAGCGATCTCGTTGCTTGCCGCGCTGGATTTAGCCTCGAAGTGAAAGTCGGTCTTTTCCGCTATCTTGAATGGCACCTGTCGGTCATAGCTAACCTGAGAATCCGAAAACGTAGCCTCGGCAACCTTTAGGGTTCTGCCCGCGCTGTTAGTAACCACGTTCCTGATAACCAGATACTGATTGCCGTTGGCCGTTGCGGAGTTACAGTCAATGCGGAATAGGTACAGGCTATGGCCCGCCGGTACGGTGTAAACGGATGACTGGGTTGTTCCTAACGTGGCCTCGATGTAGGCGTAGGTTGTGCCGCCGTTTGTTATTGAGATGTTCCCGGTAGCGTTACCGTTTAAGATGATCGCGCTGTTGATCCGATAGAATAATACGCTGCCAGTTACCGCAGTCGTGCCATCTGATCCATCGGTCGTTAGTGTTTCAGTAACCTCGGCATAGGTTGCATCGAGTCCCGTAATCTTAACCTGCAAACCAGTATCGCCAGATGCAGAACTTGCCACTGACATCGCAACGCCAGAAGATGGATAGGCGTAATTGCCACCATTGTTCCAGATGGTTTCAAAAGATGTCCCTATGGCTCGGTTGAATCCAAAGATGTTAACCGCAGTCGAATCATAGATGTTCCCCTTAGCAACATCATATAGGAATTCAGTCGTTGGCCTTGTCGAGTTGTACTGGTACATCTAGCGCCTCTTTGATCTTAGCCGCGTGGTGACTCATTGCGGCTTGCAGTTCTTCATAGTTTAGCAGGGTTTGATGAACTTGTTTTTGCAGTTCTTGAATGCGCTCAACTCTGGCTTTTGCTTCTTCATTCAGATCTTCTTCAGCATATTCGACTTCATCAATTGTAATCATCGGCGTCCCCGTTTGGTTGAGCCGATACTTTATCAGAATTAAGTGCGCATAACAGCAAGATAGCGTAGTGGGCGATTTTCAACGCCTCCATTCGCTTGGCGGCTTCTTTCATTCTTTAGTCTTTGGCGGATCTCGCAGTAATAACTTTGTGCCTACATCCGCAACCGGCACCAGTCTAGGTTCACAGAATGCGTCAAAATGTTTTGTTTTGGGCATTACGATTTGATGCTTTGAAACGTCCTGATGCAGTAACGCGGTTTTGTATTCTAGGCAACTGGTCAGTTCGCGGAATGCTAACTCTAAGCGCGGCTCGCCTTTTTCGAGAATCATCAAAACAAAGATGAGCATTGTATCCACTAGATTCTCCGCTTCTGCTTGATGGCTTGAGTCTTAACCGCTTTCGGCTTCATTAACTCCCAAGTCAGGATAACAAGCTTGGAATCCCACGCAGTCCCCAGAACCCTTGGCCCTTGATTCCTGACATAAACCGTCGCGCCATACCCGCATTTCTTGTGATTGAACTGCAACCACTTGATGGCTACAGCCTGGCGTTTTGCCGGTGGCTGAACATAGCGAAGGTTTCGATATTCGCGCATGTCACAAAACAGGTTTGGCCGCTCTGGGTCATAGACTACTTGGCTAGAAGTGCCTGCACCAATGCTTGGATCTGCTCGTTCGTTTTCTCTTGGATCTTTTCCTGCCGACTGAGCGATTCGATTACGGCCTGAACCTTCTGATCCGTTACGGCTATCGCCTGGCCGTTCTGCTGGGATTTTTTTATTGCTTCTTCCGCTACCGCCTCAATGCGTTCTCTGGCTTCATCTGCGTGACTTACGTTGGCACTCATGGCCGCATACCCCATCAAAAATGAGACTACAGCAGCGCCGATTGGTAGCAGATAAGTGGGGATTCTTATGGCTTCAGACATATGTACCTCAGAAAAAGTGCGATGTTATTACTGTTGCAGCCGTCGCTAGGGCTGTCGTGATTACCAACCATGCGAGCTTTTCCCATCTCGCAGCGTGAGCGTCAGTGGCCGACCGAAGTTGCTTTAACTCGATCAATGCCTCACCCCATCGCCGACCACAAACTTCTTCATGTTTTGCGATGCGTTCGAGGGCATCTAAGGCCAGATTGCGCTCTTCTTTGGTCATTCTTTGGCTTTCCCAAAATTCAAAGCGATGTACTCAATAGCCGGATAAATATATTTGGCATATATCGCATCATCTTTTGGGGTTGGGGTTGCTGCGCAAATCGCAGAACACAAAACCGACAAAGTAGGTAACAGAGCAATAATTTCGACTAATTCCACGGCGTACCACTCGCTTGAACTGGGTTCTTAGATAACTCAATCTGGTTAGCAACGCTGGCCTCGCATGACTCGACCTGATCACCTAACGCAGCCTTTGCCCATTCTACAGCATCATCGTGAGTTATGTCGCCCCATTCGGTAAAGGCATCTGCATCTGGTGCTTCTAACGATACAGTGCCGTAGCAGCGGCCATGATGGTCACCGTCTGAGTCATTTAGCTGCCAGTGCAGGGTTGTTACAACGTCGCTTAGGTCGCCGTCGGTTAGGGTTCGTTCCATTGAGGATACTGTCCATGTTGCTGCCATTTTTATTCTCCTAATTAACCACAGTAGAGAACGCATGAAACTAACTTCACACCTTCATCACCATTTCCGATTGTTACTTTCCCGATTGTTTTACTTCTTATAATGTCATCTGACTGCACTTTGGCTGTGCCATCACCGTTAGATTCAAGCAAGTCGCCACCAGCGCAAGCGCCTGTGACTTTTACTTCACCAATACCTACACCAGAAACAATGATGTCCCCTTCTTCGGAAATACGGTCTACAACGCCGTAGACTCTAGCGTCGCCTTCTGAATCTGAAACTTTTATCTTGGCGTGGCTGTTTTTATGCTCTTGGTCAATTGTGCTAACAACTGTGCCTTTGGCGGTAGTAACGTCAATTCCGCTGGATGCGTGTGCGCCAGAAAAACCAACAAGCGATACAATGTTACCAGAAACATCTATAGAGCCTTCTAATGCCCCTTGTGCGTAAAACTGAATGATAGAACCGTCATCAGTCATCCGATTGAACGTAGAGACAACATCCCCAGCCCTAGCAACATCTAATCGGTTCGCGGCCATTAAGTTTATGCCGCCGCCAGAAGTGTTGTTAAAAAGAGTTGTGTCTGTGGTTCCCACAAGCAAATTGCCGCTGCTGTCGATTCGCATGCGTTCTGTGCCTGTGCTTGACCCAGCCGTTGAACCAGTAAAAAAACGCATTGCGCCACTGGTGGAGTGAATAGCATTAGAACCCGCTGATGTACTAAAGAACAACCTTGCGCTATCGGTAGAAGCATCACTATCTTGCCCAAGCTCAATACCATTTGCAGAACCAGTTACTACACTTAGGCCCGTGTTAG
>Ga0208644_1000670_pt1 | contig 30264 bp, 55 predicted proteins | sample VirMetDEL_Nov_18_FD_184517 | JGI IMG/M metagenome (GOLD analysis project Ga0208644, IMG submission 184517) | Aqueous microbial communities from the Delaware River and Bay under freshwater to marine salinity gradient to study organic matter... | ecosystem: Environmental > Aquatic > Marine >...
TCTATATCTGCTGGAGTAATATTATATTTTGCAAGAATATTATTTACTACAGATTCTACTATACCAGCACCAAACCTATCACTCATGCCATAAACTCCAAGAGATAGCTGCTAATACATTAGCTAGATCATTTCTCTTATTTTGATCTAAAGATATATTCTCTAGACCAATAGCAGTAGCGATAGCACTATCAATAGCATCTCCAAGACCAGGATATTTATCCTTTAATGATAGACCAGCAAAGTTAATTTGTCCAGCCATAGCATTATACTCTCGGAATTGACCAGTATTTTGTATAAATCCTGGTTCGTTACGGACAACATGAGAAAGCTGTGCATAGAATTGAGCTAATCTAATTTTATCTACGCCAGCATCTTCTCCAACAACCAAGGTTCCTATATTAGCAGTTAGACTTTGCAGTGCAGGAGTCGGAACAGCTACTTTTTCAAAGACAACATTTACCGTAGTTGTTCCTTGCTTAGGGGACTCTATATTAATTCTGTCTTTAATCCTTGGCCAAAATAAACCAGCAGCGATCAATATTAGACCTATGCTAAATTTAGTTGAGTCTGTCATATTTACGCTCCTTTATCATCATCATGACTCTGGTTTAATAATGGGAATACCTGCTCATCCAAAACCTTACAAACACCATGTAAACCTTGCTCATGAGCACATGCCTTAAAGTCATGCCACTTCTTTACCAGACACATAAAGTTATGTTCATGATCTGGCATTGGACTAGGTGTAGGTGTAGGTACAGGCACCGGAGTAGGTGCAGGTGTTGGGACTGGAGTAGGAGTTGGTAATGGAACAGGAGTTTCTGGTTCCTTATCGTCTACCACTACAGTCTTATTGTCTGGATTACCATTTTGTGTAGCAAAAAAGAATGATGCAGCAAATGCTACTCCAATAACAATTAAAACTATTTGAACTATATCCATTATTATTACTCCGTCTTTCTTAATGAATCTCCAACGATCCATGATGCAGCTAATAGAACTACATACTGCACTGTTTCTGCGTCTACTTCAATACCAAGCTCTGATGATGCAGCAACTAGAATACCAGCAACCGCAACCCATACTCTTCGACTCTTCCATAATGCTTCTAACTTTGTCATTGTTTATTGCTCCTTTTCTATAGAGGAAACCAATGTTTTAAATTCGTCATATCCGTAAGCACGAACTTCGTTAATAATAGCAACGAGAACCATATCCCGCTGACTTCTTGATAAATTTGGAATTCTTCTTTTTATTTGTCGTGCCATAAATAATCTTAATAGGCCCTTAGGACTTTTCATGTAATTATATACTTTTTCAGTGTCCTTGGTAAAATATATCATATAAATTATCTTAATGATATCTATAATCACACTACAGATTAGACCAATCAAAATAATATCGAAAGATACATTATCTGGAGATAATGCAGAAAACCTGTCATATACTTTTTTACTGAAGCTTTCTAATTCTTTTGACATTATCTTCTAACTCTCCACCAAAAGATACCCAATGGACCCTTTCTATATGTTGGGCCATTACTATATACTGGTCCACTATATGTAGTTGTTGTTGTACATGATCCATCTACACATTCTTCTACTGTAATAATTTCAGTTGATTGAACACTTTCTTGAGTCTTTGGTTCCTCTGTAATTATGAGTGGAACTGGAATAGTCATTGGTTCTAATGGCTGCTCTCTAATAACAGCCTCTATAGCAGTAGCAGATGGTGTTGGTATTTGTAATCTAGCCTTAGATAAACAATCACATGACCTGCCACACTCACTACATGGTTCTGTTATAGTTTCCACTGGAGCTTCAATAACATCAGACCCCTTATTTGAGCATCCACACTCACCGTCTGTGCATGGACATTTTGACTTATGACCATCTCCATGAGTAATTATACCTGTTCTTTTATCACATGGACAATTATTGTTATCTGGATTGTCTGGATTTGGACTAGAAGATAAAACAGTTGATAATTCTGTTGAAATCTCTGGCCTAAAATCAACGTGTTCATATGTTAATGCTGATGCTATTCCAATTAAGCTAAGAACAAAAGTAAAAAATTTCTGAATCATAAGTAATTCCTTGTTCCATAATCTGGTAGTTTTCTTGCTGGGAAACCATTTACATTACTAAATACCCATGAACCTCTTCCAGCCAACATGCTTCTAGCTACTGATTCTCTAATCCAAAAGCTACCGTCTGGCTGATCTAATCTTTTAGGTCCACTATTCCATAGCCCCCATGAATTTTGTACTAAAAATAATGTTTCATTATAAATTTGCCTGCTATCATCACAGCCTATCCATGCCATAGCATGTGCCCAGCTACCAGAAGCAGCAGCGATACCATTCTTATCTCTTCTAGATGAGAACCCTTGACCACTACATACAGAGATAGCATAGCCATTTGCTAATGCATCTCTCGCTTCTGCAACGGTTGAGATGAGAGAGATAGTTTTTACTTGATGCTTTTTAGCTTCAGTAGAATAAATATCATTAGGTATTCTATGATTAGCACCAATACTACCATTATATACTGATAGGTCTATCTTTCCGTAGTTTTTTCTTAATAAAATTCCGCCGCTTTGATTTACATATCTAGCAGCACCAGAGCACGACATACCCTGACCACGATGACCTCTGGATTGGTAAATCGCTTCCGTAGCACTGCGAGCCTCAAATGATTCTGGCTCTTTTTTAATATCAATTTCTACAGCCCTAGTAATATCTACTGCATTTCTGGTGGAATGAGATACACAATCACCCGTTGTCTGCCTTTCAGCAGGACCAAACCCAGGATCAAATTTTAATAATGATTTAAATGGCAGGCTGATTTTCCCAGAACCATCACCAGATAAATCATATGCTGCCGCACCGAAGATGGGCATTGGTAGTTCGCCTAATAACTTCTTTACGTCTTCCTCATCACACTCTACTCCAACAAATCCACTTTTATAGGCATTAAGCAATTCTCTTGGATTATTAAAATCACTCATTTTTAATATACCCCCTTAAATCAATAGCGTATGCAATTCTATCCCCAATATGCATACCGATTGAAGCTAATGCATCATCTACTATTTCGTAGTCTTTTTCAGTGAGTTCTATTTCTCCAGCCTTAACTTTCTTAGAGAACTTGTCTGGGCCCTCAATAGCAACACCTTGCTTGATTGCCTTCTTTTTACCATCGGGTCCAAGATAACATCTTCCAGAATCTCCCCACTTCCATCCACTTTTTTTGTTTTCAGAACATTTCTTCAATGGCATATCTTTTTCCTTATCTTTAGAAAAGAAATCTTATATATTATTATACACCGACATAGTCAGAACAAATTCCATAAGCTATATTTTCTTCAATGATTTTTTTAGTGGAATCTATATCTTGACATACTATAATACTAAAATCTGTTACATTTTTATTTGGATAGGTCCATATTTTTCTATTAGAGGTTAGCGTAAAATCATCTTCTTGATGCCAGAAATATTTTATATCAGTTCCCAATAGATATCTTAATGCTAATAAATTTTTACAATGTATCCATAACTTATTATTGTTTTCTATAATCCATTTGTATTCAACTTGATATTCTGGATTGTCATGACCAAGATATAGAATATCATTCTCCATATCTGTTACCCACAGATCTATTTCTACATCATATCCCTCACTTATTGCGTCACTAATATATGAAGGATTATTTTCTAGATTTGGTATTCGACCCGCCACATTTCCTCTATGAGATATTAATTTCATTCTTCGACCATATATTTATCTGAAGGAATAGAGGGCCACTTAATAACAATCAACTCTACATCTTTCAAGATTTCTGCATCAGCGATTTCGTTTGGTTCATGAATAAACATATCTCCAGACTTTAAGTGTTGACCATGAACAATCAACTCACCGCTAACAATATATGTCAATTCTCTAGCTATTTTATGAGTATGTTTAGGAGTTTTATAACCAGAAGGATATCTGTGATGAGCTACTTCAAAATATTCATTCTTGAATATAGATGGGTCAAAATTACCGATAAACCAACCATTAGTAAACTCTGAAATATTTTTAATAATCATTTTCTAAATCCTGTATTCTAGCTTGATGGCGACCACCATCAAAAGTCTCGCTTAATAACTTATCAATAATAGATTCTAAATTAAGATTTAAATTCGATGGAAAACTAAAGAAGTTCGCACAGTTATGTCTAATAGACATGATTGCAGAGTACTCATCATAAATTAAGGCACTTCTAATACCATTAAACTTATTTGCACACATATTTACACCCTGACCAGTCCTACAGGAACCAAAAATAAAATCGCAAGTTCCATCTCTTTTAGCCTGAACTGCTTGTTCTATAAAATATTTATAATCACAATCATTCTTCAAACTAGTTCCATAGTCTATATAATCTATGCCTTTAGATTCAAGTATTTTTTTAATCATCTCTTTAGTGTGATATCCAGAATGATCAGAACATACAGCGATTGGTTTATCACCCATTTTCTTGACTACGTTATTTTTATAGAATTCAAATTCTTTTGGGGTTCCAAAAATATGCATCTTATCTACGGGTACTGTGTCTATCTTCATACCTTTTTCAATAAGTACATTATAAAGTGGGGAAATGTAGAACTCTCCGTTTGTTCTTAGATTACGAGAAATCATTTCTTTTGCATTTTCACAAAAGATTTTACCACTCTTAAAATAATAGATACCTACACAGGCATGGTCACTAATAGCTTTCTTTTCCGCTGTTTGAACCGCATACCCATCATCATTTAGAGATACATAACTATAATTAGTAGAGTTTGATTTAAAAGTTAGAATTGTTCCGTCCACATGTGTTATCTTAATAAAGTTTTCTGGTATGACCTGAGGAGAGAATTCAATATCTAATGTGTGAATAAACAATGGAAGATCATTATCAATATATTCTGCTGCTAAAAGACAACTACATACAGATCCTTCTGTAAGCCCATCAGTTATAACAATTTTAATATCATTTCCATATTTGGCCCTCAGTAACTGATCGACATTATGATTTGATATCTGGTCATCTCTAACCACAAAAATCAGGTTACAATTGCTTATATCAAAGCAATCTAATGAAATATCTATTAGTTGTTTTCTTCCAATATAAATAAATTGTTTTGGAACTTTATATCCGGCATCAATAAATCTTTTCCCTAATCCAGCCATCGGAATAAGTAGATTATATTTTTTCATCCCGAATTCCTTTCAATATAATTTTTGTTTTTTTAGATGCTTTTTTCATTGAGTCTATTAAAGAATGATCTTTATAATAAAAAAATATAAAATATCCAGCAAAAATATCACCAGCACCATTGACACTAATATTTTTAATAGGTTCTATATCTATAGAACAAGATAATTCATTATTAATAATACAATCAATTCTATTTGGTTCATGTAAAATTATTGGAGTATCTATATTTATAGATTTATATAGATATGATCTTTCTCTGGAATCAAATATAAGGTCTGAATTTTTCATTATTTCTAAGTATGGAATTCTATCTTGGGTGGTACAAAAGTCAATACTATAAGGAGTTTGTGGTTTTATTTTATTATAAAATTCAATATCATCTAAATAAGCAATATGTGTCCATTGTGCATGTGGAAATTTTTCAAATATTATAACATTTGATATTCTACGAGTAAAAGATGTTCTTATTGATTTTTTAATATCATTAATAATTGTTGCCTCAGTTTTACCAGTAGTAATGTGATTATAATCCATTATTGGGACATTTTTACTAATGTTATAGATACCGCCAAGATTACTTGTAACATTATCTAATTTATTAGTATCTCCATATACAACATCATCTATGTTGAAAATATGATCTATGTATGTCTGCCCAATTAGATTTACTTTCATTACCATGTTTCTAGTGAGTCTATCTTTAGAATATCATTAAGGGATATATTTCTTACTAATCCATCGTCTACTAATCTTTCATATAGTTCTTGAATAGCTCCTTCTCCACCTTTAGAATTTAATACTATGCAAATTTCTTTTAATTCTTTTACAGAGTCTGAGGTACAATATTTATACTTAACAGCACCTGTAATTTTATAATCAAAGAGATCGTCTCCAATATATAAAGTTTCCTCTGGTGTTACATTATATATAGCAAATAATTCTGGTAAATAGTCTACCTTGTCTTTTCCTTTTGCTAAATAAAAATCTATATTTCTATTCTTAGCCATTTGTTCATTTATGACAGAATCCCCAGATAAAAAACATATATTTAACCCAGCCACCTTAAATCTTTTAATAGCTGTGAAATCCCTATCACAATATCTTTTAGCAAAACATTTACCATTTAAATCATATATTTTAGTTCCATCGGTCATGACACCATCAATATCTAATATTATTAATTTAATCATTTGATTGCATTTGTCCCTTGATCCATATATATAGTTTTTCTAATCCTTCTCTTAGTGGTCTTGTTGGTCTCCATCCAAGTCTATTTTCTATCATGTCATTATGAGAACATCTTCCACGGACCCCCAATGGACCATCTATATGATTTAGATTTACTTCGTAACCTGCAATGTCTGCTACTAAATGAGCAAGATTATTAATACTGATCATTTCATCAGATCCAATATTTAATACATCTGTGCAATTAGACTCCATGAGTCTCTGCACGCCATCTAGACATTCATCAATATACAAGAATGATCTGGTTTGTTGACCGTCGCCCCAAATTTCTACATTGCCATCTGGACCAGCTTCTAAAACTTTTCTAGTAATAGCCGCTGGAGATTTTTCTTTTCCATTATTCCAAGACCCTTCTGGGCCAAAAACATTATGAAATCTAGCTATTCTAATATTTAATCCATAATTTCTCATATAAGAATGATATAGTCTTTCACTAAATAATTTTTCCCATCCATATTCTGAATCTGGATTTGCTGGATATGCAGAAGATTCTTCACAATTAGGATTATTTGGATCTAACTGATTATGTTCTGGATAAATACATGCAGAAGAAGAATAGAATATTAATGGATTACGACCTTCAAAATGAGAATGATGAGTTACTGCATCTAGTACATTAAGGTTGATCATACATGAGTTATGCATCACATCAGCATCATGATCTCCACTAAAGATATATCCAGCACCACCCATATCTGCTGCTAATTGGTAGATTTGTTTTGGTGCAAACGTGCCAATGATTTTTCTAACAGTTTCTGTTTCTCGTAGATCTGCTATATAAAATTTATCAAAATATCCATCCAATGTCATATCATTTAGTGAATCTTTGTGAGGTTCTGGCCAGTATTCGTTATATTTTAAGTCTACTCCGACAACATAATAGCCATCCTTTTTTAGTTTTTTGCATAAGTGACCACCAATAAATCCACCAGCACCACATACTAAAGCAACTGCCATATGTATACCCTTTATTTATATTGACTATGAAATATATTTAATACTTTTTGATCATCTAATTTTAATGACTCTTTATTTTTCTGACAAGCCTTCCATATATCTTTATAATCTTTTTGTATTGAAAGAAGTTTTGTTCCTAAGTCTTCTCCATCTTTTATTGTTATATATTCTTTTGGCATAATCATAGATTGTTGGTTTTGATTATCTGTCCATATTAAAATAGATCCTATTGCCATTAAATCAAATGTTCTCCAACTTATTCTTTCATGCCCAGTAGGACATAATCCAATTCTACATCTAACCATATTATTTAACATGTCCGAATATGATATTCTATTAGTAGATAATTTAGAAATACCATTCCCGAAATAATTAGCCTGCCATTCTAATGTTAGATTTGCATGTGTAAAAGTAAGACCACCAATATAAAAAATATTATTCTTTCTCAGAGATAATAACCAATCAATTCTTTGATTGTACATAAAATGATCTATCTTATTAGTTTCATGTTTTCCAAAACAACTAACATCTATATCATGATTATAAATACCATTATGAATTGGTTTATATCCACCAATAAAAGTTGGGCTACCAATCATTATTGGTATTGAATATTCATATGAGAAATCTGGAATATCCGCATTCGCTATTTGATACAGATTTTTATAACAGTATAATGGAAAACCAATATTTTTTATTTCATCTTTTCTATCATTATCAACCCAGTTCATTTTTGCATATGCAATAACCTTATCTTTTAAAACCTCATACGCTACACCGGGATTAAAATCATATGGAGAATCCTCACAATCATAAAACATCAATATATCTGTATTTAGTTTATTACTTGGATCAAAGCTTACGCTTGGGTCTACAAAGATTATATCAAAATGTTCGTTTGTTAAGTCTTCATATTTTTCTTTTACAGTTACATGACATCCATAGCTAGTAAAACCTGGAACAATTCTATGATGAGTATGATTATCTTTTCCTTTTATAATTAAAATATTCATTACATTAACCAGCTTTTATTATTCAAAGTCCAATGTACAACGCTTTCTAGGCTTTTTTCAAAATTGACTGGTAATTCCCATCCAATAGATTTCATTTTTTCTCCATCTAAAGCATATCTTAAATCATGACCGGGACGACTACTATGGAAATCTACAAGTTCATAGTTCAATGGCTTACCGACAAATTGAGCAATCAGTTGTGCTAGTTGAAGGTTATCTACCTCTTTCTCGCCAACAATATTATATTTTTCTCTTTGTTCCCATTTACCTTGAAGTAAGAACAGTACAGCGGCAGAAGTATTTCTAGCATGAATGTAGTGTCTTCTACCGGGATCTCCTTCTGGACTAGCATGAATAGTAATTTTATCACCACGAAGAACTTTGCTTATACACATTGGAATAAATTTTTCTGGATGCTGTCTCTCTCCAAAAACATTCATACAATGAGTTTGAATCAATGGTAATCTATATGTATTCGCAAATGCTAGGCACATTTCTTCAGCACCAGCCTTGGAAGCAGAATAAGGATTAGTAGAGTTGTATCTATCCCATTCTTTGTACTTAACTCCTTCGGGTGCTGGACCGAATACTTCATCAGTAGAGAAATTGATAAATAGCTCAAGACTATCTAATGTTCTAGCAAAGTTTAGTAGGTTAGTAGTTCCAACAACATTGTCCATAACAAATGACATTGGATCTTCAATACTACGATCAACATGAGAACCAGCAGCAAGATGTAGGATATAATCTACCTGACCAATCTTATTAGCAACAAAACTATTTATTTCTGATTTTAGGTCATGATATACAAAAGATACTCTTTTAATTCTGTCTGGATATTTGGAACCTCTTTCTCCATGAAGAACATCGTGTAATCTGTATAGAGTTCCAGATGTATCAAGCCTATCTAAACATATAAATTCCCAGTCAGTATTCATCAAAAAATGATCAATAAGATGATGTCCAATAAAGCCAGTTCCACCAGTAACTAAAACTCTTTTTGACATTATTTTTTAACTCCCCAAAAGTAAAGGTCTCCATGATCCACTTCTACTTCAAAATTATACCTTGAAAATACCTTATGTAAGTCTATTATCTCTTCAATATCTGAAATACTTACGTTTTTATAATAAGTATTATCCCATAATTCTGTAAGAACATTTGGCATAGTTGTCCATTTCTCATGATTAGCCTTAGCCTCTGCTTCAAGTTCTGGAACGCCATGAACCGCCCTTCCTGTAGTAGCACATGTGAAAACAAATAGTCCACCAGATTTTAACATTCTGAGTGCGTTTAAAATACTTTCTTTATAATATGGATTATGCTCCCAACATTCACAAGAGATAATTGTATCAAACGATCCATCTGGTGCATCATAATCTTGTGCAGGACAAACAACATCAACACAGTCTCCCTCTGCAATATCCAATCCTGTAATATCTGCATTGCTAAAAAAATCCCTCTCAGTTCCATTAACATTAAATGAACCAATATCTAGTACCTTAACTGAAAAGAAATTTTCTGGAAATAATCTTTTTACTCTACTCAAAAAATCTCTTTGTTCTTGATGTGCCATCTTTAAACCCTTTTGAATGTCTGAGGAACTTTAATACAATTAACAGTGATAGGTAGATCTTCAGCGTAATATTCACCCTGTTCTGCATATCCATTATATGGATATCCCATATTATATTTCTCCCACCACATATTGATCCTTGGAAAAACTTTAAATACCTTATCTCTTATTTTATCATAAGCATTCATAACTTCTTGTCTTTTTGGTGCTAAATCAATTAGATATTCTTCAAAGTTATCAATATAAGATTGAACAGTAGGATCAAAATGTTTGTAATAATGAGCACCTAAATATATTGGCTCTCTCAGTTGGTGATCAAAATTATTATCATTTCTTAATATTTTACCATCCATTAATGGAATATCAAATAATTTTAACAAATCTTTTCTATATCCCCAAAATACATGATCTTGTGGGTGATATGGCATACAGCAATTTAATCCTAACACAAAAATCGGTGCAACTGGACCATCTCCATTAACATATGAAATTTCATTAGTATTATTTCTAACAAAAAAATCATGCATTATTATCATGCTATTATGATCAATCCTTTGATCGCTTCTCATCTTAACAACTATATCAGAAGTTGCATTCTCAATACCTATTTTAGAAGATATAATCTGCCAATTCATCCTGCATGGACTATCTATCTCATTTACTGGTGGCTCAGTAAAGATGAAATCAATATTATTATAATACAAACTGAACTCTGGTTTCCATGTAGAGATAATCACCTTTTCCACAAAATCCAGTTGATTATAATAATGAGCAGTTTCTATTGTACCATCATGCATTGGTCCCTGTATGACTATCTGCATCTTTTTATCCTTACTTAGGGGTAATAATCATGTAGCCTTGATGATTAGGGATAACTTGTAGATTGTGAGTATCTGAGAAGTGATCATAGAAGAACTTATCGTTAACATCACCTACCAGTTCTTGTCTAGTAATATTTTGGCCAATACTTTTCATATGACTCTCGATATCTCCAGACTCATATTTATGTTCTGTATTATATAGCCAAAAATCATCGGCAATAATAACATCCTTATACTTATCTTTTCTTTGAGACAATAATTCTATTTCTGTTTGTAATGGTGCCCTAACCTCCATATCTTTTTCATCAATATAAGACCTCTTATGATAATCTGCACTTGGAAAATGAGCATCTAACCAAAATAAACAATTGCCATCGAGAGTCAATAGATCTTTAATCTTTTCATGAGAACTTCCATGGATAATATTGACACCACCATGATAGGCATATTTGGTAACTGCCCTGTCATACAAGTCATCATCAATTTCGATTGAATATATATCATCAAAACCTTGAGAAATAGCATGATCAATACCTTCTCCAAAAAGAGTCCCAGTCTCAATAAAGTATTTTAGATTGAACTTGTCTTTTAGTTCTCTCAGGTTAAAAATTCTTAAGTCTCCCATTTATCCACCTATTTTCTTAATCCAGTATTGTAATAAATCTTCCATAGTTTGTTCTAGTTCTATAACTGGTTTCCAACCAGTATCTTCAACTAACTCTGTTGTATCTCCAATTTGAACCTGAATATCAATATCTCTGTAATAAGGAGGATAGATTTCTTGTTTTATTTCATTATATTCAAATGAAGAAGCATTGATCAGTGCGTCAGTATAATGTTGCATCTTATGAATATCTTTACCACAGACATTATATACTTTACCATTACTTTTATCTGTCATCATTAACTTATAATAAGCGTTAACGCAATCCCTAACATCAATAACAACTCTTTCTGTATTTAGATTTCCAATCCTCAGTATTTTTTCTTGTTGACCAAGCATCATTTTAGCAATTTGGTACGCATCAGAACTAATACTAAATATTTTTCCTCGTCTTGGACCTGTATGGCTAAAAGCCCTAGTTATGTAGCCATTGAGCTTGTTATTTGCAAATCTTTCTTGTAGGTAAAGATCTATTGCTGCTTTTGATGCACCATAAGGATTACTGGGCAGTATTCTACTATCTACAGATAGTAAACCAACGTCTTTACATGTATCTCCATAAACCTCTGAAGTACTACAGAACATAAACTTTGTGCCTGTATTCTCCAAAATAGTAATCAAGTTAATGGTGGCAGTTACATTCTCATCCCATGTCATAATAGGATTTTTAAAACTTGTTGGTGGATGACTTTGTGCAGCTAAGTGAAAAACGCCGTCAAAGTTTTCAGACAAAACCTTGCTCATAGCATGAAAATCTTTAAGATCTGCATAATGAAACTTAATACTTTCAAGCTCTTGTACAGACATAATATCTAAGAGGTCAGTTTCTCTACCATTAGCACCTCTAAGAACACCATGGACCTCATGACCTTCTTTTAATAAAAGTTTAGCTAGGTGTGGACCAGCAAAACCTGTAATTCCAGTTACTAAAAATTTCATTAACTATCTCCCTTATATACGCAAGTACCTCTTTCCTGAATAACTTTATTACAACAAGATTGTGCAAAATTAATAGCAGTGATAATATCTTCTCCATTTATTAATTTAGAAACTAATGCTGCTAAGAATGTATCTCCAGCACCAGAAACATCATATGTTTGTAAAACTTTTGGAGGAGAATATATTTTTCCAAGAAACATGACACCTTTACTACCAAGAGTGACTACAAACTTTTTCATATACCTATCTACTAATTCTTTATTAACTTTATATTCATACTCGTTGAGTTTTATTAAATTAAATGCACCAACTATCTCTTTTGTTAATGTTCTCTTGGAATCTAAAAAAGATATTGAACTTGACAATCCAAGATCTATAATATCTTTATCTGTCATAAATCCTTTACAATAATCAGATACGATAATAGCATCATATTTTTCTTGTTTTATATTTTCAATAGATGCCTCAGAGATCCTATCACAGCTATCATTATGATCTACTCTTAATAATAATTGATTTGTTTTTTCGTCCACATATCTTACTTTCATCATATTATTATGATTAGAATACATGTCAATATTATTTCCAAAGAATGTTTGTAAATTATTAAATACATTAAGTGCCATGCCTCCAGCATCAACCTGATATGTCTTGTTTAATACTGGTACTGGTCCTTCTGGGCATAGTCTATGGCAAGATCCATATACATATATGTCTGTACAAGAATCTCCTACTACAACAATTTTCATTTAACCGCCCTGTATTATCCTATAAGAATCAGAATCTTCATGATGAGTAGAGAACTCAACAAAATCACATGGACAATTAATATCATTACTTGTAAATCTATGTGCTATCATAGGCTCCAGTGTAAAAGAATCACCCTTTTTAAGAACTTTTTGATGTGCAAACTTCTCTTCCCAAAACTCTTTGTCAAGATTATAACTATACTCTAATAATAACTCTCCATTAATCACATAAAATGTTTCCTTCTTATTTTTATGATAGTGTACAGAACACCACTTTCTAGGCATAACATGTAAATGTTTACCACAGTAGAGTTCATTATTCTCTATCCATAATTCATATCCCCAAACTTTAGTCACTATGTTTTTCATTAAATTATACCTTATATTTCTGACTCTAAATAATTTGTGGTAGAATAATTTCCTATTTTTTTAAAGAAGACTATATCTTCTATTATACCTGACCCAGTGACTGGTCTATTTTTGTAATCATCGCCTATCACAATAGTATGAATATTTTTTTTAAGTAATAAATCACACATTTCTTCTTTTGTGTCGAAGATTACTACTTCATCTACAAATCTGATAGATTCAAGCATCTCTTTTCTATCATCTTGATTATTAAAAGGTCTACCGTTTCCTTTAAGTTCTTTAACCCTTTTATCACTATCAATACCAATGATTAATTTGTCACCTAAAGACTTAGCATATTTAAAAAGAGCAATATGACCGACATGCAATATGTCGTAACAACCATTTGTCCAAATATTCATTTCATATAATCCGTATTCCAATATGGGGAATATGTATATTTTTGTCCCTTTGTTAAGGTACTTCTAGATAAAAGGTATCTTCCTTTATCTTTTATATGTGGGATTATACCATCAAGAAACTGATGGATAGAACTCTCGACACAATAAATATCTTTTGCTCCCATTATTACCTTATACCAATCAAAAATAGAATATCCTTCTATTTCTTTACATTCTATAATAGGCAGGTCTACTTCTGGCATTTCAGCCCTGTCATTTCTAGAGCTTTCTAAATGACAAAAAATATAGTCTTCATTTGTTACAATAAGATCATAAAGTTCATTTTCTTTATCTATATCTCTAGTCCATATCAATTTATGTTTATATGCAATTGGCACCTGTGCTAGTCTATATTTGCATTCTTCAAAGTTTTCCCAATATTGTTGTGCTGTTGGGTGCGGTCCTCGATCTGCCATATTAATCACTAAATCATAATCTACTGTAGATGGTAATATTTTCATGACATCTGATCGTAACCAATCTTCATGTAATATATCCTCATTGAGTAATAAAGGTTTGACATAATCGAACTTGCTTAGGGTTGGATGAAACTTTGCCCTAGCAGGCCAATACACATCATATCCCCTAAGTGCATAGTATTCTGCAATAGGAGCACATAAAATAATATCTCCGTATGCTCCCGGCTGAACGATTAGACACTTCATACAAAATCCTTTCTAAGCCAAAAAGAGTTACCTTGACCATTACCGTGTTCATTATCAAGTCCAATAGAATGTATCACATGCCCCTGTAAATATTCTTCTAAATCTTCCTTATAGCATTGTCCTTCATATGGCTCCCTGTCCCATTCTTTAATATAATCGTGGGTATGTATCTCTAAAAACATAGATAAGCAGTTTTCGGTATTTGCACCTTTTAAAACATGTAGTTCAGCACCTTGAACATCGACCCATAATAAGTCTATTTCAGTATCTGGAAAAACAGATTCTAATCTAATAGACTCTAACTTTAAACTTTCTTGTATTTTTAGAGGATGACCAAACTTATCTCCTTGAAACTTCAATATAGAGCCACTTCCAATAGCAGAAAGCTCATAAAAATCTACTATACCATTACTGTCAGATACTATTTTATTGTGTAGATTAACCCTATCTACATTGCCAAAATGTTGTTGAAGAATTGCAAAGTGTTGTGGGTGTGCCTCAAAAGCATTTATAGTTGCATTTGGATACATATGTAAAAATCGTGCGATTTCATATCCATAAAAGGCACCAATAATGAAAATATTTAACAGATCATTTCTGCCCTTATTAATATGTGTATAAAATCCATTTTCAACATCTCGTTGTATAGTTTCATACGCTCTGGGATCATGATAGGTAATCATCAACATTCCTTCCTTTTAAAGCAGAACCACTGTGGGTTCTTTCCTTTAAAGTAACAAACTATTGGTTCAGAATAATTTCCTAACTCATTAACCTTTTGAGTTACCTGTTCTCTACTTGGATAATGTAATGCAGGGTTATCAAAACAATATAGATCATCCACAGCAATCAATGCAGGAGGATTATTTTTTACACTTTCCAACTCATCCAAAACGGGAGATCCATACCTACCAACTCTTTCGTCAAACGTAGTGTCACCACCAGAACCGTGAGCGTCTAAAAATAAAAAGTAATCGCCATCTATATTACTTACTAGCTCCGTTAGTAAATCTGTGCTTGCTCCATGAATGAAATCAATAGCCTCTTCAAGATAAGTTGTCTTACAGTAATTATACAACATATCTGATAACTCTATGCTATATACTTTCTCAAAAACCGAAGCTAAAATCAAAGAACCCCAACCACGATGAGAGCCTGTTTCTATAGCAGTTTTAATCTTGCTAAAGTCAACACCTAAATTTTCCAGATATTCTAACCATTGCATTGGAAATTGTTCAGGATTATTTTTTATCATAGAAGTGCTTTTATTACTAAGCATATCAACATTCCTTCCTAGTTCTAAATAAATAAGTGTAGATTGGATTTTCAATATATGATTCAGTTTTTAAATATTTTAAAATACCCATAGAATATTGCTTATCTTCACCCATATTAATCTCAGGAAACATGGTTCTGACTGCATATTCTTTTCTCACTGGGTTAAGATGATTAGGGTTTCTATAATAGTTTTTTAACTGAGGGTTATCTGTATTTGTTTCATCCCACCAGTGATCATACTTTAAAGAATGATAGGTTAATCCTCTATGAATACCATCTTCAAAATGAAGCAAATGAATACCAACTACATCTGGCTTATTTTCAATAGCTTTTAGAATTAATTCTATATAGTCTTCACTAACAACATCATCATCATCTACAAAAGTAATATATTCTCCATTTGAATTTATAATTAATGCATTTCTTTTTGCACCAATAGATGTTTGACCTTCGTCAGTAGCTATTAAAACTTCAACATCATTTATAAATTTATCTCTTTGTGGCCTTAGGATATCCATTAATCTTTGTAAGTAATGTTCTCTTCTTTTTAGACTACATACTAATATAGATAGTTTTTTCGTTGGTAAATGACTATATTTAGCTTGGATAATTCTATCTTCTGCTTGTGCTGTTTTTAGATTTTCTGGATTAGTACTATTACCAGTTGGATTAAGATAATAACTACCAACAGACTCTGGAATTCTTATAAAGTTCATTTTAAGATAAGACATCCTAATCCACATTTCATAATCAGCAGAATAAGGATAAATAGGATCAAAATATCCAGCCCTTTCAACAGCAGACTTTTTTAATAAGGGGAATGGTCCACATATGCATCTAATTAATAGATTATTATGAGAATATTCTGGCCAATTATATTCCCCTATTTTATTTGTATGTTCAACATTATCCATAATATCACATGGGCCATAAAAAATATCTGCATCTGGATACATATTGATATATCTGTTATATGTTAGTAAACCAAACTCATATAAGCGATCATCTGTATTTAGATTCATTACATATTCAGTATCGGCATTTTGAATACCTAAGTTCCATGCTTCATATATGTTAATTCTATCTTTACATTCTATTATCTTTGCAGTAATACCGCTTCTAAACTTATAGTTCTTTATGGTATTAAGTGAATTATCTGTTGAGTTTGCATCTACAAAAATAACTGTAAATTCTGGATGTATCTGCTTATTTAATGCTTCTAGATAGCCATCTATCCATTTATCTGAATTATAATTAGAACAAATGATACTTATAGACATTCTAATATCTCCCAAAAGTTTTTTGCTGCATGATTACATTTGGGTGCAAAATTAACTGGATCTTCCTTATACATGTGTAATGATCCTATTTTGTTTGACCCACCAATTATGCCGACTCCACACATTAATGCTTCTCCAACCGCCCTACAAAATGGCTCATCAAATACTGGATTATAATACATTTGTTTATGCATATTATATAATGTGGGCATGTCGTCATAATCTACCTCTCCAAGAAAATATATGTTTGGTGCATTCCTCATAAATGATTCATATTTATCCTCTCCCCATGCGGCAACCCTAAATTGTTTATCAGGATTATTTTTTACATACTCAATAAAATTATCTGTTCCTTTAAGAGGGTGCATATATCCAGCATATAAGATGTCATCATTTCTATTTAACTCCATATTAAAAAAAGTATGGATATCAATAGGGTCTGGAACTATCTCTACATTGACAAAATAATCACCATAGTACTCTATGAACTTTCTATGATGATAGTTGGTGAGAAAGAATGTTTTTTTACAACTTGTATAAAGATATTTTCTTATATTATTATCTAAATATCTACAGAAATCATGTTCAAGTCTTACATGATTATTAGAGGTTGCACAATATTGTATAACCATTGGATTTGTTCTAGATATAACTTCTAGATTAGAAGAAATAACTATATCATACATATCCCATAGTACCGATTGGTCGGTATCATAATGATAAATAGAGATATCATGCCCCCTATTTATTCCTTCATCTAGTATGATTTGATTACTTCTTTGAGCACCGCCAATACTATGACGTATTCCAAAGTCACTAATTAATAATATTTTCATCAGAATTCCTATGTTGTCCCAAGTATACTTGTTCCTTAATAATATTATTCTCTAAGATATCACCGAAATCATACGTTTTAAATTCCAATATAGACATAGACCTATTAACCATAGACATACTCATCATATTTTTAACACTTAATTTTTCCTTGATCAATGGATGTTCACAGTTAATTAAAAATATAGTTTCTTCTTTATTTGTAAATCCTAATGAATCACCAAGGTCTATTATTTCAAAATTAGGACAATTGTTTAATACTATAGTAGAAGATAATATTAAAGCATTTCCTTTATATTTTTGTGCAAACGGAACTCGTAATATATAAGGTTTCTCTGGCAATATGATTATATTTTCAGCATCACAATATTCTTTTAGAGATGCTAAGGTCTTATCATGACTAAAATTATTATTTTCAAATATATAATAATTCATGCAATACTCCAATAAAGAAGGGGCAGACTACTCTACCCCTAATTATACCATAGATTTTAATATGCTTGAGAATTATTCTTCATCATCTACCAAATCTGTATATGGGCCGTCATGCCATCCTTCTTCAGTATCATCAGTAAATGGTTCCTCTTCTGGAACCTGCCAGCCTACTTCTGGAGTAAACTCGGGTGCTGGCTGAGGTTGTGGTGGTGGTGTTGGTCCTGAAAACTCACCAGAGAAATATTGTTGAATAGAATCATCCATTCTTCTATGATCTCCATCTTTTAATGGAAAACTACTTTCTATATTAATTCCATGTTTATAAACCTGTCTAAAAAGACCATGAGAACAATTTACTAAAAAGATATTTTGACTTGAATTAAAAACAACAGATGAACCGCCAACAATACTTGCAAGATCTATTTCTTGAGTAGGAACAACATCCCCCATAGTAACAACTACATATCCTTGATATCCTTCAAGATATGCTACTTTATTTACTTCATATGGATACTCTAGATCTTTAGGACAATTATATACTTTCATTTTAATCTCCCACCATAAACTTTATCATAATCAAAAAACTTCCAAGTATTACTTTTATCAACAAAATTTGGATCTGCATCCACATGGATCAGATACTGTCTCACCTCATCCCAACTTCCAAACATCATATGATGCCTGCCGTGTCTTTTGAAACAAAAGTTAGGAATGGCATGTTTACCTTGCTTACAACACATTACAACAGGCTTCTTTTGAGATACTGCTAATGTTTCTTCAGCATAGGTTCCACACATGTGAACCCCACGGTCAATAAACATAACTATAAAATCTGCTCTATCGACCATTGCAAAATCAATAGATACAACAGGATTCATTAATCTTTCTATTTCATCATAACAATCATCAACTAGTGTATTGCAACCTACTTTTTGATTGTATTGAATTAGTTCTCTAAGTTTATTTAATCTCAGATGTAATTCTTCATCTTCTACACCTACGTTGATTGCCTTATCACAGGGATTTAGGACGCCACACCTAAGACCCCATAGGAACTTTTGGATATCAATCCTCCAGTCTCGACCCAGATCTGAACATTCATCCATTGGCCCTATCAAATAGGCCCTCATACCCTTTAATCTGCCCTTCATCAATATCCTCTTTGTCAGGTTCCAGTATATCCAACAACCATATATGTATATGTGACACCAGTTGTAGAACCAGTATTCACAATATGTATTAGTCTATTAGATCCAGTAACTTTAGTAGCTCCGTAGTAATCTAAATATTGAAAAGTTCCATATGGATTTATTCTTAAATTACCACTTTCACCATTAAATAAATTAGTAAAAGCGTCTGTTCCAGTAGCTCTTATTAAGAGAATATTTCCACTATCTACTGTATCATTATTAGAAATAATAAAACCATTAATATGTAAAAATGATCTAGACTCTGTTGATCCATCTATTAATTCATGCGTTAGGCCAGAAAAATTTAATGTTGAGATTCCTCCAGATTCAACGATTCCAGTATATTTAGCGTAAGAATCAAAAAAATTAGAGATATCAGTATTTGTATCACCAGTTCCGCTATTAAATGTATATCCAAATCCTATTCTTGCGGATTCGCTTGTAGAAAATAGCCCTACTGTTGATTCTGCATATGTTATATCTGAAGCAAATGTAACTTTTTTAGTATTGCTCATTATCCAGTAACTCCAATTAAGATATATGAATAATTTATATTTCCACTGTTACCGGCACCAGCACCTTCAGAGGTATTTACAAAATGAAGATATCTATGTGTTGTGCTAACTTGCATATCTCCATAGTAATCTGCATATACAAAAGATCCATATGGATTTAATTTATAATTACCAGTCTCACCGTTAAAAATTCCAGTGATGCCATTTGTTCCAGTAGCACGAACTAGTACTACATCTGATGTGCCAGTTCCTTCATTATACATTACAAAACTTTTCACTTCTTTCATATTGATATTATATGTTGAGCCAAAAGTTTCCTTAGGTACTGCTTCAAAATCTATTGTAAATGTTTGTCCAGAACTAATAACTCCAGTAGCTTTTATATGTGCATTTACTTGTGCAATGCCAGTTCCTTGAGAGAAAACTATAGCATATCCTAATGAGTCATTATCTGATCTTTGTGTATTACCACTTGATTGAGACACAACATAGCTAATATCTGTTGTGACTGTGCTTGTAGATGTAATTGTCATTTTTTATCTCCTGAGGACATAATACATACATAATTATACCCCATTTTAATAAATAAATGATCGAGGAGCCTTAATTTTCTCAATTTTATGTGGACTACGATAAATACTACTGAATACTGGAGACTTTCTATGTGGTCCCATATATACATAATTCATACCACTGTTCCTCTTACCAACACCATGACAACAGATACCATTATCATCTGTTTCTAGTACCATGTAGGAACCAGGAACGGAAAGATAACACCTTTCCCCCTCACTATTAACATAGTATGGACCACTTCCCTGAAAGACCTTGATAAAGTCTCCACGCTGAAGGCTTCTCCAATCATTGACAACCTGCCTTTGGTTCTTACGCTTTCGCATCTGATGCCCACAATGCTTACACTCACACTGCCTAGCACCATTGACACCTTGACACTTTGGACAAAGCTTTTGACCACGCTTAAGTTTCGTCATCATAATTCCTCTTTTCAAAATCTTCCCATACCTGCCAATAATCTACACTAGTATCAAGTAACCATAGAATGTCTATTATACTATGATCATCTAAATATAAAAAGCACTTTTTAGGACTTTTTCCAGAGATTAAATCTAAATATAATTTTTCTAAACATTCTGTGTTTTTGATTGAATGTAGGATAGTATGACCTTTTCTAAAGATGAGAACCTTTTGATTAAAATCAATATAATCCTCATCAATACCAGTATCTTTCCAAATTCTATATGCTACTGGATTTCTTTTAGATAGATCTGCACCCTTAATTTCAATCATCATCCCAAGGATATCCTGCATCTATATCTGAACATCCAGTGAACCATGTATCTACAAAATCTTCTACATCGTCTATAATATCATCAAAATCATCAACATAAAGATAGCCATTTGCTCTCAAATACCTGACCAAATTTTCTGCAAAGACTCGCGAGTTATTCATCATAAACCTCCTCCCAAAAATGATCCTCTAAATCACACTCTCCAATATCACTATCCCAGTCCATCGGATTACCATCTACTGGAATAAGCTCGTCAGTTTCATCATAAAACATCCATCCTAAACAGGCACTAAAGATAATACCATTTAGACAAGCATCTAAAAAATTTAGTCTTTCAGTTTGAGACATAGTGTTACCGCCTTTTTGATAGGAATGATATCTCCACTTTCATCATCGAATCCTTTTTCAGATACAAGATATGCTCCTTTAATTTTATGTGTATCTGGATCTATAGGGATAGAAGCAATAAAACCAAAATATAAACCTTTAACACAGGCATGTAATGGATTTTTTCCATCAACAATCCAGCCTTGAGAGTCATCTTGTATATAAAATTTAGGCATTAGCTACTTTCTTTAACTTAGTTTTACACCGATTAATGATAGATCTGACATCTTGTTCAATCATATTCAGCTTTGAACAGATTTCTCTGATCTTCATTCTTTTGCCATGACTACCAATATAAAGCCCAAATACAGATTTGTCAATACCATTGAGATGAGAATTGCATAAATCATGTAGGTCTAACATACATTTACGAGCTATAGTTTGTTCATCTATAATATCGTCCATATATTTAAAGTCTACTCTAGCGGCTTTTGAATTAATTAATCTTTGAACTTTTCTTGGTTTCATTTTAGTGAGTTTTGAAATTTCAAAGATATCAGTTGAAGATATTTTATTAATCTTTCTTAAGTCTTCTGATGCTGACCTACTCATAGTATACGGACTAATAATTTTATATCTAGCATCGCTAATTAAATCATTGAGTGCGTTTCTAATATACCATGTTGCTACAGTAGTGATACAGCCACGCTCAATATTCCAGTTATCTACAGCCTTGATTAAGGCAAGATTTCCCTCCTGAATCATATCTTCAATGTCTACATGCTTATTATTTATACTATATTTCTTAGCTATTTCTATAACAAGTGGTAGACAATTTTTAATTAAGGTATCTCTAGCATTAAGATCCCCATTATTCATTTTAATAAATAATTCCTCTTGTGTATTAGCGTTCATTTTATTGAAAGATTTGGTGATTTCCTTTTTATATTGTCTCATTAATATTTCCTTTCAATAGGCGGATTACAATAGGTTGCGGTATTTGAGGCTTCGTCGAAATGTAGGAAAAATGAATCTGGTCTCTTATAAACAGATAATTCTGTTCCAATTTCAGTTTCTATATTAACTTCAGTGACAATATTTACTCTCCATCTATTAGTCTTACCCTCTCCCCAGTCATAATTATATGCTTCAACATTAACTAAATTTTTAGGAGTACCAAGATTTAACAGTACATAATCAATAACTGGTTTTGGATCTTTTTTTTGTTGCATTTTTACTTCATCATCCTTCTTGTAAGGATTTGTTCCCTTCCTCATGATTTAGCCTTCCAGATAATGTCACCATTTTCATCTACTGTTAGAATATCAAGCTTGCCCTGTAGAAATCTTTCTGTAGTAATTGAAGCAATTCTAGCAAGTTCAAACTTACGAATAATAGGAATGATATACTCATCCATATTACTCATATCGTTATCTACGCAATATGAGATAATAAAGTCAATTTCCTCTTCAGATAGAGGAGTCCTATGATCTTCGCCTTCAACCTGATGAAGACAGTCTGGCGGGATAATCTTATAAACTTCTTGTAGATTCTTATTCTTCATCAATATCATTCCTTATATCTGTTTCTGTGTAATTATCATAACAAGTGCGACAAAGTAGGTAGCCATATCCAGATGTTAAATACAATTTATGAGTGGAGCATCCACAAAAATCACAAAATGCATCTTCAACTGGATATTCATAATCCATGTCATGGCTCATATGTATTCCTTTTTGAATAACGGTTTGGATCAGCAATCTGAATATCAAGCCTATCTTTAGTAGTAATATAATAATGTGTATCATCCTTCAATAATACCTCATTATCAGCAAGTTCCAGATCAAACTGAGTATGGTCTACTATCATAGACGTATGACTACCAAACCAACTTTCAGTAGTAATAGCTCGACCAGTATCATGACGACGCTTTGAATTTTTACTCTTAGCCATTTTTAATCTCCTAACCTAGTATAGAATAAATTGCACACAATCTTTCATAATCCAAATTCTCAATCCACCAATCTGGTGCTTCTCTCCTCCTGTCCCAAGTCATATTGATGTTATGCCTCTTATAATTCCAATAATAATTACGGTATGCTTTTACAGTATCTCTATCCCTATAAAGGTCTGGCATGGCTTGTGCAAAAGGAGTCATATCTCCATCTGGGATCATATCTGCCAAAGTCCACATAATAACAATTCCATCGTGACAAAAATGCCTCTTACTATAACGGTAAGTATACTCACTAGACAATGCATATGCATGTTCACACGCCCACTCAAAGTTTGCTCTACTATCACCAACCCAACGAGTGCATGGGTGATGGTGATAACCACCTTTAAGCGGTGTGCCCTTCTGAGTGATTGGCATCATGCTATCAGTCGCTCCATGCCGACGCAACGCACTTCCAATCTGCTGGTAGAGTTCCACCACCATTTTTCTGCAATGCTTGTCACAGTGCATCTGGGCGGCTTTAACTGGGTCATTGTCCAACACAAAAATGTTCATAATAAATCCTTAAGAGAAAAGAAAAGTCCGTTGTTTTATGGGCTCACAGGGTGATATGTAGGTAACGGAACCAAACCCTACATGTCTATTCCATTATAGGATACTATCGGTATTTGTCAAGTGTCTCTTGAGTAGAATCTGATAGTTTTTAGTCATATCATTCTTAATAAACCAACTAATTCTTTTTTTATTGTAAGTTTTAGACCATCGTCATCTATTAAATAAATAGAATACTGATCAACATATCTTACTTTTAATTTTCTACCATTATAATCTACCAAGGTATCTTCTTTTAAAAGATGAAGTTTTGCTTGTTCTTTAGCCATATATACCTACCATAATAAATAGCATAATAAAATTAATTGCAGTAGTGATAAAACAGATGCAACTATCATAGTTTTTAATGCATGTATTTTATATAAAAATATTAATGTACTAATAACAGTAAATGTTCCAATAACCTTTAAACTTACAAATAATGCTACAGATCCGCCATCCTTGTAAATCAGCCATCTACCAATAGGATTCATTTCAAACTCTAAAATAAGACTTGAATTCTTAACTAGCCAGTAGATATCAATAACTGATATCATTATAATGATAAGACAACAAAATACAAAAGATACTCTATAGTTGGACATTATTTTCTCCATGGGGTTAAGTGGAAATATATTTAATATACACCCCAAAGAGATCAAAAAATAACTTAAATTAAACTTCATATAGAACTACAAAACAATTCTCATTATTAATCTTTTCTCTATTAATAGGTTCTGTAATATTTTCACTTTTTAGAATAGCTCCACCAACGCTAATCTCTGAAAAATCTTCATATAAATGATTCCACATTTTTAACATAAAATCTCCCTGACCATTCTGTTGAATCTCGGTCAGTATTTCAATTGCTTCATTAACATTCACTGATCTACTCCTTGTTGTCTTTTTGCTTCTTCAACTAGGTCTTTATTAAAAAAATCAAACCATACCTGATCTCTCTCTGGCATTTCTGGCATATTTTCAACTAAATATTCATAATGTGCCAAACAGTCAGGGCATAATTGTTCACTAAATTCATGTGTTAGATAATGATTAGTCTTGAGAGATAAATTCATATTAGTTCTAATACTAAATGCCTGTGCAGATAGTAACTCATAAATAGCATCTAGTTCTTCTTTGTACTTATCATCATATACTTCAGCAGCTTGTTCTACATTTGTTTTTTCAACTGTAATTCTTCCAACGATAGTTCCAGTCCAAAAGCATAAAAGCATAATAGAAATACTGAATGCAAATGCTAAAAATCCAGGTCCATTATCATTTTTCATATTATCTCCAGTTCCTAATTAAATCCAAGAAAAAATACCATTTAAAGCATCATTGATAGATGATGGATTATGTTCAACAAAATATTGATCTACTATATTAGTAGCATTCTTTTTCTTATATCCAAGATTAACAAGTGCTCCAATACAATCATCCATTAATGGACTACGAGTTGCCTTTTGTTTTTCTACAGTTACTTTAGTCTCAACAGTTTTTGGTTTATCTTCTTTTTTAGTACTTAATGAGTAAGTAGTATTAATCCTCTCAAGAGCAATAATACCATCACAAAATTGGCAAACACATTTTCCAATTTGACTAGCAACTTTAGCAGATACTTCAATTTCTAGTTCGCAATGAGGACAATCATAAATAAAAGTAGTCACTGCCTTCTTTGGTCTAATAGCCTTCATAGAATCCTCAATTAAATAGAAAGATACTCTTTACCTATGATTATACACTGAAAATCATGGATGTCAAGTAAAATTCTAGACTAATTCTTGAATTGGATCTTTATGATCTAGAAGATAATTTGGTCTACCAGCATGGTCTAAAATAGTTGTTTTTCTAGTATCAATACCGAGCACATGATACATAGTTGCACATACTTCTTGGATATGAACTGGTCTACTATCTGGAACTTCTCCAAGTCTATTAGTAGTTCCAATTGCTTGACCATGATTAAGCCCTCCACCTGCTAATAGAGCACATGAGACTTGTGGCCAATGATCTCTGCCGCCTTCTGGATTGATCTTCGGCGTTCTACCAAACTCTCCCCACACGACTACTAAGACATCATCTAACATACCACGCTGTTCTAGATCAGTAATTAATGCTGAAACACATTGGTCTAGTTTAGATCCATGATCTCTTACAAGATCAAAATTAGAACCATGAGAATCCCATCTGCCATATGATAGACTAACTGATCTAGCACCTGCCTCAACTAATCTACGAGCCATTAATATGTGCTCATTAACTGTAGGTGCTCCATCATATTGATATTTATATGGTTTGCCATCTCCATACATTTCCCTAATCTTAGGATCTTCCTTTGATAGATCTAGAGCATCCAATAAAGAACTTGATGTTAGAACATTAAAAGCTTCGTCAGTTAGAATATCTGCTTTAATACTTGATTCTACATCTCTTCCTAAAGACTTAAATCCTTCTAGTAATGATTTGCGTGAGTTAAATCTTTCTACATCCATACTTAACTTAAGATCTTCCATCATTTCTCCATTTGGTTTAAATGGATTATGATTATCACCTAAGTATCCAGCAGTTCCACCTTCTGACCAAGGCATATGTTGTGTAGGTTCTGCTAACGATACAGCAGCAGGAACAGATGGATGAATTTGTCCTAAAATCTTGGAAGCACATGATCCAATAGATGGATAGTTTGTTCCAGAAATCATATCTGTTCTTTTCCATCCAGTCATACATTGATAACCATCGTGGGCACCATCTGAACCCACGACAGTTCTAATAACAGAAAAATTATGAAACATTGATGCGATCTTAGGAAAACATTCACCAATTCTAATTCCTGCTACATCAGTAGGAATAGCTTGAAACGGTCCCCTAATCTCAGATGGTGCATTTGTCTTAATATCCCACATATCTTGATGAGGTGGTCCACCAGCAAGGAAAATATTGATAACAGCCTTATGTTTAGTACCATTATCTTCCTGTGCCTTAAGTAGTGTTGGCATTGATAATAAACCAAAACCACCAATTTTTAGCATTGATCTGCGGGATAGTATTAACATGATTAATCTCCATGTTGTTCATGAGGAAGTTTTACTTCAAAAGAAAATGGTTTTAATTCACTATCTAAGCTCTTATACCACTTTCTCATAAAATCTACTCCTTCTAAAGGAAGTAGAGTAGCATGTAATTTATCTTTATACCAAATTCGTAATTCAAATTCTGATACTAAAAAATCATCATACATATCTTGAGCCTTGCCAAAAGCTATTTCAACTGGATTTACAAGAATCAATTGTTTTTCATTATCTAGTGCTGAATCTAAAGAATCATTAATATCTTCTTGAGTAACATATACTAGCATGTAATATCCCTTATATCCTCAATAGTTTTAGGTCGTAAAGAACCAAAGTTCTTAATATCAGAAATAATAGACCTATATCTATCTCTTTCTTTAATTAATTCTTCATTCATTCTTTCTAAAGAAAGGACATACATCGCCTCTTCGTTCATGCCCTTCTCCTTCAACTTATTGTAGATCTTATTCATTTTACCTATACTCTCCAGTCCTGAAGTTAAAAGTATTTACACCACTGATACCTGAAAATCCAAAATGACCACCAATCATAACTCTTCTTGTATATGGATTAGCATAAGCACCGACACCCATCTGAGCACCTTCAGGTAACCAGATGATATATGGGCGATAACCTACACCCATGCTTGGATGCACATCTCTATAATATCCATATCGTCTATGAGTTGGTCCAACTGGTCTATGGAATTCTGGATTTGGCCTATAACGGTGATCTCTTTCTTCTGGTCTATCTCCACGTTGATGCTGTTGTCTTTCCTGTGCTTCTCTCATTTGTCTTAGATGCTCAACTACTCGTCGTTGCTGCTCAACCCTATCTGCATCTCTTTGTCTCTCTTGTCCAACTGCACTAGAAACACATAGTCCTAATAAAAAGAATACTCCAATTAATAGATAATTTTTCATGTTTTTTCTCCTCTAATCCACTTTTTAAGTTTACCAAAAAAACTGATTTTTGGTTTATTTACTTCTTTAAGTTCATCACAAATTTTATAGATATCATCCATTTCTTTTCTATGCTTCTCTCTCATTAGACGAGATATTTGCATATATTGAGAGTTTGACATATCTGAATCTCCTCTCATCTTATATACCCCTTATTTAAGAATAAATTTATAAAAACGATTATTATAGTCAGAACAAATGACATGATCAAATCCATAATCCAACAACATATTATTACAATGTTGACATGGAAACGCTCTACCAAGAGTTCCGTCAGACATGAGTCTAATGTTTACCAATATCAATTTATTTAAATCTGTATTACAATTAATCAAACATGAAAGTTCACTATGAATACAATCAAATCTATGACCATATCTATTAGCAATAGGATGAGATTTAAACCCATTGTTCCATCCAATGGATACGATTTTTTTCTTGAAAAGAAGAAAACTAAAGTGCTTATGTCTAGTAGGAGGCAAATGAATAAGCTCTCTAGATACATCAATCAATCTGTTTCTGGTTTTTTTAGTGATCATAATATGATTTTACCATATTGCATATGGATGTCAAGCAAAATCTCGATCAATCTATAATAGGTAGGACAAATATAAGAGGAAAAATGGCGATTTTGGTAACAAGGCTCGCCACACCCCGTCGCAACCTAAGCTGCGAGTGCGTAATTCTCTACGCCATTTAAAAAGTTTAATCGAGTATTTAAGTGGCCTCTCGATCAACCACTACATGCAGTTATTACCTACGCAACCAGTCGATACCATTATCGGCCCTTGAATGTTTAAGTGGACCGAACGGGAATCGAACCCGTGTCCTGCCTTGTTTCACTAATAACGTCTACATGTTTAGTCCACAAGTGGACAGAAGATCGGGTGGGAATCGAACCCACGAATCTAGTCTTTTCGATCTGTCTAATGCCTCCGACTTCCGATCTTTCCATTGTATCACACGACTCTATTGTTGTTAAGCGGTACAAACTAATTACATCCACAAGTGGACAGCGACTCCAACGGGACTCGAACCCGTAACCTCTAGATCGACAATCTAGTGCTCTAACCAATTGAGCTATGAAGCCAATGCCCGTTTTAGTGCGTATCAAGTTTTAAGTTAGTAAACGGAGCCGAAACCTACTTTTTAGTGAACTTGATAACACTAGTCCTTATCTTTATCTAAAACAATTGGATATAAACCCCTGTAAATTGTAAAAACTATTTTAGTAGGACTCAATACTTTAATATCACCATATCTATACTGAGTATTTTCTTTTCCAGTATAACCATTGATATCAAACTTATCTTCTTCTTTATCTGAATCTTCAAATGGTTTTAATTCATATTTTACTTCATCTCCTTTAGAACCACCTAGCAAATTAATCACAGTAGGCTTAATCTCAACATGTCCATCAAACTTCTTCAGAAGTGTCTTATCCTCATCATCTAGTTGAGGATTTAACTTTGCTGTAGCGGGCTTATTAATATGCCATGTTCCAACAATAATTTTCTTTGCATCATTGTATGAGTATGCCATGTTTTCTCCTTGTAAAATAAGTGTAAAAGTAAAGTAAGCAGTACTCTCGGTAGGACTCGAACCTACAATCTACAGATTAGAAGTCTGTTGCATTATCCATTATGCTACGAGAGCCTAAGAGCCACCTAAGGGACTTGAACCCTTAACCTATGGTTTACAAAACCATTGCTCTGCCAATTGAGCTAAAGTGGCAATAAAACTAACTTACATTCTCTTGAAGAGCTTGAAACCTAAACATCTCTTCATTACTAAACTTATCAGGATCAACCTGTGCTCCGGGTGGAA